>Ga0308309_10001320_pt1 | contig 14772 bp, 10 predicted proteins | sample HubBroMetageWFT5_FD_192491 | JGI IMG/M metagenome (GOLD analysis project Ga0308309, IMG submission 192491) | Warmed and freeze-thawed soil microbial communities from the Hubbard Brook experimental Forest, New Hampshire - Hubbard Brook CCASE Soil... | ecosystem: Environmental > Terrestrial >...
GTTTTGCCCGAAATGGCGAAACGTGGGGTTGTTCCCGATGTTCTAACCGATCAAACCAGCGCGCATGACGCTCTCAACGGTTACGTGCCGAACGGAATGTCGTTGGAAGACGCGCTGGCGCTCCGGCAAAAAAATCCGGACGAATACATCGAACGCTCGATGCAAGCGATGGCGACACACGTGAAAGCGATGCTCGCACTGCAAAAAAAAGGCGCAGTGACTTTCGATTACGGCAACAACATTCGCGCGCAGGCGCAGAGGTCGGGTGTGAAAAACGCGTTCGATATTCCCGGGTTCGTTCCGGAATACATTCGGCCGTTATTTTGCGAAGGCCGCGGTCCATTTCGTTGGGTCGCATTGAGCGGCGAGCCGGACGATATCGCACGCACCGATAAGCTCGCGCTCGAACTCTTTCCCGAAAACAAAACGCTGTCGCGTTGGATGAAGCTTGCGAAGGAGCGGATCCATTATCAAGGTTTGCCGGCGCGAATTTGCTGGCTTGGTTACGGCGAACGCGCCGAGTTCGGAGTGGCGATGAACGATTTGGTGAAGCGCCGGGAGATCAAGGCGCCGATCGTCATCGGGCGCGATCATCTCGATGCCGGCTCGGTAGCTTCGCCAAATCGTGAGACGGAAGGAATGATCGACGGCAGCGACGCGATCGCCGATTGGCCGCTGCTCAATGCCTTATTGAATACAGCAGCGGGCGCATCGTGGGTGTCGATTCACAACGGCGGCGGCGTGGGCATTGGCTATTCGCTGCACGCCGGGCAGGTCACGGTAGCGGACGGAACCGACGCGATGGCCAAGCGAATCGAGCGCGTGCTGACCACGGATCCGGGCATGGGCGTGATCCGCCACGTGGATGCGGGATATGAGCAAGCAAAAGGGTTTGCGAAAGCGAAGGATGTAAAAGTACCGATGAAGAGCTAGGAGAATGGCTTGAGCCGCTCCAGGAAATCACAACTACAACAGCCTCCCCTCCTGCTGGTCAACATCGGCCAGCTGCTCACGCTGCGCTCTTCTGGCGAAAAACCCGGTCCTCGCCGCAGTGCGCAACTCAGTGAACTGGGCATCATCGAAGATGCCGCTGTGCTCTGCCTGGGAGGGAGGATTGTTTCCGTTGGCCGGAGCAAAGACGCGGTGCGCGATTCCTGGCTCAGGAAAAATCGCGCTAGTGTCATTGAGATTGATTGCGAACGGCAAGTGGTCCTGCCTGGATTCGTCGATTCCCACACTCACCCCGTATTCGTTGCGCCGCGGCTGGTGGATTTCGAGAAGCGCATTTCGGGCGCCACCTATGCGGAGATCGCAAAAGCCGGTGGCGGGATCAGCTCAAGTGTGGAAGCTGTGCGCGGGGCAGGGAAGAGCCAGCTCGCCGAAAAGGTGCTTCAAGTGCTGCGCGAAATGGCGGAACAGGGCACCACGACCGTCGAGGCCAAGTCCGGCTACGGGCTCAGTTTGGAATCGGAACTCAAATCTTTGGAAGCAATTCGAGATGCTGCCGCGCGATGGCCAGGCACAGTCGTGGCCACGCTTCTCGGTGCCCATGTCGTGCCGAAAGAGTTCCGGGAAAAATCGGATGCATACGTGAACGAAGTCTGCGAAAAAATGGTTCCGCAAGTGGCGAAGCGAAAGCTGGCGAGCTTTGTAGACGTGTTCACCGAGCGCGGAGCGTTCAGCGTCGAGAACACCGTGAGAGTCTTTGAGGCTGCGGAAAAGCATGGCTTGGGCGTGCGGGCGCATGTCTGCCAATTGAGTAAGACATCGTTACAGCCGCTTTTGCGTTTCAACCCGACTTCCTTCGATCACGTGGATCATGTGAATGACGATGACATTGGAGAGCTGGCGCGACGTGACACAATCGCCACTTTAGTCCCGGGAGCGAATTATTTTCTCGGGCTGGAGAATTTCCCTCCCGCCCGAAAGTTGATCGACGCGGGGGTGGCGCTGGCTTTGGCCACGGATTACAACCCGGGCTCATCCCCCACGCCCAGCATGCCGTTCGTACTTTCGCTGGCCTGCACGCACATGAAAATGTCGCCAGCTGAAGCAATTTCCGCGGCGACGATCAATGGTGCCTGGGCTTTGCGACTCGCTGACCGAAAAGGCTCGATCGAGCCGGGGAAGGATGCTGATCTGGCGGTCTTCGAGGCCGATGATTATCGCGAGATTCCGTACTGGTTCGCATCCAATCATTGTGCCTTTAGCGTGTTAAACGGGACGCTGATTGTGTCCGCAGGCTCGGCTATCTTGAGCTGAATTTCAAATTGGGAATTGCGTAGGACCCACGCGGACAAGCGGATACGCGAGCGCTGCTGCCCTGTCGTGACCAAGTGCCAAAAACAGCTTGCTTTCTCACGAGTTCGCTGCTAACTTCTCAGCCATCTAACGGGCCAGCACGATTCGTCGGATTGCAGAGCGCTAGGCTCCTTTCCTGGGTGGAGTTCCGCACCAAGGACTCCGGTATGTAACGCTGCGCTGCTTTTCTTCACCATCAGCTAGGTCCAATAGAAAGGAGATCTATGTCTACTCCGAAGAAACCTCTAGCACTTGCAGGCAGTGAGCGGGCTCCGCTGGCAGGAGCGCGCGAAATCGGCCCAGCCAATCCCAATGAAAAAGTTGACGTCACCATTCGTCTGCGCTCGCGCGCAGGAAAGAAGCCGATTGTCAACGCGGAAGCATTCACAAAACCAATTGCAAAACGCACCATTTTGAGTCGCAAGGAATTCGAACAGCAGCATGGCGCCGACCCGGACAGCATTGCTCGCGTCGAAGCCTTTGCCCGCGAGCACAAACTCACGGTAAAAGAAAAGAGCGCCGGGCGCCGCACGGTCATTCTCTCGGGAACGGTCGCCGCCATGAACTCGGCGTTTGGTGTCGAACTGAAGCAATTCGAACATCCCAGTGGCCAGTACCGCGGGCGCACGGGGCCGGTCCACATTCCCGCTGAACTGCAGGACGTGATCGAGGGCGTGTTTGGCCTGGACAATCGTCCCCAGGCCAAACCACATTTTCGTAGGCGGCATGCACGCGCTGGCGCCCGCGCTCAGGCCGTCAGCCTTTCCTACACGCCCACGCAAGTAGCCGCGCTCTACGACTATCCCACAGGCGTAGACGGAACCGGGGAATGTATTGCGCTGATCGAGTTGGGCGGCGGGTACAATCCTACCGATCTGAGCAACTACTGGAATCAACTTAACCTGACCAAGACGCCAAATGTCTCGGCGGTTTCAGTGGGAAATGGCAGCAACAATCCCACCGGCGATCCGAACGGCCCGGACGGCGAAGTGATGTTGGATATCGAAGTGTCCGGGGCGATTGCGCCTGGGGCAAACATCGTTGTCTATTTTGCCGACAACACCGACGCTGGTTTTCTGAACGCGATTACGACGGCGGTGCACGACAGCACCAACAACCCGTCGGTAGTTTCAATCAGTTGGGGTGGTCCGGAATCCTCATGGACGGGGCAGGTGATGACGTCCATGGATGAGGCATTTCAAGCTGCCGCCGCCATGGGAGTAACGGTTTGTGTTGCTGCCGGAGACGATGGCTCGACCGACGGAGTCACCGATGGGCTGAATCACGTCGATTTCCCGGCATCGAGTCCCAATGTGCTGGCCTGTGGAGGCACAACTTTGGTGGCCTCGGGCAATACCATCACCAGCGAAACTACGTGGAATGAACTGGCAAATAATGAAGGCGCAACCGGAGGCGGCATCAGCGATGTCTTCCCGCTGCCGAGTTGGCAGGCCAACGCCGGCGTGCCTCCTTCTGCCAATTCAAACCATAATGTTGGTCGCGGCGTTCCGGACGTGTCTGGAGACGCCGATCCAACTACCGGCTACGTGACTCTCGTGGACGGGCAATCCGGCGTGATCGGGGGCACAAGCGCGGTAGCTCCGCTATGGGCGGGGTTGATCGCGCTCATCAATGAGAGCGTGGGCAAGCCAGCCGGGCTGGTCAACCCATTGCTTTATCAGAGCGCCAGTACTGCCGGCGATTTCAACGACGTTACGTCCGGCAACAATGGAGCCTATTCGGCGGGTCCGGGATGGGATCCGTGCACCGGGCTCGGATCACCGATCGGGGCTCAGATTGCGGCGGCGCTGGGCGCACCACAACAGGCGCGAGCCAGAAAAACGGGTACCTAGCTTTCGCAGTACAAGCATAAAGGTGGCGCGGCCTTTCTAAGCTGCGCCATTTTTTTATGATTTGCAACGGCCCTCAGGAAGGCTTGGTGAAGGTCCCGCGAGCCAGCATACTGGCCGGTGGGGCGGGTTCCGCGGGCATCGGCTGAGTTGAACTCTGCGAACTGCGGTTCGCAATGGAAGATTCGCGAACCTCCTGAATGCGGGAGGTGACAATCGGCGTGCGGTACTCGGGATGACAAAACTCCAGATGCATGCCGCAGCCGATGTAGCGGAGTTTCAGCATCGACCCTCCCCAGGTCGAGCCCGCAATTGCCACCAGCACCGGCTCCGGACAATATTCCGGATGCCCGGAAATCAGCGCTTGACTCTCGCCCAGGAAGACGGCCGTGTAGCGATGGTGTTGGGTCTGGATTTCGAGTACAGTAGAGGGCGGCAAATCTCCCAGGGAAACCCCACCCTCGATTTCCGACTGGACGATGTTGGCATTCACTTCGTCGCTGAGATTGGGATGCGGTATGAACATGGTTGCCATGCCATCTGGCCAGAGGACGCGCTCGAAAGATGATACCAGAGGAAGGCCGACAAGGGAGATTACTTCTGGGGGGTATGCGGCTCGTGGGTTTTGGCCGGACGGCGGGCCAATACACGCCGGCTGTCAGCCCGAGAAGCACGGGCGCTCCACATGCCGTCTAATGGGGCTAAACCTAGTGTGGACAAAAAACGGCCAGACCATACGGGTCTGGATCCGCGCGAATCAAGTTGTGGCTTCGCAGGAGTTATGAGCCAATCGAACTTGCCACGGAAGAGAATACGTTATTTGAACTCCCTCCGATCAACCGGATGGTGCCCACCACCAATACCAGAATGACCGCCAACATCACTGCGTATTCGGCAATGTCCTGGCCCTGATCATCCGACCACAGCTTGCGGAACGTCGTCATATTCATCCCTTTTCCCTCCTGAAATCGGTGTGCCCAGTGTGCGCCCAGCGGTACAAAAATACAAGTGCCAAGTCGACTTTAGCAACAAAAAAATTCGCAACGCCATTCTTGAGTTATTTGCGAGTTGATAATGGCTTCGCAAATCCAGTCCTTCCGCTAGTTTCGTTAGTCGTCTCGAAAGTAACTGTCCGACTCGAAAACAATCCATTATTCTACTTATCGGGATTGACCAGGATTCTCTGGAAAACTCTCACCCCGGTTGCTCAAGGCTCGCGGAATGCACAAGTCTGCCACTCGACGGTACGCCCGATATCGCACGGAAATTCCGGTGATTGTGAAGGTGCTGGGGAAGGATGGGTACCTTCGTATCCATGGTCGCTGCTTCGAGATCGCAGAGGCGGGATTGGGCGCCGTGATTACCAGTGAATTGAACGCGGGAGAAATGATTACTCTGGAATTCTCGATCCCGGACAATCCCGAGGTCTTCGTGATCCGATCCGTGGTCCGGCACCGGATGGGCTTCCTGCACGGCTTTGAGTTTATCGGCATGCTTCCCAAGCAAAGCGCGCTCATCCAGAGCTTTTGTCAAACGCTGGAACCGTCGTAGGCTATCAGCGTCTCCCGCCGAACGGGCTTGTCTCAGGCTCATCATCCGTGATAAAAACTCGGTTCGTTGCGGAGGAGATAATTTGTGACGAACACCACGAGACGGTTCTCGATCTTATTGCAAGCCGCGACTGCGGCGCTGGCAATCATTTTTGCAGTGGCGCTGGTCACACCTGTATCAGCGCACGCCCAGACGTTCACCGTGCTTTACACCTTCACCAACACGGCCGATGGCGAGCAGCCGGATGCGAGTTTGATTCAGGACGCAGCCGGCAATCTCTATGGCACCACGCAGTATGGCGGCACCAAGGGTGGTTTCGGAACCGTGTTCCAGTTGCATGCGGCGGGCAAAGAGAAAGTCCTTCGCAGCTTTGCGGGCACGCCGGATGCGGAGGATCCTTATGCCGGCGTGATCCGGGACAACGCGGGAAACTTTTACGGCACGACGTTATACGGTGGCACGCAAGGCGGCTTCGGAACCGTGTTCGAACTGCATTCGAATGGCGGCAAGACCATACTACATAGCTTCGCCGGAACTCCGGATGGGGAAGATCCGCGCTCGGTACTGGTGCGGGACGCCGCGGGTAATCTCTACGGAACCACGCAGTATGGCGGCACCAACGGCGGCTTCGGAACCATCTTCAAGCTGGCTCCGGCAGGGAAGCTGAACCTGTTGCATAGCTTCGCCGGAACGCCGGACGGCGAAGATCCCTACGCCGGTTTGCTGCGAGACAAATTGGGCAACCTCTACGGCACCACGCAGTACGGGGGCACTGGCGGCGGCTTCGGAACTGTATTCAAACTGGACGCAGCAGGGAAGCTGACCCTGCTGCACAGCTTTTCCGGAACACCGGACGGAGAAAATCCGCTGGCAGGTTTGTTGCGCGACGGCACCGGCAATCTTTACGGCACGACAAAGTATGGTGGCACGGGAGGCGGCTACGGAACCGTCTTCAAGTTGAGTGCGAAAGGGAAACTGACCCTGCTGTACAGTTTTACCGGGACGCCGGACGGTGAAAATCCCTATGCCCGCTTGATTCGGGATGCGTCCGGTAATTTGTATGGCACCACATTTTATGGCGGCACCTCCGGCTACGGAACCGTGTTCAAACTTGACACTGCCGGCAAGCTCACCATCCTGCACAGCTTCAACTCTGCGCCGGACGGAGCCAATCCTATCGGAGGTTTGATTCTGGATAAGGCAGGCAATCTGTATGGCACGACCAGTGACGGTGGAGATCTCAGTTGCGGATTCTCGGGGTGCGGAACCGTGTTTAAGATTACGCCGTGAGCTTGGCGTCCGAGTCGTGCAACCGGGCGAGCACGCCCCCACTAATCAATCATCTCCGGGCTGCGGCTTCAATAATCGCGCGATGAATTTCAGCCATTCCTGGTCTTCGAAGCTTTGCCTGGATATGGCGCGGGGAAAGACTGCCAGACCAAAATCGCCGCGCGCTCTCTGGATCACATATTGGATTTCTTCGCGGAGCGCTTGAGAAATCGAGTTGTCATCCTTCACAAGCCTCTCCAGCAGCGCAAACATATCGGGCGCGGTCGCGACCAGACTGGCATCGATCTCTGGTTCCACCGAGGCCACGGCGCGTCCAAAGCGGTCGATGACCTGCGATCGCTTCTGGGGATCGATTCTCCACGGCCCGGACGGAACTTTTGTTTTCGCCATCTATTATTCCTTGATGCTTTGGCAATGCTTAAGATTCCTTTATATGCTTCAAGGTTGGCGCAACCTACGGTTTGTCGGGCATTTGATCCTTTAGACTTAAGGTTCCCCCGGTATCTTTTCTGCGGCGAGACTGTACGGTGCCAGCGTGCAACCGCGGCGCTGGGAAGTGTTTTTGCGTAAATCGACTTATCGTGAAGCTATGCAGAGTTGGGCACGCAAATCTCTCCGCATCCGCGCCAGTCTGGGTAGTGGGCTACTTTCATTTTGAGACGGCTGGCAAACATGGCATGCGGCTGCCACGGGCCTCAATTATTTCGCCTACAATGTCATCAAGATTCATCGTACACTTCGCACGTCCCCGACGATGGCGGCTTGGTGTTACAGATCGTCTATGGAGCGTAGAGGACTTCGTAGCCCTCTGGGAAGCCTACGAGCAGCGGAGGGCGGAAAGAGTGGCAGCATGATTGACCTTGAGAGCGAAGCTGACCTAGAAGCCTTACTGTTGCGACTGTACCGGAAGTGGGAAGCCCTCGGGTACCGAGCAAGTCGGTTTTATCAAATGTTCATGCCGCACTGTAAACAGTATAGGGGCGGCATCGCGGCCATCCGAAACGTCGTATCAAAATCTGGCACTGGAGGATTTGAGAAGTTGGTGGAGATGGGCCGACTCGACCTTACAGTCGAAAAAGCTATTATTCTGAACCCGAAGTGGACCCACCTTTTCAGCGACAACCTCCGCAACATGGCTCAGCGAAAAGTGAACCGAGTTTCAAAGTAGCCCACTACCCAGTCTGGCTTTAATCGTTAGTGGCTGAGGTGTGTCGGGTAAAATAAATCATTGAGTTCGTGGCCCCGTAGCTCAGTTGGATAGAGCAGCGGTTTCCTAAACCGTTGGTCGGCGGTTCGACTCCGCCCGGGGCCTCCATCGCGGTCCTTGGTCGCGCGTATCCCTTGTTCCGTCGCGTTCCGGCAGACGGCGAGGACGTCCTCCATTCAGAATTATTCGTAGCGCAGGGCGCGCATGGGATCGATCCTGATGGCGCGCAATGCCGGCAAGCAGCACGCCACTGCTGCCACGGCGAGCATGATGCCGCTCACCGCGATGTAGGTCACAGGATTTGTGGGACCGACTCCGAACAGGAGGCTGGCGAGCATTCGGGTCAGCAGAAACCCCAGGCTTACGCCGATCATCAGGCCGAGGGAAACCCATCGCAAGCCCTGGCCCACGATCATCTTGAGTACGTCGCCACGGCGCGCGCCCAAAGCCATTCGAACACCGATTTCGCGAGTCTGCTGCACCACCGTGGTTGCGAGCACGCCATAAATGCCAACGCAGGCGAGCACCACCGCAAGTCCTCCGAAGATGCTCATGAGAAACGAATCGAAGCGGCGCTGCCCCAGGTTATCGTCGAGAACGTCCTGCATGGTCAGCACGTCGAATACGGGCAGGTCTTTGTCGAGCATTGCGATTTGCCGTTTGATACTCGCCGTCAGCAACGTTGGATCGGAGGCGCTGCGGACCGCGAGCGTCAAATTTGTGTAATCCGGCATGGCTCGCGTGATCTCCGGGCGCGCCGCGCTTTCGAGAGAGACCTGGCGGGTATCGCGCACCACGCCGATCACGGTCAACTGTATCGGATCTTTTTCTGCTCGGGCGGGAACGCTCCAGATGTGTTTGCCGATTGCATCCTGATTGGGCCACAGCTTTTTCGCGAGCTGTTGATTGACCACGATCACGGGTAGGTTCTGGTTGATTTCGTCCGCCGTGAAGTTTCTGCCGCTAACCAGCGAGATGCCCAGCGTCTCGAAGTAGGATGGCGAACTGATGCCGCGCATGTCTGCGGTCGGCTCGCTGCCGTGTTTGGGAACGGGCTGACCTTCGACGGTAAATCGCATGAGGCGGATCCGGGTCAGTGGCAAGCCGTCGGCGAAGCTCGCAGCTTTGACGCCGGGCAGCGTCGCGATGCGTTCCAGCGCCTGACGACAAAATGCGGCTGTCTGCGTGCTGGTCGAATAGCGATCGGGCGGCATGCTGAAACGCATGGTTAACAGGTGGTCGGGACTAAAGCCCGGGTCTACTTCCAACACCGACAGCAGACTGCGAATCATGAATCCTGCGCCGATTAGGAGCACCGAGGCCAGGCTGACTTCGATCACGATCAGGGCAGCGCGCATGGTTCGCGGGTGGGTGCGGGTAAATTGCCCTCCCTGCTTCAAGACGGTGATGACTTCGGTGCGCGAGACATAGAGTGCGGGAAAAATCCCGAAGAGCACGCCCGCGAGCAGGCTGGCCACAGTAGTAAAGAGCAGGACTGGAATGCCAATGTGGATTTGATCGGGCCGCAGAATATCTGCCGGCTTGAGCGCAAGAATGGCTTTGATCCCCCAGCGTGCGACCAGCAGACCGAGGATTCCTCCCATCGAACTCAGCACCAGGCTTTCGGTGATCATCTGAGCAATCAAATCGGCACGGCTTGCCCCGAGGGCCTTGCGAATCGCTAACTCCTTCTGTTGCGCCATGGCGCGGGTCAGCACGAGGTTCGCCAGGTTCGCGCAGGCGATCAGCAAAATCAGTCCTACCGCGGATAGCAGGACCAGAAGGTTGCGGCGAAGATCTTTGCCCACATCCTCGACGTACACAGGAAAAATGTTTATGCCAAAGCCGGCATTCAGAGTGGGATTCTGCTCTTCGAGACGTTTGCCAATCACGTCCATTTCCGCGCGCGCTTGATCCAACGAAACGCCGGGGCGCAATCGCGCGTAGACCTGCATCTTCAGCCGGTTCAGTTCCAGGGGAGTGCGCTGCGACGTGGGTTCGTAGGGAATCCAGATGTCGGGCTTTCGCTGCTCGGTGCCTTCTCGAGTGGACGGCAAATAGAATTGCGCCGGGAGCACGCCCACGACGGTGTAAGGAACGTCATTGAGCGTAATGTTTTGGCCTATGACATTGTGGTTCCCGCCGAAGTGACTCGCCCAATACGCGTTACTGAGAATGGCTACCTGCTGATTGCGAGATGCCGGTTCGGTAGAATCAAAAGTAATGCCGATGGCGGGTGTTACTCCTAAAACCTGAAAGAAGTTCGGCGAAATTCGCGCCCCGTTTACGCGCTCTGGTTCTCCAGCACCGGTGCGATTCAGGTTCGCGTCTTCCATTCCCGCAATGCCTTCGAAGGCGGTCGACTGGCCCACCCATTCGGTGAAGTTCGTATAGGAGGCGGGGATGCGGTCGCCGATCAGCGCGCCCAGCGTCGGATTCTTTTCCCAGACCATGACCAGACGGTCGGGATCACGGTAGGGCAGCTTTCGCAGCAGGACCCCATCGACAACGCTGAATACAGCGGTGTTCGCGCCGATACCGAGCGCCAGCATGAGGACCACGACCGCGGAGAAAACAGGCGCTCTCCGCAACAAGCGGAAAGAATGGCGGAAATACTGAATCAGGTTGGCGAAGTTCATGACCACTGAGACGATTGGGAACTCTCAATGGTAGCATCTGCGCGCGAAATGACGCCCGGGAGGATTCGCCTTCACATCAGCGAAAGGCGAGTCGTGGAGGGAAGCGTGTTATCAGCGAAATCAGGCGGAACGCAGTTCGCCAGACAGTTTGCTGGGGCCAATCTCAGCCCGCTGGGGACCAGCGTTGCCCGGATCTTTAATGGCTGCCGCAGTTCGCTTACACAACCAGAACATAAAAACTACTGTTGCCAGCCCGAATGAAAACCAACCCAATATAAATACATGAAGCCAATGCATTTTTGCATCCCCTTCGCGATGCGGGGGCATCTGCAGAGGCCTGATTATATTGAAACTGAAGCGCCTTGGGAATGGTGCAAATGTTTTCGCTTAAACTGCAACCTTCGAACCGGCAGTGAGTGCTAACTATTTGTGCGGGCCTAATCTATTCATATTTCTTTAACCAAACCTTTACGTCTGCTTAACAGTTCGCGGGCATGGGCGAACCACCGTATACACCCCTGCGCGTATCACATTGACCCGAGCACGCCAGCTTTATGTGCCCGTGTAAAGTTGAAACGGCGCCCAGTAGAAGGGCTTGCGGAAGGCGTCGGAGTGGAGTAAAGAAAGCTTTGCCGAACGAAGTGCCGCTTCCGGGCTTCGGCCTTGCTTGAGTTCGTAATACAGTTGGTCCATCAGGCGGGGTGTCGAAGCATCGCTGACTTCCCAGAGGGCTCCGATCACATTGTGCGCACCCGCGCGCAGAAATGCCCACGAGAGTCCCACTAATCCCTCACCCGTGTAGGCCCGCGCGCCCGCACCGTAGCAAGTCGAAATGGTCACCAGGTCGGCGTGTAAAGGATGGTGAATGATGTCGCGCGCGTACAGTTTGAAGGAATCTTCCTGCGCGGAAGCCTTGGACAATATGACGGCAGAGTCCAGCGGGCTCAGTCGGCTGGCGGTACCATGCGCGACGAAATGGATATATGCGAACTGCTCCGGCGTGCTGGCAAGGTAAGCCGGGGCGGTGGCTTGAGCTCGGGTAAGAACCTCGCGCTTCGCTGGGACAAAATGTTTTTCGATATTTTCGATTTCGATTCCGGCTTTAGGTAATTCGCCGTATTCCGCATTGGAGGCGACGGCATCGCCGATGAGCAGGAGCTTACCCGCGCCAGCGCCTGAGTCACGCCGCGAGGTGCGTGACCCTGCAAGCAGCCGGAGCGAGCTGGCGTCGGCGATGGTGGCGTCTTCGATCCAATAGTGCGGCTGAGGATCCGGCACTAACAGGGTTTCGAAATTCAAACCGTTCAAGCTGCCATCCGGAATGATGAAGACCTGCATGTCTTTGGTCAGCAGACCCTGGGCCGGGGAGACGAGCATTCTGTAGAGGGCGGTCCCGTCAGCGTTCGCGGTTTCGAGAACGTCCTGCGGACCAACCAGAGCTTTTCGATATCGCTGCACCGCCGCATCGATTTCCGCCGCTGGAGGAAGCGGAAACAGGCTGGTTTTCTGCGGCGTGATCGTCCAGAGATAGGACTGCTTCTCGCCAAGCCAATAAAAGAAGATTGTGCCGCCGGCGCGTTTCGCGGCTTGTTGCGCATTCAGGGGATCAGGGGCGAACGAACTTCCCTTTGGCAACAATCCCAATCCCTCGGTGAGAGTGCGGGCGCGGCTGTAGTCGGCAACTTGCAAAGCCTGGTCGGTCTTTTTCTGAGAGACAAGAAAATGAATGTAGTCGTCGTAAATCCGCGAAGCGTTGGTGAGAAATGGCAGCCGGGAATCTTCGTGCTGGAGTTCGGAGCGCGCCGTCTCAAAGGTGCTGAGCGCAGTCCGGTATTCCTGCTCGGCGGAGGCCGGCTGGTTTTCGTCTTCATAGAGCCGGGCGAACGAGCGTTCCGCTTCCCACTTCAGAAACACCGGGCTATCCTCAGACCGTGCGACCTCGCGAAACGCGTTCTCGGCAGCGGCGGCGTCGTGCTGTTGCGCAGCAACTTGCCCTTGAACCAGCCGGGGATAAACTTCGTCGCGCTTGTTGCCATCGGCTCGGGCCATGGAGAGAGCTTCGGCCGCGTAGCGCTTCGCGTCGTCCAGCTTTCCGGTTTGCTCGGAAACGAATGCCAAGGCGATCAGCGAGTTGATGATGTCTTCCCGGCTGTTGACTTGGCCTGCGAGCGTGAACGACTGTTGAAAGGACTGCTCCGCTACTTTGAGGTCGCCGGCATCCATGTAGATGTACCCAGCGTCAGTGAGCCATCTGACTTGGTCGGTCACGAGGCCAGCCTTCTCGGCCTGCTTCCCGGCCTCGGCAAACATTTCCTTAGCTTTTTCGCCATCTCCGAGTCTATAGAACGCCCAGCCCATGTTCCCTAAGGCGGTTTGCGCGACGCTCCCAAAGTTCCGGGGCAAAGCAATTTGGCGGGCAGCGTCGGCGCACTCCAACGCCTCATCAAAATGGGCCTGGTGTAATGCAGCCCAGCTCAGGTTCAGCAAAACATTGGCTTCCCAGGAAGGGTCTCCGCTAGCACGGGCCGAGGCGAGAACGCTCGAGAAAAAAACCTGGGCTTTGGCGTAGTGGCCTCGCTCCATTTCGAGTCTTCCCCGGGCGTCGGCCACTCTCGCGCAATCAGGATAGGCAGAAGAAGCGCAGATCCGCTCCGCCTGGTCCAACCTCTGCTCAGCGTCCGGGAACTTGCGCAAAGAGACGTACGCAAGACCCTCCCATCTTAGTTTTTGGACGGTTAAGTCGCCGGTAGGGGGTAGGGCGGGCTCGGTAGCGAGGACATTTAGGACTTCGTCGTTCATGCCCTGCCGATACCGAATCCTCGCTCGAAGGATGGTGAATTTCCACGCCCACTGAGGACTAGTAGCACGGAATTTCTTGTAGCCTTTCTCGGCTTCCGAGGCCGCAGCCGTCATGTCGCCTTTCCGAAAAGTCCCCGTCGCGTGATCGAAGGCAGCCTGAGGATCGCGGTGGCTGCACGCCGAAAGGCACATAAGGACGAAAACTAGCGAAGCATCTCTTAATTCGCGGCGTTGGGAATAAGTTCCGCGTCCGGCTCGCAAGCAAGTGCGTCGGATTTTCCGCAGAGAAAACATTGGAAGTCCACTCGCCGAAAGATTCTAATTGAAAAGGCGGGAAGCGTCTTGCGGGAAATGGATCTGCAATATCGACTTGGCGATGCGAGGATCAGAGCGTCTGTAGAGCAGATGATCCTCGCCTCTCCTGATGTGCGGGCACCGTCGGCGCACGGCCCGATCTACCCGGGATCGCCGCCCCCGCCATTTGACTCGGCGGTCACGATGTTGCTACCCCCCTGCGCCAGGCAGCCTAGCTCCAGCCGGATCATGGTCAGATGGAAGCTGTATTTCTCGGGTCCGGGTGCGCCGTTTTTTTCACGCTTCAGGGTCAGCTCAGCCAGGAATACTTTGCCGAAGTGGGGCACATCAATTACGTGGCCGAATTCTATCCCAGGGGCACCGGTCACGCGGTTTACCAATGAGCATTTCACTTCTGCCTGCCTTTGCGCCGTGGCCCGGTCCCATTCATATTGCTTGCTCGCCCATTCGGGGAGGTCCCTGGTGTTGTTTATGTTTTCATATTGCTTGGAAATCCGGCTCAGGACACCATCGTCTTCAAAGTACGATTTCGCATCGGCGGGCTTGGGGCCAAGAATATCCACGTGCCGTTCGACTTCGACCTTGTGTCCGCCAATTCTCAGATTGTCGAAACGCGTGCCTAAGAATGTGACGGACGGCACGGCATCGTTGAGTCCGTTGTTTGGATCGTAGACAGGATGTTCGGTGGAAATCTGCGCAACCACGCGATCGGCTGTAACCACGTCGAGAACGTTGAGGTCCTCAACCACAGAGGTCGCGAGAGTGGTAAAGCCGTGGCCCTGCTTTGGGCTGCGGTGCCCGGCGACCTGGGTGTATCCGG
>Ga0308309_10001322_pt1 | contig 14764 bp, 11 predicted proteins | sample HubBroMetageWFT5_FD_192491 | JGI IMG/M metagenome (GOLD analysis project Ga0308309, IMG submission 192491) | Warmed and freeze-thawed soil microbial communities from the Hubbard Brook experimental Forest, New Hampshire - Hubbard Brook CCASE Soil... | ecosystem: Environmental > Terrestrial >...
CACAATCAAACGCAGCAACGCGCAGCTCTAGACGGAGAATCGAATCGAGAAATTCGTTGGTGACGGCAGGAAACGTCTCGGAACCGGCGGCATTCATCTATCGACGATAACGTGCTCACGAAAATCACGCAACGGCGCAGACCGGCCGGAACCATGATCAAGAGGAGCGCGTCAGCAGTGCCGCGTAGTCCTCCGGAGTATTGACATTCAGGGCGACCAGAGGATCGTCGACTGGGACATACTGAATATGCTCCTGACATTGATGTTCGATCTCGCGGGCGATCGACGTAGCCGGGACCCGGAGAAACGCCTCAATCATGCCGCGGTCCACGAGGCAGGGATGCCCATGCTTTCCCGAGAACTCCGGTACCACCGCCCAGATATTGGGATCGGCAGCTTCGAAAGCATCATGCAGAATCTGGATGGTTGCCGGGCTCACGGGAGGGCGGTCAACCAGAGTCACCATCGCGGCATCGCGGCCGTGGTTAAGCACTTCTCGCAGGCCGATCTGCAGTGAACTGAACTGACCACGGCTCGGATCTTTGTTGACTACGAGAGACGCCCCGTCCGCATAGATAATTGGCGCCAGTGCCGCTTCATTTTTCCCGACCACAACCACAACGAAATCAGTGGCTAGCAAGAGCGACCGAATTGCGGCCGAGAGGAATGTGGCATTGGAAAATGACCGCCCCGCTTCCGGAGGGGGCCAAAGGAGCAACGCTTTATCCCGGCCCATGCGCGAGGAGTCTCCGGCAGCAAGAATCACTCCGGCGAAGGTGGAAGCGCGGATCATGCTGCGAAGATAGCAGGGAACGATAAAGAATTGTTGATCTTTGATTACTGATTGCTGATTAGAGATTTCATTCCATAATCAGCAATCAGAAATCATCAACCAACAATCTAGTCGTGTTCATCGAGCGCCGCTTCTCGCGCGTCCGGCGTATCATTCGCTTCGGGCTGCGAGGTCTGCGAGCCGAACCAGCTCATGTGCGGCAAGCCAGCACTGGCGTGCCGGCGAAACCCGATCAGCTCTGCCGTGATCGCGACTGCAATCTCTTCCGGTGTCACGGCGCCAATGTCGAGTCCGATGGGGGCATGGACGCGGTCAAACAGATGCGCGGGCACGCCTTCCTCCTGCAGCGTCTTGAAAATTCCGATCACTTTGCGTTTGGAGCCGATCATGCCGACGTAGCGGGCGCGAGTCTGCACCGCCCAGCGCAGCAGTCGCATGTCGTCGCGATGACCGCGAGTGACGATGACAATGTAGGAAGTTTCGTTGGGATCGAGCTGCTTCATCGCCTCATCGAAATCGAGCGCGTGCAATTCGCGGGCGGCCGGAAAACGTTCCTTGGTGGCGTAGGAGGTGCGATCGTCGGTAACGATGGGATCGAATCCAGCGGTGGCTGCGACCTGGCAAAGGTTCATGCTTACATGACCTGCACCGAAAATATAAAGTAATGCTGGAGGTAATATCGGCTCGACGAAAACTTCGAGCGTTCCGCCGCAGACCAAGCCGGTGTCGTACTTCGGATCCTGATTCAAGTCGAAGGTAAGTGTGCGCGGCTTCTCCGATTCCATGACTTCGCGCGCCGCTTGCCACACGTCGGCTTCCACGCAACCTCCGCCGATGGTTCCGACGATCGATCCGTCGTCGCGCACTAGCATCTTCGCAGTCTTAAACGAAGGGATCGAGCCGCGGACGTTCACGATCGTAGCGACGGCGCCGCGGCGTCCGTCGCGCCGGAGCTGCACGATTTGCTCGTAGATGTCCATGAGGCTGGAGACAGCTTGCGGGTTTGATTATCAGTCGGTTGGCAGGAGAGAGTCAAACTCAGGCTATTTGTGTTAATTTCAGGTTTTTGGGAGAACACCTTTATGAAAGCAGTCCGCATTCATCAATTCGGTGGACCGGAAGTGTTGATCTATGAAGATGTGCCTGATCCGCAGCCGCGCAAGGATCAGGTGCTGGTTCGAGTGCGGGCGTGTGCGCTGAATCATCTGGATGTATGGGTGCGCAAGGGGCTGCCGGGCGTCAAGGTGCCGCACATTCTCGGCAGCGATATTGCGGGCGAAGTGGTCGAGGTGGGCGAATACGTTGGCGGATTCAAGGCTGGACAACGCGTGCTGCTCGCGCCCATGCATTACTGTGGACACTGCGAGAAGTGTGTTGCCGGACTGCAGAATCAGTGCCGCGCATTTACCGTGCTGGGAAATGGTGTGGACGGCGGCAACTGCGAACTGATTGCGGTTCCACCCGGAAATGTGATTCTGATTCCCGACTCACTCGATTTCAATCAGGCAGCAAGTGTGCCGCTGGTTTTTCTGACGGCATGGCACATGCTCGTCGGACGGGCCGGTATTCGTCCGGGGCAAACCGTACTCGTGCTCGGGGCAAGCTCCGGCGTGGGCATTGCCGCGATACAGATTGCTAAATTCTTTCACTGCCGCGTGATCACTACCGCAGGTGACGAGTCGAAGCTGGCCAAGGGCCGCGAATTGGGTGCGGACTACGGAATCAACCACTATCAGCAGAAGATCTCCGAAGAAGTGCGGAAGATCACAAATAAAGAAGGAGTCGACATCGTGGTCGAGCACGGAGGTGCCGCGACCTGGGAGGAGAGTGTGAAGTCTCTCAAGAACGCTGGCACGCTGGTGACTTGTGGGGCGACCACCGGGCCAAACGTTGCGCTTGATCTGCGGCATCTGTTTGCCCGGCAGTTGACGCTCCTCGGCTCTTACATGGGAACCATGGGCGAGTTGCATGAGGTGCTGCGGCACGTGTTCGCCGGCCGCCTGAAGCCGGTGGTCGACCGCGTCTTTCCCCTCAGCGAGCTGCGTGACGCGCATGAGTACCTGGAGAAGAGCCAGATGTTTGGGAAGATTGTGGTGAATCCTTAGACAGCCGGGCGCAGCCTGCTAATCATCCTGCCAATATTTGCCGATAGCCTCCTTGAAGGTCGGCTCGGACGATCTTCCTTTCAACCCAGGCTTTCAGCCCAGGTAAAACCATGCTGCAATGGAATTGGATCGCTCTCGGTGCGCTCGGCATCCTGGTGATTTACCAGCAGTCCCGCATGTACTTGGCGCGCCGGGAGTCGAAGCAGCGCGAAGAGTTGTTCAAGATCGTCACCGAGAACGCGGCCGACATGATTGCGCTCGTGGATGTGAAGGGGCCGCGGCTCTACAACAGTCCCGCATATAAGAGAATTCTGGGCTATTCGGCGGCAGAACTTTCCGAAACCTCCTCCTTTGAGCAGATCCATCAAGAGGATCGTTTCAAAGTACTGGAGGCGGCCCGCGAGGCACGCAGCACTGGAGTCGGTAGAAAACTGGAGTACCGCATCCGCCACAAAGACGGCACCTGGCGCTTGCTCGAGTCGATGGCCAGCACCATCCGGAACGCGAAGGGCGATGTCGTCAAGCTGGTCATCGTGAATCGCGACGTGACCGAGCGCAAGAGGGTGGAAGAGCAACTCGAGCACAACTCCTTTCACGATGCTCTCACCGGGTTGCCCAACCGCCGTCTCTTCCTGGATCGCTTGCAGCACTTGTTTGCCCGCGCCCGGCGTTATCCCGATCGCCAGCACGCGGTGTTGTTTGTCGACCTCGATGGTTTCAAGACGTTCAACGACACCATGGGTTCGGCAGTGGGCGATTCGGTGATCGTTGAAATCGGCCGGCGCCTCGGTGGGTGCTTGAGGCATGACGATATGGTCTCCCGGCCACAGTTCGAGTTTCCCATGATGGACGCGGTGCTTTCCCGCATGGGTGGTGACGAATTCACTATCCTGCTCGAAGAGGTGAGCGATCCGAGTAACGCAATGAGAGTGGCGGAGCGGATCCTCTCGGTTCTGGCCGAACCTTTTCTGGTGGAAGGGCGCGAGGTGCGCACGTCGGCCAGTTTGGGCATAGCTTTGAGCAAGCCAACGCATGAGCGCGCCGAGGATCTTCTGGCGGATGCCGACGTAGCCATGCGCCGCGCCAAAGCGATGGGAGGGTCCCGCTGCGAAGTGTTTGACGAGGCAGTGCACACGCGCGCCGTCAACCGGCTGAAACTCGAATCGGAGTTGCGAGAGGCGATCGAGAAGCGTCAGTTTCGCGTGCTCTACCAACCCATCGTGCAACTCGAAACCAGGCAGATCAACGGGTTTGAGGCACTGCTGCGCTGGCAGCATCCCGAGCATGGCCTGATTTCACCGGACAAATTCATGGCCGCAGCAGAAGACACGGGGCTGCTGGTTTCGGTTGGCCACTGGCTGATTCTGGAGGCATGCCAGCAGTTGCGCGCCTGGGACGGCGCCAGCGGCAGTAAGACTGGGACTGAGAATTCCCCGATGCCGCGCGTGAGCGTCAGCGTGAATATCTCAGCCCGGCAATTAGCCGACGTCCAGTTTGTCGCCGGCGTGGAAGCCACCCTGCGCCAGACTGGGATTAACCCATCGCAGCTGCACCTCGAGATGACGGAGGGCTTGGCGGCAGCCGATGCAAAGTTGACGGCGATGGTGCTCTCGCACCTCAAGCAGCTCCGCGTCGGCGTGATCCTGGATGATTTTGGAGCGGCCAACTCGTCTCTGAGCGGGCTGCGACAGTTCTCCATTGGGGCGTTGAAGATCAACCGCTCGCTGATTTCCGGAATGCTAGCTGACCATGGCATGCGCGATACCGTGGAGTTGATCATCCTGCTGGCGCACAAATTGAAGCTAAAGGTGATTGCCGGGGGTATTGAATCCAGCCGGCAGCTCGAGTACCTGCAGCAGCTGGGGTGCGAACTGGGACAGGGACATCTATTCTCCGCGCCGGTCGACGCCATGGCAGCCGGGCAGCTTCTGCGCCAGCATGGGCAAGTCCTATACGCGAAAGTTGCGGGGGCTCAATAAATAGCCCTCGCCTTTTCCTTCACGCGTTCTCGGTAGTATCGGCGTTGATTCCCCGCCTCACGCGCAGTGTCTATACTCTTCTTGATGGTCTGCATGACGCCAGCAGACATTGATGCTTACTCCAACCGCCAAGCACTTCCGCCGCGCGACCTGGGCAATCACTTGCCTGGAGGCTGGGGCACTGCTATTTGTCGCTGGCCTGGTGGTTCTTTATCTAAATCCCTACTGGCATTTTGACGAGGGCGGGTTTCTCGACTGGCGGCTGCGCTGGTGGAACATTGCTGGTGAAACGCTCATCGCAGCGGGCTTTTTGATTGAAGCGTTGGCCTTAGTGGGGTTGGCGGCGGTGGTGGTATCTCGCGTCGCTGGCCGGCGGGCATGGCCCTACATCGTGGCGGCATTGCTGGTGGGCTGCACTGTCGTGTGGATCAGCCCTGCCGGTTTCACTCGCGATCGGGATGCGCACTTTGAGTGGAATCTGGCCGACGGCTTCAACGTGTTCCGGTTGCAAGTGTGGGACGAAACCGAGGGGATCTGGCGCCCGATAGGAAGTCCAGCATGGCAATCGACGATTGGGATACAGATTCAACCGGTGTTGAAGGGCTACTTCAAACTTAACGATTTTCAGAAGATGAATGGGGATATCGGCGTTAAGGTGGTCCGGATCATTCCGATCGCCTGGCCCATCAACCTGGGAAGCGGTGGGGAAACTCTTGAGGATCCTGATGAAACCGATCTGATGCGGGCGGCGGCGAGGGAAGACTTGAAGGCAGTGCAGCAGTTGCTGTCCGCGGCGGCCGTCAACGTGAGCGTGGGCGTAAATAGTCTGGATCAGAGCGGGCAAACAGCGTTGATCCTCGCCTGCCGAAATCCCAAGGCGAACCCGGAAGTAGTTAAGGCGCTTCTGGCGGCCGGCGCGGATGTGAATCTGCGCAGCCGAACCGGCTATACTCCTCTGACCTGGGCGCAGTTTCGAAATAGTGTCGAGGTGATTCGTTTATTGCGCCGGGCCGGAGGACGGCCTTAGCCAGCGTTCGCCGGAAGGAGACCTTCATCCCGAATCTCCACGGAGATCAGCGGGCGCCGTTGCCCGGTGAGACGACACGACCGTATTCCGAGGCGCGGCTGAGACGGTCGAACATGCGCCAGGCGGCGAGGGAAATCTTGCTGATAGCCTGTTCGCCGTCGCGCTCGTTGGCCAGAAACGCGGTCATCACGCAAATCACATAAGGACGGCCTTCGACGAAGACGATGCCGGAATCGTTGCGGACAGCTTCAAGCGAGCCCGGCTTGTTGGCGATCTTCACATCGGCCGGAAGGTCGCGCGGAAGCCAGGAGTCCTTGTTCGTGCTCAGGACCTTAAAGAAATCGGCCGTCGATTCTTTGTCGAGCAGCTTCCCTCGATAGATCGTCTCAAGGAGGCTCATCATTTCGCGAGGCGTGGAGATATTTTCGCGGCCTTGCTTGGCAGCATCGAGATCCATCATCTTGCGGCGCAGACGGGTGTGCGCCAGTCCGAGGGAATCGAGCATGGCGTTGACGTTCGCCATGCCCACGCGGTCGATGAGCACATTCGTTGCAGAGTTGTCGCTGACCGCGACCATCATGGTAGCAAGATCGCGCAAGGTGATGCGGGTGACGCCAGGCGTGAGCCCGCCCATGATGTCGCTATCGGCGACGAGGTCGGAAGACTGCACAGTGTAGACATCAGTGAGTTTCAGCTTGCCTTGCTGCGCCTGCAGATAGAGATTGGCGAGCACCGTGATCTTAATGGAACTGGCCTGGGCAAAGACTTCATTCTCGTGCAGGAAGAACTGGTCGCCTGTTTTGAGGTCCTCGATGGCCACGCCCATCACGGCATCCAGGTGCTGGTCGACATCATGGATCGTGGATTCGAGTTTTTGCCAGAGGACTTTCTGTTTTTCGGCAGAGGGAACGCTCGCCGGCGGATTGCCGACAGTCTGGTCAACGCAAGCGCCCGCAAGTAACAGCACAACGCAGAATGTGTGTCTCAACTTTGACCCTCCTAGAAGCCTGGGCGACTCGATCTTAGTCCATGCGCCACGGCGAGCGTTCGGGCCAGTGCCGCAAAGCTTCCGCGGCCCAGGCAGTAGTCTTGTCCGCATGGCACGACGTACAGGGATTCGGAATCTTATATTTGTCGGTCATCGCCGGCGTCATGAAAGCAAACGTGTGAGCCCGCACCTTCACATCTGCAACGGTCGTAGCAATCTTCGGCATGTGGCAGGCTACGCAACTGCTTCCCGCGGATCCCTTCTTGTGATGGGTGTGCTCCTCGAGAGTCCCGGTGCGTGGACCATTCAACGAAAGCGGACCGTGGCAATCCAGGCATAGCTGGTCGGCGGGTTTTCGCAGTTGCGCGTAATTATCCGTGCCATGCACATCGTGGCAGCTAAAACACGTCACGCCGCGCCGGTACATTACACTTTGTACGAAGTCATTCCCTTGCATGCGGTTCTTATGGGCGGAGCCGTCCGGATAATGGGTGAACGTAGTTTCCCCCAGAGTGTGCTCTTCAAGCTGCCAAAAATCCCACAGGCTTAGGCCCACATGGTAGCCAACGGGCCAGTCATAATATTTGCCTCCGATGGGATTCGTCAGCGGGCGTCCCTGCGAATGGCACTGGATGCAAGTATCGTTTGCGGAAACATAATCCATTCGCGCGGGATTGAGAATGTTTCCGCGCATTGGATGCTCTACGTGCTCGCTGCCCGGCCCGTGGCACTTTTCGCAGCCCACGTTCCACTCTGCCACCTGTTTGGTCTGGACGTTGTAGTCGACGGAGTGGCACCCGTCGCAGGTCGGGCCCGTAGGGCGCTGCATATTGTCCGCCGGATAGTATGGTTCCCACCAGTCAGTTCCCTTGGCAACGAAATACGGCCGCCAAACTCGATGGGTAACATCCCACTGCGCGGGCTCGGGAAAGTAATCGTCTCCTCTTTTCGTGAAGTAACGCTGCTTCCAAAGGCTGCCGTAAACCAGAGCGACCTGGTCTTTCGTGAATTTGGCAACGGAATTCGTCGCGAGATCGGGAATGATGGCGTCAGGATGGTCGCGAGGATCGCGAACCACATTCGCCATGGGAGTTTTTCGCCAGTGTTCGTAAATTTGCGCGTGGCACGTCTGGCACGACTGCGAGCCCGCGTAGTGAGCCGAGCTTGCCGTGGCTGATTGCTCGGCGTGCTCCTCGCTGGTTAGCTGGCGCAGGCTGCGGATGAAGAGGACCAGCTTCCAACTGTCATCGCCCTGCTCATCGTGCGGTTTAGCCCAGCCCGGCATGCCGGTCAGTCGTACGCCATTTCGGATAATGTATCGAATCTCTCCGTCCGTCAGGTTCTGCGTTTGCGGCAAGCGCAAGTCCGGAACTTTGGGGTAAAGGTTGCGACCGACGCCCGTTTCTCCGGAGCCGTCGGGCCCATGGCACACAGCACAGCGGTCGAGGAAACTTTCTCTAGCTTCCTGGAGGACTTCCGATGTGGCCTTCCACGGATTTGCCTCGAGGCGGGCCCTGCGCGGGATTGCCAGGTTACGCGTGGCACGGGCTACCGTTTTTTCCAAGTAGGACGGTTGATCCGCGGTACTAAAACCAAACCAAATCAGCCGGATGATATATAGGCCAAGCACCAAGGACGCCACAGCGCTGACCCAAACAAGAAGTTTCCAGGTTTTCATAGAGGCGGTTGTTCACAACCCAGATCTTGCTGGAAACACAAATTCACGGATTCTAGCGATTTAGAATTCGTGCCCCTCGACCTGGCGAAAGTAATAACTCAACCATCAATCTTCGCCTCGCGCAGCTGCTTGACCGCGGTCTCGGAGCTAACCGGCGAATAATAGACCTCCTTGAAGGTGTAGGAGCGGGCTTTGGCGGCCAGGACCGGCATGATCTCGATATGCCAGTGGTAGTCGTCGTCAATGGTCTTCCAATAGCCGAGAGTTTTCGAGGGGTGCAGGCTGTTGGGAGAGGTGTGCAGCACCAGGTGGAAACCTTCCGTGACAGTGCGAATACGCTGCAGAGTGCGGCGCAGAAGCGCGGCTAGATTCACGCGCAGTCCGGGCTTTGACAATCCCGTGCGCTCGAAGGAGGCGTCGTGGTTGCGAGGCATAATCCAGGTTTCGTAAGGGACGCGGGGAGCGTAGGGCCCGAGCGCGATATAGTCACCGCGGGCTTCGATTACGCGTGAGGCCTGACGTTCCTCTTGGTTGAGAATGTCGCAGAAAACACAGCGCTCTTTTTCCGTAAAGTATTCTCGTCCTGCCCGCAATTCGTAAAGCACGCGCCGGGGAACGAACATGGTCGCCGTAAGCTGCGAGGTAGGATGGCTGAATTCCTGCCCGGCATTGGGGCCGTAGTCCTTGTAGAGGCTGACGTACTTGATGCGCGGGTCGCGCTTGAGATCGAGGATGCGTTCGGCGGCGAGGCGCAGGAACATTCCGATTTCATCATCGCTGGCACTCCAGAGCTGGCGGTCATGCCTGGGATTCTCAACCAACACTTCATGAGCGCCCACCGAATTCATTCGATCGTAAAGGCCATCGCCGCGACGGCCGGGCTCACCTTCAATGTGGTAGAGCGGAGCCGGATGCACCATGGACCGCGCCGACCAGCCCGCAGCGCTGGGAATGGCGGAGATAATCTGAGTGGCCTCGGGTGAGTCCGGGCAAAAACGGCACGCAGTTTGAGGACGCGGCGTGCTTTCGGCCGGGTCGTCTCCAGTCATGACCCAGGAGCGAGTGATGGGATCTTTGCGCAGTTCCATGCATTAGGTAAACACCGTGGGAATAGTTGAGTCAACTGCCATCTTTATTTCAGGCTGTGTGCAACCGTCACAAAAAGTGACGATAGGGCTTTGTTATAATCCGCGCCAAGCCCGCTGAAACGAATGACCGAGCCGTCCACTCCGCTGATGCGGCAATACGCCGCCGTCAAAAAAGAGCATCCCACCGCACTACTGTTTTTCCGCCTGGGAGATTTCTATGAACTTTTCTTTGACGATGCTATTGTCGCCTCCAAAGAGTTGCAGATTACGCTCACCTCGCGGAACAAGGAGAAAGGCATCGCGGTGCCCATGTGCGGAGTGCCGCACCACGCGGCGGAAGGCTACATTGGCAAGCTGATTCGCAAAGGCTTCAAGGTAGCGATCTGCGAGCAAATGGAGGACGCGCGGCTGGCAAGGAAACAGCTCGGCACGAAACTGGTGCGGCGCGAAGTCACGCGCGTGGTCACACCGGGAACGGCCGCGGATTCGTTACTGGGATCAGAGGAGAATAATTTTCTTGCGGCGCTGGCCCAGGTCGGAGAGCGCGTGGGATTTGCTGCCTTGGATCTTTCCACTGGGGAGTTTCGCGCTACCGAATTTTCCGGTGAGGGCGCAATGCGGCGGGTGCAGGAAGAACTGGAGCAACTGCGACCGAAGGAATTGTTGTACGGGTCGGCGGCTCCCTTGTTTGACGCTAAGTTTGACAATAAAACCAGCCGCGCATTGCCTACGCAGCCACCCACGCAAGCACCGCAGCCTCGGGCACCAGGGGCCACGTGTGCTGAGACTCCGCTAGATGATTGGATCTTTGCACCCGATCATGCCATCCCCCTGCTCGAGAATCATTTTGGAGTACTGTCTCTTGAAGGATTTGGACTGGCGGGACGGACGGCCGCGGCGGCTGCAGCTGGGGCCATTCTCTACTATGTGCGATCGACCCAGCGAGGATCGCTCGATCATGTCGACCGGATCGGCTGGTACGAGCGCCAGAACTGTCTGGTGCTGGACGCGGTGACGGTCCGCAACCTGGAGCTGATTGAACCGCTGTTCGCCGGGACAGACGCGGGCGTTACTCTTTTTCGCTCGATCGATGCAGCGGTGACGCCTATGGGCAAGCGGTTGTTGCGAGCCTGGTTGCTGCGTCCTTCGCTAGATCTGATTGAAATCAATGCACGGCTTGATGCCGTGGAAGCGGGGGTGAAGGACACCATTGCGCGCGAAGAGTTGCGCCGTGCACTCGACGGCGTCCTCGACCTGGAGCGGCTTTTGAGCCGCGTCACACTGGAAACAGCGAATCCGCGCGACGTGTTGGCGTTGGCGGCCTCGCTTGCGAAGATTCCGGAAATCAAGGCTGCGGTGGGACGGCTTTGTGCGGAGCGGCTGAACATTTTGCACGGCTCGCTCGATGAACTGAGCGACGTACGGGGACGGATTGAGAAGACCATTGTGCCGGAGCCTCCTTTGAGTTTTGCCGACGGCGGCGTGATTGCAGCGAGCGTCAATCGCGATCTGGATGAATTGCGCGAGCTCTCGCGGAACAGCAAACAGGTGCTGGCGCAGATTGAACAGCGGGAACGCGGGCGGACCGGGATCACCTCGCTCAAAGTCAAGTTCAACTCGATCTTTGGGTACTACATTGAAGTTTCGAAGCCGAATTTGCACCTGGTGCCGCAGGATTATGAACGCAAACAGACTCTGGTGGGCGCGGAGCGCTTCACCACGCCTGAGTTGAAAGAATATGAAGCCAAGATTCTCGATGCGCAGGAAAAGATTGTTGAGATCGAGAGGCGACTGTTCACCGAGTTGCGTACGGCGATTGCATCTGAGGCGAAGCGGATCAGGCAGACGGCATTGGCGCTGGCGGAAGTAGATGTCCTGGCTTCACTGGCGCACACGGCCGCGCTGCGCAATTACTGCCGGCCGCGATTTGTTTCCTCGACGGGCAAGGCTTCGGCACAAGAAGACGTGGACGATCTGGAGATTGTCGAAGGTCGGCACCCCGTAATCGAGCAGCAGGAGATGGCCGGCGGCAGCGAGCGTTTCGTGCCCAATGATCTTTACCTGAATTCGTCCTCGCATGCGATTCTGCTGCTGACTGGGCCGAACATGGGAGGCAAGTCTACTTATTTGCGGCAGACGGCGCTGATCGTGATTCTGGCGCAGATGGGCTCGTTCGTTCCGGCGCGATCGGCGCGGCTTAGCGTGATCGACCGCGTCTTCACTCGCATCGGCGCAAGCGACAACCTGGCGCGCGGTCGTTCGACGTTTATGGTCGAGATGACGGAGACCGCCGCAATTCTGCATACGGCGACTGCGCGGTCACTGATTCTGCTGGATGAGGTTGGCCGAGGCACCTCGACTTACGATGGGCTGGCGATTGCATGGGCGGCGATCGAGTACCTTCATGCGCGAGTGCGAGCCAAAACTTTATTTGCCACACATTATTTCGAGCTGACGGAATTGGCAGAACAGCTTGCGGGAGTAAAGAATTATCACGTCTCGGTAAAAGAAACCGGCGGCGGCATCGCATTCTTGCGCAAAGTCGAGCCGGGCGCAGCCGACCGCAGCTATGGCATCGAAGTCGCCAAGCTGGCAGGGCTGCCGAACGAGGTGATTACGAGGGCGCGCGAGGTGCTGGCCGAGCATGAATCTGTCGAGCGACTGGCGACGGGGCATCTCTCCCCTGGCGCTTCGCCGCCGGCAGCACAGTTGACCATCTTCACCCCGATCTCGCAGCCGGTGCTGGAGAAGCTGCGCGAGGTGGATTTGAACCGGCTCACGCCGTTGGAAGCGCTGAATTTGCTGGCGGAGTTAAAGAGGCAGATCGAATGAGTGGCAGGCCTACGCGACTTGGCGAAATCACTGTGGACAGCGATTTTACGACCACTGCGGCGCTGGTGGCGCTTTTCATTATCCTCAGTCTGATGCTGATGCGTGACATCCGGCACATTCTCTGGAGTACCCAAGATCAGATTACGATCAGCGGGACGCTTAATCGCCTCGGTGCTGCTCTTGCCCTTGTTTATTGCCTTGTCTTTGCCTTCAGATGGCCAAACAAGCTAGTGAAGATTGGTTGTGCCCTCGTCGCGGCTCATTTGAGCCTTGCCCTTGCGCTGACCTATCTCCACGTTCCGCCGACCGTCCGACCCACACTTGCTTTTGCAGACTCAATAGTAATGCAGATTTCTCTCGTAACCTTTCTCGTCGCCATTGCCCTCTGGTTCAGGACGGTCGTCCGCTGGGTCCCACCATCTCCCGGGGAGGGTGAGGATCGATGACAGGAGCTTCGGCGTCGGTGGCTGTCGGCCAACTCCTAATCGTCGGCTTCGACGGCACGGAGATGACGCCGCGTCTCAGTTCCCTGCTCGTGCGGCTGCAGCCGGCGGGTGTGATCCTGTTTGCCCGTAACATAAAGAGTGCCGAGCAGACTTGGCGGCTATTACGCGATTGCCACAAGTGCGTTTCGACGCCCCTGTTCACCTGCGTCGATCTCGAGGGCGGTCGCGTGGACCGCTTTCGCGATGTGCTGGGGCCGACTCCTGCGGCGGCCGAAGTGTTCGCCTCCGGCGATCGCAAACTTTTCCGCAGACATGGGGAGGTGGTCGGAGAGAACTGCCGCGCTTTGGGATTCAGCGTTGACTTTGCTCCCGTGCTCGACCTGGCATTTGAAGCCTCGCGCAGCGTCATGAGTTCGCGCTCGGTTTCCCCGAATCCGCGAGAGACCGTCGCTTACGCGCGAGAGTTTCTCGCCGGGCTTCGCGCAGCTCACGTGCTGGGATGCGGCAAGCACTTTCCTGGTCTCGGCGAGGGCACACTCGACAGCCATCACGAACTGCCCGTAATCGATAAGCCCTTGAAGAAACTTTGGGCCGAAGACCTGCTCCCTTACAGGATGCTCCGTGCGCAGATGCCGCTGGTGATGATTTCGCACGCGGCATATCCGCTGGTCACAAAGGATCGGACGCCAGCATCACTCTCGAAGACTTGGATTTCCGATATCTTGCGCAAGCGCATCGGCTACCGCAATCTTGTTGTGTCAGACGACTTGGAAATGGGCGCCGTGTTGTCGTCTGCTTCCACAGGGCAAAGCGCGGTTGATTTCGTTCGGGCCGGCGGAGATTTGTGCCTGCTCTGCCATCGCCAGGACTATGTCGAGAACGCATTCGAAGAATTGGTGAAGACCGCAGAGCGCGAGCCCAAATTCGCCCGCCGCATAGAAGCATCGGTGCGGCGTGTGCTGGCCTTCAAGAAAAAGTCTGCGAAGATATTGCGTCGCAGGAAGTCACCATCCGCGGTCAGCGTCGAAAAGCTTTCTCGCGAGCTCTGGGAATTCAGCGAACAAGTTCGGCTGGAAGCTCTGAATCGCCACGAGAATGAACGGACCCGGCGAACATGACGAAGAAAGACATGATCGTGGCTGGGGTGATGAGCGGGACGTCCGCTGACGGCATTAACGTGGCTTTGGTGCGAATCAAAGAACGGCGCGAGTCGGGCTCTCAGGGAGCATCCCACACGGCCGACGGCAGTCGCGGGCGAGAACGCACGCGCCACATTGAATTGCTCGGGCACGCTGAGCACTCCTATCCGAAGCAGGTTCGGGCTGCCGTGCTGGCCGCCATGAATGCTTCGCGGGCGAGCGTGGCCGATCTGGCTCGGCTGAATTCCCTGCTCGGCGAACTTTATTCCGACGCGGTGCTGGCTACCGAGCGGCGGTTCCGCGTTAAGGCGGATCTCGTGGGCTGCCATGGACAAACGCTTTATCATCAAGGCGAGCCTCAGCTCTTTCGTGGGCGCAAAGTCGCCGCGACCTGGCAGACGGGCGAGGCGGCGATCATCGCAGCAAGAGTAGGTGTGCCGGCCGTTTCGGATTTTCGTCCCGCGGACATGGCGGCTGGAGGGAAGGGTGCACCTCTGGTTCCCTTTCTTGACTACCTGATGTTCCGCGATGCGCGCCTCGGGCGGATCGTGCAAAACATCGGTGGCATAGCGAATATGACCGTAATTCCCGCCGGCGCGGCGGCAAGCGATGTGGTCGCGTTCGATACCGGGCCGGGTAACATGGTGATCGACGCGGTCACCGAGAAGTTTTTCGGCCAACTGTTCGAT
>Ga0308309_10001324_pt1 | contig 14742 bp, 17 predicted proteins | sample HubBroMetageWFT5_FD_192491 | JGI IMG/M metagenome (GOLD analysis project Ga0308309, IMG submission 192491) | Warmed and freeze-thawed soil microbial communities from the Hubbard Brook experimental Forest, New Hampshire - Hubbard Brook CCASE Soil... | ecosystem: Environmental > Terrestrial >...
GCGGCGATTGTGGTGGCACACTCTACGCCGCCGCAGTCAGCGACCTGCGCGGTGGGATCAGCTCTTACCGATCTACACCCGATGGCTTCCAGCCCCACGCGTTTTGCATCCTTATCCTACCGCTCGCTTCGTCGCCACTCATCCAAGGTGGGAGCCGTACGCGTAAAAGCGCCCGTACGGATCTGTGCGGGGGGCGATCAGTGATGATCGTCCCTACCGCGTCACTCATGGTATCCGAGCGACGTCCCAGAACTTCCTTCCCGGATAACTTCCGTATAGCCGACAATCCGAGAGCTATCTCGGACGGCGACTATGACGAACACATCATTTGGACGTATCGCGCGTTTTACGGTGGAGTGGGTTCAAGGTCTTCGGTTCTCCTCAGGGAAATGGGGCATTGAAGAAAATTGTGAGATGCGGGGACTGGCTGAATGAGAAGTAGGATCGTGAAATCTCCAATGACTAGCTAGGGAACCTCTTTAGCACAGCGAGCGAGTATTTCCGCGATATAGGACTCGCTCATCTCTGTGCTAAACATCGCATTATACAGATGGTGGTCGGGCCAGTTCAGGTTGAGGTATTTCTTGATGAACGCGGCGCGATCTCTGTCGGTGGTGTCGACCTGTTCGATTGCATCACGCTCAAGGATGCCGGTACGTACGAGTCTATGGATCTTGTAATCACGCGAAGCATAGAGAAATGTACGGAAGACATCCTTGCGATCGCGGAGAAAATATTGCGAGCCCCTGCCAACGATGACGCATGGCCCACCAGAAAGCGCGTAATTGACTGCCCGCTCGGAAACCGCGGCGATACGACGAGCGTCGAGCAGAGCTAAGCGGTTTGTTGGGGGCAGACCTCCCTCAAATGCTCCACGAAGAAAGGAGAGGAAGATCCGGTAAACTGCAGGATCTCTTCTCCATTCGATCTTCTTCACTACTTCTGGAGAACTTTCTGTTAGACGCGCGATTTCCTGCGTTAAACGCTCGTCCCACAGGTTCCACCCGAGTCGTTGGGCGACTAGGCTTGCAATCTCGGAGCCCCCACAGCCGAACTCGCGCTCAATTGTAATTGCTCGAATCATTCCACATATCCTTAACCGGCTGCCACAGCCCCGCCTGCTCCGGGATCATTCTTTTTCAAGAAAAATGCGAGAACGAACATGAGCGAACACAGCACTCCCAGGATCCAAAATGTGTCCATATAAGACAGCGCGTGTGTCTGTTGATTCACCAAGCCGTAAAACCTGGCAATTGCCTGACTGTGAGCGTCTGTAGCCCGAAGCCCGGAACGTGCGATTTCAGAGCTCAGTCCGCGGAACGCCGAACGAAAAGCAGGAGTATCCGGAGTTACATGGCCTACAAGGATTTGCTGGTGGTACTGAGATCGCCGCACGATCAGAGTGGTCACCAATGAAGTCCCAATACTGCCGCCGATGTTGCGCATAAAATTGATTATTCCGGAGACGCTGTTGCCTTTCTCTGGAGGGATTCCGATATAACCTGCTGCGGTGATGGGAACGAAAAGAAATCCGACTCCCACTACTTGCGTGATGCGCAGCCACATTGCAAAACGAAAGCTGATAAATAAATCAATCCGGTGAGCCGAATAAAATAGTCCGACGGCGAGACAAAACCATCCTGCCGCAATCAGGTATCTGGCCTGAATTTTGGACGTGAGACGACCGGTGATGGGCATCATCACCAACAAGACAACTCCTCCTCCGGACAAAACGAGTCCAGCCAATCCTGCCGTATATCCCATCAGCGTCTGCAGAAATTCGGGAATCAATACCAAAGTGCTGAAAAGCATAAAGCCCATCATGAACATCATTAGGTTCGCCGCGGCGAAGTTAAAACTCTTAAACATACGGACATCGACGATCGGATCCTTTCGGAACCATTCCCAGATGACAAGAGTGATCAAACAAACAGCAGCGGTTATCGACAGGGTGGCGATGAAATGCGAGCCCAACCAGTCGTCTTCCTGCCCTTTATCCAGAAGGACCTGCAGCGCTCCAACCCCAAGCGCCAACATGGATATTCCCATGTAGTCCACACGGATGCCTCCGCGTTTTATCCGGCGGAGGAACGGTGGGTCTTCAACGAATGTATACGTCAAATAGAGAGCCAGGAGCACCGGCGGCAGGGTAATGAAAAAGATCCAGCGCCAGGAATAGCTGTCTGTAATCCAGCCCCCAAGCATCGGCCCGACTGTCGGGGCGAGAACCGCGGAGATGCCGTAAAGAGCAAATGCGACGCCGCGCTTCTCTGGCGGAAAGGAATCGTTGAGAATCGCCTGCGCCATCGGTTGCAAGCCGCCTCCACCGATGCCTTGCAGAGCGCGAAAGAACAGCAATACCGGCAAACTCGGAGCGAGTCCGCAAAGCAATGAACTGATCGTGAAAATAGAGAGGGAGAACATGAAATACCGTTTGCGGCCGATGATTTCAGCGAGCCAACCACTCATGGGCAGGATGATGGCGTTTGCTGCGAGGTATGATGTGAGTACCCATGTGCTGTCGTCGTAACTAGCTCCCAGGCCTCCCGCGATGTAAGGCAAGGCTACGTTGGCAACGCTCGTATCCAAGACTTCGACAAATGCCGCGATCGAAACGGTCGCGCCGATCAACCAGGGATTTACCTTAGGACGCCAGACAACCTGCTCCGAAGGGAAGGTCACCGCTGCGGAACTCATCGCAAGTACACCGTCGCTTCTACGTTCATGCCGGGCCGAAGCTGATGGTCACGATTTTCGCCAGGTTCCAGAACAATCTTCACTGGCACGCGCTGAACGATTTTTACGTAGTTTCCCGTGGCATTCTCCGGAGGCAGCAAACTAAACAGTGGTCCCGTGGCCCCCGCAATGCTATCGACATGCCCTTTGTAGGTGCGGCCGTTCGAATCAAGGTGGATTTCAGCTTTCTGGCCCACGCGCATGTGTTTCAGTTGAGTTTCTTTGAAATTCGCCGTAATCCAGACTTGGTCCAGGGGCACCACGATGAGCATCTGCTCTCCGGGCTCTACATTTAATCCGACGACAACTTTTTTCGTCACTTCGCCGGTCACCGGGGCGAGTATTTTGGTGTACCCGAGATTCAACTGGGCCTGTTCAAGCGCGGCTCTTTTTTGGCGCATGTCCGCAACGGCTGCGAGGGCTCTGGCCCGTGTCGAGGCAACGCGCTGCGGGCCGGCTTGAGCGTCTTCGTACCTCGCTTGGGCCTCGATGAGACGGCTGTGCGCTTCCTGAACGGCTTGTCGTGCGGCGGCCTCGCTCGCTTCCGCCGCCGCTACGGCAGCGACGTCGGTTGCGGCGGTGGCATACGCATGGTCGTAGATCTGCTTGGGTATCTCGTCTTTCGCAAGCAACAGACGATAGCGGGTGACATCATCTTGCGCCTGTACATTTTCCGCCTGAGCTTCCAAAACGCGGGCATGGGCAGCAGCGGCTTCCTTTTCCGCCGCCTCGATGGCTGCGTTGGCATTCTGAATATCCGAGGACGTGAACTTGAGTTGGCTCGACGCATTCACCGAAGACACGGGGACGTCGATATTCAAGCTCTCCGCGGCAGCGTCTGCATTGTCTAGATCGGCCTGGGCTCTTGCCAACGCCACTTCATTGTCTTTCGGATCGATTTCCACGAGCGCAGAACCTTCTTCAACCCATTGGTTGTCCTCGACGTTGACCTTCTGGATGTATCCGGAAATGCGAGCGCTAACGGGGTATAGATGGACGTCTACCTGAGCGTCGTCGGTAGACTCGAACCGCGAAAAATACTGCCAGAGGAAAACGCCGCCAATAACGAGAACTACGAGCGCGGCAAAAAGAATCAGACGCTTGCGCGAGCGCCTCCTGGGATAGGTCGGAATTGGCGCAGCGGCCGCGCCGGACTCGGGCATTGGCGGGCTTTGTACAGGCGGAGAAGCTTGCGGCGGATTCGATGCTTGATTTTGTTCAGCCATACTCATTCTCCTTTCAGGTACTCGGCAAAGCGGGACTCCGCGACCCCGATCGCCCTTGCCAGAGATATTTTTGCGAGGTTGTAGCTGTAAAGGCTGGCGATGTATGCGTCATTCGCTGTCGCGAGCGCGTCTTGCGCCTGAACAACTTCTATATTGTCCGTGACTCCCGAGCTGAACCTATCGCGAGATTGCTGCAGCGTCTCCGTCGCGAGCGTCACTGTGCTTTTCTCGACAGAGACTTCTTCCGCGCTGGCCTCCAGATCGAGATAAGCGTCGCGAACCTCCTGATCGATCTGGGCTCGCAAGTCTTCCAGTACCTGCTTTGCTCTTTGGAGCGAGGCATCAGAGCGCAAAACGTCGGCGTGCACTTTTCCGCCCTGAAAAATAGGGACGCGGAGAGTCACAGCGGCATCAACGGTGCCGTGCGTGGAAGCCGGATTGACTCCTGTGATTCCATAGTCCGCTACCTGTTCTATAGAGGGATACCGTTCCGCAAAACTGGCTTTTTTCTGCAGCTCCGCTGACTGGACCTGATTCATTTGGCTCTGAAAATCAGGGCGAGCCTTGTACGCGCTTTGTATCGCGTCATCCAATGGCGGTATGGAAAGATCCCGGTAACCGACCTGTGTGGTTATTTCGAACTTTTGCCCACGAGGAAGACCGATAGCTCGCGCCAGAACCAGTTTCTGCTTTTCCAAATTATTCCGTGCGACGATCAATTTCTGTTGACGTGATTGCAGCTCGACCTGTGAACGTAGAACGTCCACGGCCGCAGCAAGGCCTGCGGTGTGCTGATCGGACGTCTGCTGAAAAAGTGCTTCGGCGGTGTCCCTTTGCGATCGTGCCGATTCGACCTCCGACTGGTCGGCAATGATCAGCAGATAGTTGGAAACAATCACGGTCACAACAAGCTCGCGCGCATTTTTGTAGCTATACTCGGCCGATTTCAGCTGCGCCTGTGAAGAGCGCATTCCTTCGATGGATCCCCAATCGAAAACGGTTTGATTGAGATAAGCCCGCGAATCGAAATAGCCAAATGGCCCAATAACTTTTGGCACTCCGGGTATGTTCAGACCAAATTGCGCCTTCAAATCAATTTGACGAACGCCAAATCCAGTATCGGTAATTACATTCGGAAGTAACTGGCTCAGGGCTTGCCATTTCTGTCCACGCGCATCCGTAACTGAATCGGTAGCCAGGGAGCCTCCGAGGTTTTGTTTGAGGCCACGTGCGACCGCATCTTGCAGCGAGAGGGGTATGGGTATTGCGCTCAGTTGTCCGGTAGGAACTCCCCCGAGGTAAGGATTCTGCGATAAAGCCACAGAATTGTTTTGCGCGGCTTGCACGGCTGCCTGCGCCGGGCCGGCGACTTCTTGCTCAGCAATCGGGCTGGGCAGGGGATTGTACTGTGCGAATGTGGCTGTTCCGCTCAACCAAGGCACGCAGAGCAGTAGCAGTCGAATCCAGGGTTTGAACCGCACTCTCCTTCGTCGCGAGATGCTTCTTCTTTCAGCACAGTTCGCTGCCTCAACGACATATACCTTCCGGAGCGCTACCCGTGACGAGGTGTTGTTGACGATAGCGCATCGATCCGACTTGATTTCCATTTGAGTCTCCCGGTGTCCGAGTCAGGAACCTTTCGTAGCGACCCGTCCGCAGGTCGGACCTCGTAGCCTGACTCGCAGCGATCAATTCAGACTGTCCATAAAGCGGGGCCCGTGCGAACATGGTCGTGCGGAGTGTGCTCAGCCCGCCAGCAGGAGTCGCGTCAGCAACATCCGGAAGTTGCGTCGGGCTCCGGCTTAGCTCGTGCGATTTGGCGCAGGTAGTATCGGAGCTGACTTTCGACATCTGCCAGTTCGTGAAAGCCGCGCGCCATCAGCGCCTTGATCCCTCCCGTGCGGCGGGTCCTGTTTTCTCATTTGACATAGGTCCTCCCTCAAGCCTCGCATTAGAGACCACTCGATCGACAATGGATCGCAACTCGCGGTGGCTGCCTCTTCGCGGGCAAGGCGGCGAAATCGCCTTGCCCGTCGTCATCTAAAACAGTGAATAACCGATGTGATCGTCAACCTAAGCAGAAGCGTGAGCGGCTTTCTCTCCGAGGTATTTCAGAAGCCTTTGGGCTGTGACTGTAGAGGACGCGGGATTCTGCCCGGTAATGAGACGGCCATCGACGACTGAAAATGGCTGCCAGTTGGCCACTTTCTCATAGATCGCTCCCAGTCGTAACAACTCGTCCTCGACGAGGAACGGGACGACCTTCGTGAGCTGCACCGCTTCTTCCTCGCCATCGGTAAAACCGGTCACATGTTTGTCCTTTACAAGCGGCGCTCCCTGGTAGGTCACGTGACGAAGCACGCCAGGCGAGTGGCATACCAAAGCTACTGGCTTGCCGGAATTGTAGAAGGACTCGAGCAAAGCGATTGAAACGGGGCTTTCTGCGAGATCCCACATGGGGCCGTGCCCGCCTGGATAGAACACGGTGTCGTAATCTTCCTCTTTCACGTCGGCGAGCTTGATCGTCTGCGAAAGTTCTTTTTGCGCCCTCTGGTCTTGCTTGAATCGCGTCATGGCGGATGTCTGATTTTCCGGCAAATCGCTCTTCGGATCGATCGGCGGTTGTCCGCCTTTCGGTGAGGCGAGGGTCAGCTCGATGCCGGCGTCTCTGAAAACAAAGTAAGGCGCTGCGAATTCTTCAAGCCAGAACCCTGTCTTGCGACCGGTGTTTCCGAGCTGATCGTGCGATGTTAGTACCATAACTATTTTCATGCTTTTCCTCCTTTGCTCATAGCTCGCCAGGTCGAACCCTTTTTCATGCTTTCAAGGTCTCGCTCTGTAAAAAGCGGGCCAATGTCCGCTTGAAAGCTCGTCAGTTTCGTCGTTCTTCTCGCAGCTAGTGGATTATACGAACGCCATGTGAATCGTCGATCGCAAATGCGAAGTCATCGGGAGAGTGAGGTCTTGGGCTCGCAAACTTGCATTCATCCGGAATTCCCGATTTGGACAGCCGAACCGGGGCATCGTACGCTTCTCCCGCCCTCAACGCAACGAATTTGCCACAAGTTTTGCCACAAGAGCGCCAGAACCGGGGAAGAATCTGCGTTGAAAACATGCTGGGCCTATCCGCGGTACCGTTTAGGTAAAAAAATGCGACCGAGAAATCATGGAAGCGGAAGCGTTTGGGATTGCTACCGCTCCCAACGTCCTGACGCGATTTGAAGGTCGGGCCCAGGGAACCATCAAACGTTGGGTTATGTTCTATTCTGATGGCGTTAGGAAGTCCGATCGTAGTAGCCGCAAAGTTCGATACTTGGAATACCGATTGGTGTCCTCAAACGAAGCTTGACCAGCAAACAAATCCGGGTCAACATGTATCAACTCCAGTTCGAAATCGCAACTTACTCAGGACAACTCTTCAATTCATCTAACTTTGTCATATTGAACAAAAGCTTTTTTCCTCTTGGATGCACTCTGAAAACTCCGAGGCACCTATGCAGCCCAAGGATGCAAAGATTCTCCTAATCGCTTCGAGCCTAACGGGCATGTCATTCTTGGTGACACGCTTGAAAAAGTGGGAGTGCGAAATCCATTTTGCGTCGTCTTACAAGGACGCAAATATACTTGTCGACAGCAAGATTTACGACCTGGTGCTCAGCGAATTTAGGTTGTCGGACGGCAGTTCCCACCCGTTGGCAGATTCACTTCTGGGGTCAAATACAACATTGGTCTATCCTTATCCAGTGGAAACTGGTTGCTATTGGTTACCCGCTGTCAAGAATGGCCAATCATGCTGGGGCGCTAGGGCCATGCGATCCAATGAATTCGCCGCTTTCCTCGACGACATTCTTAAAGAACTAAAATCTCGTCATACAGCGGGTTCGGGAGAATTCCGAGCGGCTAGCTCCTGATAACTCGGATAACCGGTCAAGTCACAGACCATCCGGGAAATTGGCCTGCGTGAGGCCCGTCGCCACCGTGAGTTACGGCCCTGTCCGCACGGCCAGTAGACTTCCCGTAACGGAACTATTTAGAGTGGCCATTGGTGGAAGCCATTCCTTCACGTATTGCAGGTAAATTCGGATGAATGAAAACGTAATAAACCCACCGAAATCCGATCCAATCGCCGACTTCAAGGAAGGCGTAGCTCTCCTCAAGAACGGGTACCCGCAAATGGCTCTTTTGCGCCTGCGGCGCGCTTTCGAGTGCGAGAAACGGAACCCTTACTACCTCTCTTTCCTCGGACTATCCGTGGCCCGCGCAGAACGCAGATGGGATCAAGCATTAGAGTTTTGCGAAACCGCGGTGCACCTAAGACGCCAAGAAGCCCAGTTCCGTCTCAATTTGGCCGAAGTCTACGAATTGGCAGGAAAGCGTATCCAAGCAATCGACACTCTAGACGCGGCGTTGGAAGTGTTCGGCAATGACAAGAGGCTGAACCGCGCAAGAAGTCGGATGGAAAAGCGCCGTTCACCCGTATTATCTTTCCTGAACCGCGATAATGTCCTAAATCGACATCTCGGCAAGTTGCGCCATCGCGCATTGAAGCGCGCCCGGAGAGATAACGAGTAAGTTTTCAGACGCTGAGCCAGACGAAGTCGGCGGCGGCCACAACCAGCCGCGGTGAAAACAGATTTTCGACGGGACTCACGGACTGAGTGAGAACCACTAGCGCGATCTCAGTTTTTCCATCTTGTGATTGTCACGCGTGTGACTCTTGCGTATAGCGGTGTCCGCCTTCTTTAGCCAAGCGCTCAAGATGGCGGCCCTCACCTTCGCCATATTCAAGCTGGTAGGTTCGCTCGCAGTGTGGACATCGCACGACCTGTGCGTTCAGGAGCGTGTCGTTTGTCGCAGTTTTGCCGCCCAGGATTTTCGCCAGAGAAACCATGCGATTGAGTGAAATGAAAAATTATCGACCAGGCTAGAACGTTTACGTCCGCAAAGCGTCTTCCGAAGAACTCTTACAGAAGTATTAGGTTTTTGGGTGCTTCAAGTGTCTCTTGATCCGGGTTTTTACCCACCCTCCGAGTGCAGCGTAATCGCGCTGGCTTAACACGCGCGCTTCTTCACTAGTCTCACCAATTTTCAGCAGTAATTCCTCCCGATGCTTACTGTCGAGACCGTTGTAATGTTGATCTGCCGGCATGTCCTCTCCATTACTTCGTAAAGCGCGCTTACGGACTTGTCGTTTTACATGTCCGCTTCATTCAGCTTACCGTACGCGTGGGACAGCCGCAACGCGAGGATGCCGGAGCAAGCGTTTAACATCTGCGCGCGTTGCGGCCCTTACCTGCGTGAGAGTCATGGTGTGAGATCGTTTCGTTTTCAACATGGCTCATAATGTCATCAATCACCGAATAGAGTCTGGTCCTTCTGGAATGCATGTTCCAAGCTTCACCCGCAGTTATGATTTCTAACCGGGCTATCGCGTGATTGAAGCATCAAATGGAAGTGTGGGATGTTGGGAATGGGACGGAAGCGCAGGCCCCTCGCTAAGTCGAGAGGCCCACGTTCAATGACTATAGCGCTGTAACGTTCGCCGCCTGTAAACCCTTAGGACCCTTTGTGACTTCGAATTCAACCGCTTGTCCTTCATTGAGAGACTTGTATCCGTCTCCTTGGATAGCAGAGAAATGACAGAAAACATCCTCGCCGGACTGGCGCTGGATGAATCCAAATCCTTTGCTCGCATTGAACCACTTTACTGTTCCTTGTTCTCTCATCGGTTTACGTCCTTCGTCTTTTTAAGCTATTTGTACGTCTCGACTGCCTCCAGGAGATTAAAGCTGCAAGTTTTCACCTGCCCTTTGATCGATTCTTAAAGGTTCACAAGAGCGACAAACGCGTGGCGATTGTAACATGCCTGCTCCGGCGTGATTTATCGTTACTATTATAGACACTCCCGGTAACCCCAGTTAACTGGGGCTCGGCATGCCCAAGATCTCGCGCACTTTTCTTTTTCTAGTCATCTCATCGGGAGTACCACCCCTCCGCTCAAGCCACTTCGTAAACACGCCAATCGTTACTGTGTGCCCGACCTGGACATTCTTTACTGTAACTTTTACTGTGTTTAGTCCTCACGCGATTCCTTCGACCCACTCGTTTCCCTGAAGCTGTCTGAGCTCCAGCGCAACGGCTTCGTAAAAAGTCGCAGCGGTTACCTCGATCGTGTGGGCCACTTCGTCCATATCGGAGATCATCACGCGACAGGATTTCACTTCCATAATCGTAAACTTCCGCTCGGCTTCGCGGCTTTCAATTAAATAGAGCGACGTGGTGTTTCGGCGATGGCTGCCTTTCAGCCTCATGCTGAGCTTTCCCACAAATTATGAGATTAATCCGTCCGCTTGGGTACCTAGCGTAAGTCTGAAGTCTAGTACTTCCGGTACGCGACTGAAAATGAGACTGATTTGCTAAGTACGGTGGGACCTTTTCCGAAGTTTGCCGACGTGGTATAGGGAAATTAAGGATTCAGGATTACTTCTGTCGGTTCAGTCAGCCTGAATTTCCCGGGAGATGATATATGGGCGGCTTCCTGTACTCATGGCAGAAGCCTTTGCAGGAGGCAATCGACGAAAGCGATTTGCAAAAACTAGCCCAAGAATTGTCCGCGGCAGAAACGGCGATATTTGTGCGTATGCAGGAATTAGTTGGTTCACCGGAGGCCGGCAAAGAGTCAGAAGCAATCCGACAAGCGGGCAAAGAAATTCTCAAGATACAAACGAAGCGGCTGAACTGGCCCTTCCCGAGTGAAATGATGTCTGATTGCACAGAATAAGTGACATCGTCGCCATCAGTGAGGTGAATGTGACGCATTTGGCAGATTTTGAATTCAAAAGAGAGTCTGTAGTCGGCGAACGGCTTCCGACCTCCCATCAACGAGTTTGTAATGCTTCGCTTCCCGCGTGGCCGGAAGCTCTGATTCGTCTGCGTCGATCACGCCTGCCTTCTATTTTTCTCTGCGAACTCCACGCTAAAGAGGTAGACCTTGAGTGTCCAACGACAGAGGGGTGCTGAACGCTGCGAGGAAATCCGACGGTATGCATCGTGGTTGTGGTTATCCTGATTGAAGAAAATCCGTAACAGCGGAGATAGGGGGTTGCGGATACTGTATGACGCACTTTATAGAGGTTTGCTATAAGCACCTAGAAGGATCTTCAGAGTTGACCGACCTCGGTAATGAGGTTAAAGCGCGGTCACGCTATCTGGCTGAGATTGTCGATAAAAGTCACCGCGCTCACCCTGAATAGCATCGCTTTTACTAATCAAGAACGAAGTCAGTTAATGGACATACTTCTCTGGAGTTGCGATGTACTGGAAAAAAATAAACTGACGGGAATTGCAAAACGTAGTTAAAACTTGAAAGGAAATCAATGGCTGAAGAAAAAAGATGGGATTTCTTTATCTGCCATGCGTTGAACGGTATGAAAGGATTGCGGACCGGCTTTTGAGCCAGCCCCTTACGATGGAGTTTCTTAACGCATAACATCAGTCGGTTTGCGCCTTCATCTGATCCAACACTTGTTGAATGTTGACGGACGCAGATTTCTGCCGTTGCGGGAATTCTTTAAAGGTCATCAGGAACTGTCCCACGATGGCTTGCGCCGGCACCATGACCCATAGCTTGTCGCCGTACCAACGGGCATACATCTGGGAATCCATCGTCACCTCGAACGGGTCCTGCCGAAGGTTCGTTACTAGAGGTACGGTACGTGGTTTCGCAACATCGGCCCACCAGGAATCCTTAGTAGCAAAAGTGACTTTCCAGTCGCCGTATCGAAACGCGTTCAGGCTGCCGGAGTCGTCGAAGTAGAAAATTTCTTTGCGTTGGCCGGGCCCTTTTCCAGAGAGCACGTCGGTCATGTCATACGCGTCAAGGTGAACTTTGAACGTCTTGTCGCCGGACTGATAACCTGTGAGCAGTTGCTGCTTCACGTTTGGCACACCAGCTGCGGCCAGGAAAGTAGGCGTCCAGTCCTCATGCGAAGCGATGTCGTTGATGATGGTGTTCGGCTTGATGACGCCGGGCCAGCGAGCCACGCAAGGCACGCGAAAACCACCCTCCCAAGTGGTGCCTTTTTCTCCGCGAAAAGGCTCGGTACCGCCGTCCGGCCAGGTAAACTTTTCGGCGCCATTGTCCGAGGTCAAAACAACAATGGTGTTGTCGGCGATGCCCAGATCATCGAGCTTCTTCAGAAGCTGGCCGACGACCCAATCGAGTTCCATCATCCCATCTGCGTATAGACCGTAACCGCTCTTGTTTTCCCACTGCGGGCTCAATCGGGTCCACACGTGCATGCGCGTGGTGTTGTGCCAGAGAAAGAACGGTTTTCCGCTTTTCGCGGATTTGTCCATGAAATCGAGCGATACCTGGAGCAGATCTTCTTCAACGGCCTCCATGCGCTCGCGAGTCAGCGGACCAGTGTCTTCACACTTCTGTTTGCCCCATGCGCCGAATCGTGGGTCGCTGGGTGCCGGATTGTCAGAAGTCAATGCGACGCAACGGAGCACGCCACGGGGACCGAACTTTTCGTGAAAGGCGGGTAATTTGGGATAGTCTGGGTCTTCCGGCTCTTCCTCGGCGTTCAGGTGGTAGAGGTTTCCGTAAAATTCATCGAATCCGTGAACTGTAGGCAGAAATTCGTTGCGGTCGCCGAGATGGTTCTTGCCAATTTGGGCGCTGACGTATCCGAGAGGCTTGAGCAGATCGGCGATTGTGGGATCTTCTTTCTGCAAACCAAGAGGCGAACCGGGCATGCCGACAGTCAAAAGTCCGGTACGGAAGGGATGTTGCCCCGTAATGAACGCAGCACGTCCCGCCGTGCAGCTCTGTTGAGCGTAATAATCAGTGAAAAGCGCTCCTTCGTTTGCTATGCGGTCGATATTGGGCGTTCGGCCCCCCATCATGCCGCGATGGTAGGCGCTGATATTCCAAACGCCAACGTCATCGGTCATGATGACGACAATGTTTGGCTTCTTGGCTTGCGCCTGGGTCGTTGCGGCGGCGGAGAGCACCATCGCAGCGGCCAGCACAGCCAGAACGCATTTAATCAGCTTGCTCGGCTTCATAGCTTTCCCTCACAGGTTCGCGTCCTATGGTTAGCGCGGATGATCTGTTGGACGACCCGCAAGCAGATGCACCTACCGCACAACAGGAATCTATCGGTATTCGGTTGGTCCGGTAATTGTTAATAGTAACAATGGAGGACGGGAACGTCCGAGTTTCGCGGGATTGCCCGAGAGACACTGGGACGAACTTGCGTTTTTGGACCAGGACACAGGCCAGTGCGGTGAACGGCGATTGCATCACAGCGATGGAGAAGCCGGGAAGTTCTATGAGGGCCTGAAGCAGCGAGGAGTCCCGCGTGCGGGTGGGGATGGAGGGCACCGGCTACTCACGCTGGTTCGAACGATTACTGGCAGAACTGGGTATCGAGGTTTGGATTGGTGATGCGAACCGCTGCGAATTAACCGAAAGCAGATGACGGCCGTCGCCTAGAGAGTAGTGAAACATGGATTCGAACAACCGAGCTCAACCGCCGAGATCAGCTGACTGCGCCCGACTCCTGGCCCAGCTTCGTTGATGAGACGGAGCCAAGGTCGATAATCAGGTCGCAGCACCTACTGTATCGAGGACGCCCAACTGGCAGCGAGCGATCATCGCTCATCAAAGACTGCGGATGGAAGCATGGCCACAGAGGCGGCTCGGTGAAAAAGTTAGGATCCACAGAGAGAAACATCGAAACCGTCTTGACTCCGACCAGCCTTCTCCTGGAAGGAGTTAGAGGCCCGTTTCAGATGCGATTGGCATACGGGCCAAGTTTGCCGTGATCTCGGTGGAGGGAGGGCGGCTCGGAATCGAATTCGAATCGAATTCGTTGTGTTCAGGGCAGAAAGAAGCGTACGATGCGCGAGCGAGAGGTCCAAATCCGAACTTCCGGATGAAACGCACTTGGACGTATAAGCAGGCGCACATCTGCTGCGATTTAACTCTGGACCATGAGGAATCTTTTTCATGCAACCGGCCGTCAAGAAGAAAAATCCGCACTTGAATCGGGCCTCAGAGAGCACAGCCGGTTTCGCTCGCCGTCCACCCGCTGACGGGGGCAAGCTCATCGTTCTGACTGCACCGCTTACGGAAACGATTGACCACGCCGGTTTTTTCATCCAAATGGCGCTGGCCTCGATACCACAGTGGCTTGAGTTCGTTCTGAATAGAAAGTATCCAAAGTGGCGCGAGGTGGAGTGCAATAAGGATGGCACGGCACGCTACATGCCCGCCGGAGTGCGCGTGTTGGAGAAGTCCCTGCTGCGCGAATTCACGGCGGACGACGTTGCGGCTTGCTTCCCCGACGACCTAGACAAATTCGTGGGGCCTGACACTCGCGTGGTTGCCGTTTCCACCCACAACCCGCTGGGCGTGACGTTTGCGGCAGGTGTGTACACTTCGATTTACGGTTCGTCAAGAGAGCCGTTGAATTCGATTTACACTCGCGTGATGTTCGACAAGATCCAGTCCAGCCCGTATCGCAAGAATTTCCAAGTGATCGTGGGCGGGTCAGGCGGCTGGCAGATCGCGCAAAATAACGCCTTCGAGGAACTCGGCGTGGACTGCGTGGCAGAAGGGCGCAGCGAGTCCCGCGACACGTTAGCGCTGTTCCACAAGGCGATTGTGGGAGAAGCGCTGCCACGAAAAATCAACTTGGCCCACCCCACCTCGCGTGATGCCATCCTGTTTCCCGACAAGCGCACGACTTTCGGCGTTGTGGAGATGACT
>Ga0308309_10001325_pt1 | contig 14731 bp, 8 predicted proteins | sample HubBroMetageWFT5_FD_192491 | JGI IMG/M metagenome (GOLD analysis project Ga0308309, IMG submission 192491) | Warmed and freeze-thawed soil microbial communities from the Hubbard Brook experimental Forest, New Hampshire - Hubbard Brook CCASE Soil... | ecosystem: Environmental > Terrestrial > Soil...
ACGACGTATCACTCGCCTTGAACATCTCATCGCGCGCCCGGGAATAATCATGCCATCGATGATAGGACTCGAGGTCCATTGGTGAGAGTTTCCACGTCTTTCGCCCGTCGCTGATACGCGCTTCGAGTCGCCGGGTCTGTTCGTCGGGGCTGACCTCGAGCCAGTATTTCACAAGGATCGTGCCGGACTCGACAACGACGTGCTCGAATTCCGGGACAATTTGCAGAAAGCGTATCGCCTGTTCTTCCGTGCAGAAACCCATGACCCGCTCGACGCCGGCGCGATTGTACCAGCTGCGGTCGAAGATCACGATTTCTCCGGCGGCCGGAAGGTGCGTTATGTAGCGCTGAAGATACATCTGCGATTTCTCGCGCTCGGTCGGCACAGGAAGGGCGACCAGATGAAAGACCCGCGGGCTGACACGCTCGGTGATCGCCTTGATCGTTCCGCCCTTGCCGGCGCCGTCGCGTCCTTCGAACACCACGCAGACTTTCAGTCCCTTGTCGACGACCCATCTTTGCAGCGAGACCAATTCGACATGCAGCTTGGCGAGCTCACGCTCGTAGATCTTGCGTTTCAGCTTCTCGATCGGTGTTGATGGGTCGGTCTTCCGCTCTTTCATCGGACATCTCCCGTTCCGTACTACGCGACGGCACCCGCAAGATGCGCGGCTGCCCGCCACGCGTGATGCGCCCGTCGGTCAAGCAGGCGAACCGCTTCGACGCGAGCGATGGCGTCGCTTGCGCTCAGCGTGCCGGACGCGACTGACTCCAGCGTTGCGCGGCGCTGTTCGAGCCGCAGGTCCGCGAGTTCAGTCGAGCAGTTTTCGAGGCGTTCGACGACTTCGTCGGCCGTGTCGGCAGGCTTCGCGCCGGACGCCGCAGATCTTGTGCCGCGCGGCACGGACGGATGCGCCAGCGGACGGGCGACTGCAGCCGCACTCCGCATGGCCTCCGCGCAGAGTGCCGCGGCGCGCCGTTCGTCGGGGCTGTCGGGCGTGACGTCGATCTTCGCGTTCTCCCTGATCGCTCCAGCAAGCTGGGCGGTGTGGTCCAGGGCGTGCACGGTGCTGATCAACCAGCGCTGTTCCTCGTCAGACGCCAGAGGCCCCGTCACCTTGGAGACGAAGACGCGCGCCTGCTGCAAGGCATCGGACGCGTCGCGAACCACGCCGTCGCCCGCGCCCACCGACGAGCATAAAGCCTCGAGCACGCGCGCCACCGTCCGGCGCACGGCCTCGATGGCGACCGTGGGAGCGCCGGCCAGCGCGGCGGAATCGAGGCCCCGCGTCAAGGGCGAGCCCCGCTCCGGAACGATCCGCTCGATCAATCTGGTGAACGGGCCGATCAGCGGAAGCAGGAGCGCCACGCCGATCACGTTGTAGGCCGTGTGATACGCCGCCACCAACGTCACCGGATCGACGCTGTCGGAGGCCCGCAGCATCAATCGGGCGACCACGGGAAAGAGAACGAGCGCCACTGCGGCGGCGATCAACTTGAAGGCGATGTAGGCCACGGCCAACCGCTTCGCGGTGCTGCTGGCTCCGACCGCTGCGATCGCCGAGCTGGTCGACGTGCCGATATTTTGGCCGATGACCAACGCGAGGGCCTGATCCAGGCCGACCGCGCCGGCATAGAGGGCCGAGAGCGTCACCGTGATGGCGGCCGTCGAAGACTGCATGACGGTCGTCATCGCGATCCCGGTCGCAACCAGTGCCAGCACGCCCAGCATGCCGGACCACCAGGGGACGCCGGCCCCGGCGAGGACGGCCGGCAGATCCGACGGGTTGAGCTCTTCAGCCAGCCCGCCCATGCCCTGCTGGAGCGTTGTCAGACCCACCAGGATCAGCGCGAAACCCGCAATGGCGCCGCCCGCGCCTGCCCAGCGGCCCCGTCCCACCAGCTTGAGCAACGCGCCGACGAAGACGATCGGCAGCGCCGCCGCCGTCAGAGAAACCCTGACGCCCAGCAGCGCCACCAGCCATCCCGTCCCGGTCGTGCCGATGTTCGCGCCGAAGACCAGGCTCAAGCCTTGCGGGAATGTCAGCAGCCCGGCGCTGACCAGTCCGATGGTGGTCATGGTCGTGGCGCTGGACGACTGCACCAGGAGGGTAATGATCGCCCCCCAGAAGGTGCCGCTGAGCGACGTCGCCGCCGCTCTCGCCAGCACCGTGCGCAAGGCCGGGCCGGCGACGGCCTTGAGGCCGTCGGTCATCACGGCCATGCCCAGAAGGAAAAGACCTATCCCGCCTAGAATTGAGACCAGTGTCGCCAAGGATGTCCCCCCGACTTCGGCATCGCATCATGTACGCGGACATCGCCGCCCAAGTGCTGCGAACAGGCGCTGCGAACCCGGGCTTCGCCGGACGCTGTGCTTCTGCGAGGGTTGCCGAGCACAAAGTGAGCGGATGCAACCGAATCGCCGGCAGTATTCGCCCTCATTGTGAGGTAAAATGGCGGCGCGGGGAAGAGATCGCCTACGCTTGAGTTCTTGACCCCTGGTGCGGAAAGCAACGCAAGTCGTTGACCGGAGCACGCCCATGGAAGCAACAACGGGAACCAAGACGGAGACCACCGCCATCGCCTGGCACGCCGTGCCGGCGGATGAAGTGGTCCAGCGACTTCGCACCGATCCGGCGAAAGGCCTCGACGTGGCCGAGGCCGCGCAGCGGCTGACGAAATACGGACCCAACCGCTTGCCGGAAGGCAAGAAGCAGAGCGCCGTCATGCGGTTCCTGCTGCAGTTCAACAACGTCCTGGTCTACGTCCTGCTCGGCGCCGGCTTCGTCAAGCTGATGGTCGGACTATGGCTCGATGCGGCGATCATCCTGGGCGTCGTGGTCATCAACGGGTTGCTCGGGTTCCTCCAGGAGGGCAAGGCGGAGAAGGCCCTCGATTCGATCCGCAACATGCTCTCCGCCGAAGCGCGCACCGTGCGGGACGGCGAGACCCGTCTCATCCCGGCCGAGGAGCTGGTGCCGGGCGATGTCGTGCTGCTCGAATCGGGTGACAAGATCCCGGCCGACCTGCGCCTCGTCGACGTGAAGAACCTGCGGACGGAAGAAGCTCCGCTCACCGGCGAATCGGTTCCGATCGACAAGACCACCGAAGCGGTCTCCGAGAAGTCGACCGTGGGCGACCGCGAAGGCATGGCCTTCTCGGGCACACTGGTCGCGTCCGGGCGCGGCCGCGGGATCGTCGTTTCGACTGCTGCCGATACCGAGCTCGGCCGCATCAACCAGATGATGGCCGGGGTCAGCACACTCCTCGACACGCCGCTGCTGCGTCAGATCAAGCAATTCGGCTACGCCATCACCGCGGTGATCGGTGTGGTGAGCGTGGCGATGTTTGCCTACGGACGGTGGGTCCGCGGCATGGCGTTCGTCGACATCTTCCAGGCGGTCGTCAGCATCGCCGTGTCGGCCATTCCGGAAGGCTTGCCCGCGCTGATCACGGTCACGCTGGCGATCGGCGTGCAGCGCATGGCGCAGCGCAACGCCATCATCCGGCGGCTGCCGGCCGTCGAGACGCTGGGTTCGGTTTCGCGCATCTGCTCGGACAAGACCGGCACGCTGACGCTCATGGAGATGATGGTGGTGTCGGCGGTCACGGCCGAGCTGGCCTACACCGTGAGCGGCGACGGCTATGCGCCCGAAGGCGAGGTCCTGAAGGACGGCAAGCCGGCCGGCGAGGATCCCGTCCTCAAGCTCATGGGGCGCGTCTCGCTGCTCTGCAACGACGCCGAGATCCGCCAGGAAGATGGCCAGTGGAAGGTCGAGGGCGACCCGACCGAAGGAGCGCTCTATCCGTTCGGCAGCAAGCTCGGGATGGTGCGCAAGGCCCTGCAGGACGCGCACCCCCGCATCGACGCGATCCCCTTCGAATCCGAGCACAAGTTCATGGCCACCCTGCACAGTGACGGCAGCGGCCAGCCGTTCATCCTGGTCAAGGGCGCGCCGGAGGCCATCCTCGAGCATTGCGACCGGCAGGCGAGCCGCAGCGGACAGCCCGCGCCGATCGACCGCGATCATTTCACGGCGGAGTCCGACAAGCTCGCGGCGCAGGGCGAGCGCGTGCTCGGGCTGGCGTGGCTCGAGGATCCGGACGTCGAGACCGGCAATCTCGGGCCGGCGGATCTGCCCAGGAACCTGGTGCTCCTCGGCCTGATCGGCCTGCTCGATCCGCCGCGCAAGGAAGCGATCGAGGCGGTCAAGGAATGCCACGCCGGCGGCATCCGCGTGACCATGATCACGGGCGACCACAAGATAACCGCGGCGGCGATCGCCAAGATGCTCGGCATCGGCGACGGCAGGACGGCGGTCGCCGGCGCCGAGATCGAGGAGATGGACACCGCCACCTTGCGGGAGCGCGTAAGGGACGTCGACGTGTTCGCGCGCGCCAGCCCCGAGCACAAGTTGCGTCTGGTCAAGGCGATCCAGGCGAACCGGCAGATCGTGGCGATGACCGGCGACGGGGTGAACGACGCGCCCTCGCTCAAGAAGGCCGACATCGGCGTCGCCATGGGAATCAAGGGCACCGAGGTCACCAAGGAGGCGGCCGAGATGGTGCTCGCCGACGACAACTTCGCCTCGATCACGGCCGCCGTGAAGGAAGGGCGCACCGTCTACAACAACATCGAGAAGGCCATGCTGTTCATGCTGCCCACCAACGTCGCGCAGGCGCTGGTGATCATGGCGGCAATTCTCATGGGCTTCACCGCGCCGATCACGGCGCCGCAGATTCTCTGGGTCAACATGGTGACCTCGGTCGCGCTCGGGCTCGTGATCTCCTTCGAGCCGCACGAGCTTGATGTCATGCAGCGCCAGCCACGGGCAATCGACAGCCCGATCCTCAACGGCTTCGGCATCTGGCGCATCGTCTTCGTCGGGCTGGCGCTGCTGGCGCTCACCCTGTTCGCATTCTTCCATGCCAAGTCGACCGGCGCGTCCGATCACCTCGCGCGCGCGGTTGCCGTGAACGCGCTCGTCATCGGCCAGATCTTCTATCTGCTGAACAGCCGATACAAGCTGGAGTCGTCGCTGTCCCTTAGGGCGCATCTCGGCAACCCCTACCTCGGCCTTGGCATCGCCGCGGTGGTGGTGGCGCAGGCCCTGTTCACCTACGCGCCGCCGTTGCAGGCGCTGTTCGATACCGAGGCCATTCCCCTTTACGTGTGGCCCTGGCTCGTGCTGGGCGGCGTCGTGTTCTTCCTGATCGTGGAGGCGGAAAAACTGATCATTCGCCAGGTGCGCCGACCGCGCGGGGCCGGGCTTTAGGAGAATTGTGCCCTGCCGAATTGGCGCAACGTCAAAGCTGCCCCGCCGTTAACCCCACAGGCCTCGTTCAATTTCATCTCTAACCAGCACGGCGGAACGTGATCGACCCGATAACCTCGACCCGATCGAAGGGCACGATCCTGCCCTCGCACAGCGCCGAAACCGTCGATGCGATCGCGCAGATCCATTCGGACCACCATCTGAAGCGTACCCCCATGGAGATATTCATGGATAACTGGACCGCTCGGCTGGCTCGCCCGCCGGTCCTGGCGGGTGTCGTCTGTGGCGTCGTCTTGTGGATCACCTTCAATTTGCTGGCACCGCTCGCCGGCTACGCCATCGTGGATGCGCCGCCGTTCCCCTGGTTGTTCGAGGCGCTCACGTTCCTCGGTCTGGTCATGGGCATTCTCATCCTGTCGACGCAGCGCCGCGCCGACCAACTCGCCGAACTGCGCGAGCAAATGACGCTGGAATTGGCAAGTGTGACCGAGCGAAAGGTCGCCAAGGTCATCGAACTCATCGAGGAGCTCCGACGGGATAGTCCCACGCTGAAGAACAGGACCGACCACGAAGCCAAGCAGATGTCGGTGCGGACGAGTCCGGGAGAAGTGCTCATCGCGATCAAGGATTCGCACGAGGAAATGATCGCGCGGTCGACTGATACCGACCCTGCCCCGGACCAGCCGCCGCGCGAGCGATAGGGCCGCGTCCCTGGAGTCGGGTCGAGCACAGTAGTTCGCCTGTGCTACAGGGAACATCCATCGAGACGGCTGGACTTGCGGTGAGCGCTGTTCGAAGCAATGCCCGAGGAATAAAGTTGAGCGCCTTAGCAATTTCCCTGGTCGCAGATCTCGAGCGACTCCCTGCGCAACGCGCTCGGCGTGCTCGGTTCGTAGAGCTGGGGGCGCGCCACTGGAGTGGCGCGCCCCCAGCAAACCGCAGCCGCCGCGATCAGTGTGGCAGCACGAAGCGCACACCGGCCCGCGCGAGGCCGCCGCCGAGCGCGACCGCCGAGCCATCGGCGCGCCAGCAGGCGGCGCCGGTCATGGCGCCGTCATCGTGGAACTGGATGGCGTTCATGCCGCCGGCGACCGTCGGCATCACCTGCAGCTTGTGGCCGCGCGCCTCCAGGCCGTCGCGGACGGTTTTAGGAATGCCGTGCTCGACCTCCAGCACCGGTCCTTCGGTCCACACCCGCGGCGCCTCGACCGCCTCCTGGAGCGTCATGCCGTGGTCGATGAGGTTGATCAGCGCCTGCATCGCGGCGGGGAAGATTTTCCGGCCGCCCGGCAAGCCCAGCGCATAGGCGAGCCGCCCGTCGCGCACCGCCATCATCGGCGACATCGAGGTCGTCACGCGCTTGCCCGGCATGATCGAGAGCGCATGGCCCGGCCGGGGATCGAAATTCGACATGTAGTTGTTGGGCACCATGCCGGTGCCGGGAACGATGAAGCGCGCGCCGAACAGGCTGTTGATGGTCTGCGTGGTGGTGACGGCGTTGCCCCTGCCGTCGGCTGCGGTCAGATGCGTGGTGTCCGCCCCCTCCAGGGCCGAAAGCGCGCCGGTCCAGCGCCTTGCCTGGGCGAGGTCGATGCTGGCACGTCGCTCGTCGGCGTAGGACTTGGACGTGATGCGCTCGACCGGCACCTTGACGAAAGCAGGGTCGCCGCTCGCTTCGGCACGGTCGGCGAAGGCGATCTTCTGCACCTCGGCCAGCAGATGCACGGTGTCCACCGTGCCGAAGCCGAGGGCGGCGATGTCGTATCCTTCGAGGATGTTCAACATCTGCGTGATGTGCACGCCCGAGGCGGCGGGCGGCGGCGGACCGATGATTTCCCAGCCGCGATAGCGGCCGCGAATCGGCAGGCGCTCGACCACGTCGTAGCCGGCGAGGTCCTCGCGCGAGACGAAGCCGCCGGTCTTCTCCATGCATTCGACCAGAAGGTCGCCGAGCGGACCGTCGTGCAGCGCCGCCTCGCCGTGCTGGGAGATCAGGGTCAGCGCCTCGGCATAGTCGCCCTGGACGAGGCGCGCGCCGGGTTTTAGCGGCGTGCCATCGGGCATCAGACGCCGGGCGATGAGAGCATCCTTCGCCAGGTCGGGGGCCGCGCTTTCGATGCAGTCGGACAGATAAGGCGTGACCGCAAAGCCGCGCTTGGCGTGGCGGATCGCCGGCTGCATCACGTCGGCCAGCGACAGGGTTCCATAGCGGCGCAAAGCGAAGCACCAGGCACGCAGCGACCCCGGAGCGGCCACCGATTTCGCGCCGACGAGGTTTTCCTGGTCCTCGGTATCGTAGATTTCCGGCGCAGCGCCGGGGATCGGGCGGTACATGTCCGGGCGGCCGGCGTGAGGCACGGCGCTCATGCCGTCGATGATGGTGTGGCTCCCGTCGGCCAGGCGGATATGGCACGTGGTGCCGCCGATCACGCCCACCATCATCGGCTCGACCACGGTGAGCGCGAACTGGGTGGCGACGGCAGCGTCGATGGCATTGCCGCCGGCGGCCAGCACCTCCATGCCGGCGGCGGAGGCCAGCGGATGGTTGGAGACCACCATGCCGCTTCGGCCCTGCGCCGGCTGCTTCTCACAGCTGAACTGTGTGGCCGCGCGCTCCCGCCAATTCGACTTGCTCATGCCGTACTCCCGGTTGGCTTCTCGCGGGAAATCTCGCACGCCCCCAGGCGCGGCGCCATTTCTGCTTTCAGGACATCGCTACGTGCCTCGGGTGAGCGGAAATCCCGCGGCGGCGAAGGCGGCGCTCATGAGTTCGTGCAGGCGGCGATGAAGATCGCTTGGCTAACCGAGCGCCTGCACGCTTGGTTCGGCGACAATCGGTACTTCGCCGCCAAGCGTTGTACGGCGCATGTCGCGCACCTCGTTACGATCGAACCGGCGGGCGCGGTGCATCAATGTGCGGTTGTCCCACACCACCAAATCGTGCCGTCGCCAGGAATGCGAATAGACGAACTCGCGGCTGGTCGCGTGCTCCGTGAGGTCACGCAGGAAGGCGCGCGACTCCGGGACCGACCAACCGACGATGGCACCGGCATGGGCCGACAGGAACAAGGATTTCCGCCCGGTCGCCTTCTGCACGCGCACCAGAGGATGTCGTACGGGCTGGAAATTGCCGATCTCTTCGGGGGTGAACTCCGTGAATCCGACCGCCTGGCGCGAATAGAGCAGAGAGTGCTCGCACACCAGCTTCTCCACCTCTTCCTTGGTCCGCGGGTCCAAGGCTTCATACGCCGCGCGCATGTCGGCGAACTCGGTGTTGCCGCCCCAGCTGGGCACGGTGCGCCCGGACAACAGCGAGTATTTGGCCGGGACCGGCCGAAACGAACTGTCCGAGTGCCACAGCCGGTCGCCCAGCTTGAAGAACCACACGCGATCCTCGGCGGAGATGATCTTCCCGTCCTTGGTCAGATTCGAGAGGTCGGCGATGCCGGGGCCCAGCCGGTTGTCCTCGCGCTTCCGGACGGTGCCTGACGTATTGTAGCTCTCGAGCTCACCGAAGTTCCGCGTGAAGGCGATCTGCTGTTCGTCCGAGATGGCCTGGCCGCGGAACACCAGCACCCCGTAACGGTCCATGCCCGCCTCGATCGTTGCCGCCTCCTCGCGGCTGATCGGCTTAGTCAGGTCGACGCCCTTCACTTCGCCGGCGAAGATGGGATGAAGTCCGTTAATCGTAAGGGCCACGGTAATAAGTCTCCTGAGCGCTGTCCTCCAGGGCAGAGGTCGAGCCGGCAAATGTTGACAAGGCCGAGGCGGCGTTTGCCCAAGCGCCGCTCACTTGAAGCGCGGCATGACCTCTTTGCACAGAAGCTCCAAGGCCCGCATCACGTGCGCATGCGGGATCAGGCTGCCGGGATTGAGCTCCGCCAGAATGCCGTCCAGGCCGAGCGCCTCGCGTACCTCCTGCAGCCGGTCGATCACCCCTGCGGGCGTGCCGACGATCATGCGTTCGCGCAGCACCTCCTCGTAGTCGATCGTCAGGTTCTTCCGCCCGCGTTCTGCCCGGTTCTCGATCTCCCGCGCGCCCGATGCGGTCGCCGAGGCAGCCAGCCGCTCGCCGATGTAGCGCAGCAGATGCATGATGCTTTCGCGCGGCTCCTCGCGCGCGGCCTCGTCGGTGTCGGCGACATAGACCGGCACCCGGAGAAAGACCTCGCCCTTGCCGGGATGGCCCGCATCCTTCCAGGCCTCGCGGTAGCTCTTCACCAGCGGCGCCAGCTCGGAGAGGTTGCCGGTGCGGGCGGCCACGAAGATCGCATGGCCCTGCGCGCCGATGGCGGGAAAGGTATCGGGGCTGGCCGCGGCGACGCGGATCTCGGGCCATGGCTGCTGCAGCGACTTGGGCGCCAGCCGGACATTGTTGAAGGTGAAGTACTTGCCGCTGTAGGAGAAGCGCTCTTCCTTGAAGGCGAGCTTCACGATTTCCAGGGTCTCGGCGAAGCGCTCGCGACTTTCGCCATAGTCGACGCCGTAGGTCGCGTAGGTATGGGCGAAGCCCGAGCGCCCGACGCCGAAGATCAGCCGGCCCTGGCTGATCTGGTCGATGGTGGCGACCTCTTCGGCCAAGCGCAGCGGATGGCAGAGCGGCAACACCTGCACGGCGGTGCCGATCTTCATGCGCTTGGTGCGCTGGGCGATGGCCGCGGCCAGGATCAGCGGCGAGGCCAGCACCGAGCGCTCGGGCGCGAAATGCAGCTCGGCCAGCCACATGGCGTCGAGGCCCCAGCGCTCCGCCGCGTCGACCTGCTCGAAGGATTGCTGAAACGCCTCCGCCGCGCTCGCACCGGGCGGGCACTGAAACTCGTGGAACATGCCGAATTCCATCGGTCCTCCTCCCGGACTCAGTCTCGTTGGATGAAGCATAGACCGGGCCATCGCCGCCTCACAGCCCATTGACGACGGGCACCCCTGCGCCCGCCGCTTACCGGCCGATGGGCCCGGCCGCCGTCACATGCTCTGCATATTGGGGCAGGTCGTCGGTGATGGTGAACCACGCAGCCTTCGAGCCGACGAAGATGTGCTTGTCCGGGCGGATGGCCGGAGCGTCCACCAGCGTTCCCAGGGCGACATGGACGAAGGCGCCGTCGCGGACCACCGAATAGAGGAGCGAGCCGCAACGCTTGCAGTGGGTGTCGTTGGCCTTGTCGTCGCCGAAGACCAGCAGATTGTCCTGACCCTGGGTGAGCCCGAGCTTGCCGCGCTCGATGCCCGCGAAGGGCTTGAAGGCCGATCCCGTCGTCCGCCGGCAGTTCGAGCAATGGCAGTTCATGGCGTAGCGGAACGCGTCCGACACCGCGTAGTGGACGGCGCCGCAGAAGCACTTTCCGGCGAGCATGTTCGTCATGGGGAGCAGCTCCGATTGAGGTGACGTTTGCCAGCATCTTGCTGTCACACGTGTTCACGTATCGATTGCGAGGATGGCGGTGACAGCAATGCTGGCACCGTCAACCGAGATACAAGCTATTGTGTCTCTTGCCGCGAGACCAACTTTTGCTGGCCCTCTGCGGAGCGCAAAAAGTCCCCGCGCGATTCTTTCGCCCAAAGACTTTAACTAAAGTTATTGCTTTATATCTTTAGTATTGCTATTTATTCTCATGAGTATCATGGGCCTCGAGCTATTTCCCTACCTTTGCGAGCTGGCGCACAGTTACTGCCGGCTCAGCGTCACCAACGACGGACTGGCCGAATTCTTCGGCGTGTCGCCGCGCACCATCGACAACTGGATCGCCGGTCACCCCGGGTTCCCCGAGGCCGTGCAGCAGGGCCGCGACGTCGCCGATGCCATCATGGTCGAATCTCTGTTCACACGCGTCACCGGCTACGACCACCAGCCCGAAGAAAAGGTCTTCGTTCATCACGGCCAGCCCAGAATGGCGACCTACAGCGCGCATCGTCCGCCCGAAACCAGGGCCTGCCTGCCTCTCGCTTGCGGAAATTGCGGGAATCCCCGATCAGGCCGCACGACGCGCCGGCCAGACCGGGCGATGATAGCCCAGTGGCACCGACGGCCGCGCCCAGTAGGGTTTGGTCTCCGACATCTGCACGACGGGCCGCAGGTGGCGCAGGGGACCGGACGGCGTCTGGCTCACCATCGACCAGCTCTCGAGCTCGGCCGCGCCGAATTCGGCCGACACCTGGGCGAGTGCTGCTTCCGGCACCTCGCCGAGATCGGCCAGCCATTTGCCGACTTGGGCGAGCGAAATGCGCACCAGCCAGCTGCCGCCCTGCTCCGCGCGGCGCGCCAGGGCGACCATGGCGCCGAACGCCATCAGATAGCCGGTGCAATAATCGATCGCCGACACGGGATAGAATTGCGGGCCCTCCGTCTTGCCGGGCACGATCTCGGCCTGGCGGGTCGTCATGCCGCTCACCGTCTGCACCACGGTGTCGAAGCCGCGCCGTCCGGCCCACGGCCCGCTGTGGCTGAAGGCCGAGAGCGAGACATAGACGAGGCCCGGTCGCAGCGCCGCCAGTTCCTCGGGCGCGAGGCCGCGGCCGGCCAAGCTGCCGGGACGGTAGCCCTGCGAGAACACATCGGCCTCGCGCACCAGCCCGCGCAAGGTCTCGCGATCCGCCGGCTGGCGCAGGTCGAGCTGGGCCGAGAGCTTGCCATGCCCGGTATCCCACTCCTGGTAGCCGAGATTGGGCAGATGGGCGGCGCTGATCTTCATCACGTCGGCGCCATGCTCGGCCAAGGTGCGCGCGCAGGTCGGCCCGGCCAGCACGCGCGTGAGGTCGAGAACGCGGATGCCCGCCAGCGGCCGATCGCCGGCCGGCAGCTTCTCCGGCGGGCTGTCGCCGATGCGCACGATCTCCATCAGCGGCAGGTTGGCGACGGCGGCGGCCTGGGGATGGCCCGCCCATTCGGCTTGCGTCCGCACCATGCCGCCGGCGCCCTTGGCGGCGATGATCGCCTCCTCGAGGTCGGCGGCGTCCCATTTGGCCACCGCGGCCGCCACGGCGGAGCGATCCTCGGGCACGCCCAGCACACCCAGCGCCGCCGCGCGATGGTTGGGGAAATTGCAGTGCAGATAACTCCAGCGCCCGTCACGCGTGCGATAGCAGCCCATGATGTCGTTGCGCTTGGGCGACAGATGCCCCTCGCCCAGCTTCATGTAGTGGCCGCTGCGCAGCGACGCCGTGGCCTGGCGCAGGTTGACCGTGATCTGCTGCCGCCGCCCGGTGCGCGCCTGCCACAGACCGGCTGCGGCGAGCCCGGCCGCCGCCGCGGTCGCCGCCCCCGCCACGCCGATGCGAAACGGCGTCGGCAGCACCGGGTCGCTGCCGCCGGTGAAGGCGACAGCGGCGGCCTGGTCTTCGGACCACCCGACAAACGGCAGAATCTTGCGCAGGACCTCATGCGGCATGGTCGTGACCTCCCTCTTTCAGGCTCCCTCGAACGCGCATCGTGCTTGATCTTGCGGTCACGACAAGCTCTGATTGATGGACGATTTTTGCAAGCCTCACCGAACGGAACAGGACGAACAACATGACCGTCGACAATCCGAACAACCAGTGGATCGGCAAGCGCACTCCCCGCCCGGACGGCGCCGACAAGGTCACGGGACGGGCGGCCTACGCCGCCGACACCAACATGCCCGGCATGATCTGGGGCAAGGTGCTGCGCAGCCCGCATGCCCATGCCCGCATCAAGTCGATCGACACCTCGAAAGCCGAGGCGCTGCCGGGGGTCGAGGCCGTGATGACGGCCAAGGACATCGTCGATTTTCCGGTCGCCAAGGGCCCGGTGATGCTGGGCATCCAGGACATGCGCTGGATGTGCCGCAACGTCATGGCGCGCGACAAGGCGCTGTTCCACGGCCATCCGGTGGCCGCCGTCGCCGCCGCGTCGCAAAATATCGCGGCGGAAGCGCTCAAGCTGATCAAGGTCGACTACGAGGTGCTGCCCTGGGCAATCGACGTCGAGGACGCGATGAAGCCCGGCGCGTCCATCCTGCACGACCATATCAAGTTCCAGGACAAGCCCTCCAACATCGCGGGCACCATCGAGCACAAGAAGGGCGACGTTGAGGCCGGCTTCAAGCAGGCCGACGTGATCGTCGAGCGCAGCTTCAAGACCGAGGCGGTGCACCAGGGCTATATCGAGCCGCATGCCTGCCTGGTCAGCGTCACCGACGGCAAGGCCACGATCTGGAGCTCGAGCCAGGGCCAGTTCATGGTCCGCGCCATGTCCGCCCTCCTGACGGGCATGACGCAGAGCGACATCCGGGCCATTCCGGCGGAGATCGGCGGCGGCTTCGGCGGCAAGACCATCATCTACCTCGAGCCGCTGGCGCTGGTGCTGGCCAAGAAGTCTGGCAAGCCCGTCAAGATGGTGATGTCGCGCGAAGAAGTGTTCCGCGCCTCCGGCCCGACCTCGGGCTCGAAGAGCAAGGTCAAGATCGGTGTCAAGAAGGACGGCACGATCGTCGCCGGCCAGGCGACCTACTGGCTGCAGGCCGGCGCCTTTCCCGGCTCGCCGATCCGCGGCGCCGCCGGCTGCGCCTTCGGGCCCTACGACATCGAGAACGCCCACACGGTGGGCTACGACGTCGTCTCCAACCGCTCGAAGGTTGCGGCCTACCGCGCCCCCGGCGCGCCGATCGGCGCCTATGCCGTCGAGTGCGTGCTGGATGAGCTTGCCGAGAAGATCGGGATGGATCCGCTCGAGCTCCGCATGAAGAACTCCGCCAAGCAGGGCACCAAGGCCGTGCACGGTCCGGTCTATCCGGTCATGGGCTACCAGGAGACGCTGAAGCAGGCGATGGCCCATCCGCACTACAAGGCGCCGCTCAAGCCCAACCAGGGCCGCGGCGTGGCGAGCGGCTACTGGTTCAACGCCGGCGGCGAATCGAGCGCCCAGATGAGCGTCAACGAGGACGGCTCCGTCGTGGTGATGACCGGCCATCCCGACATCGGCGGCTCGCGCGCCTCGACGGCCAACATCGCCGCCGAGCTTTTAGGCATCGACCACAGCAAGGTGCAGGTGCTGATCGGCGACACCAGCAGCATCGGCTTCTCGAACCTGACCGGCGGCAGCCGCGTCACCTTCGCCTCCGCCATGGTGGTGACGCAGGCGGCGGAGAAGGTCATCACCCAACTGCGCCAGCGCGCGGCCAAGATCTGGAAGATCGATCCCGACGCCATCAGCTGGGACAACGGCGAAGCGAAGCCCGCCGGCGACAATGCCGGCAAGTTCGATCCGCTGTCGCTGGCCCAGCTCGCCGCCCGGGCGACCGAGACCGGCGGGCCGATCGGGGCCGGTGCCTCGACCAACACCGCCGGCGCCGAGGGCGGCTTCAGCACGCATATCTGCGACGTCGAGGTCGACCGCGACACCGGCCGCGTCTGGGTCACGCGCTACACCGCGTTCCAGGATGTCGGCCGGGCGATCCATCCCGACTACGTCGAGGGCCAGATGCAGGGCGGCGTCGCCCAAGG
>Ga0308309_10001327_pt1 | contig 14725 bp, 11 predicted proteins | sample HubBroMetageWFT5_FD_192491 | JGI IMG/M metagenome (GOLD analysis project Ga0308309, IMG submission 192491) | Warmed and freeze-thawed soil microbial communities from the Hubbard Brook experimental Forest, New Hampshire - Hubbard Brook CCASE Soil... | ecosystem: Environmental > Terrestrial >...
ATCTGGCCTGAAGTTTGGCGTCTCCGGGCTTCCCGGGATTGTCGCATCTCGAGTATCAGACTGGGGTGCGGCAAGCGCCGAGGGAATCATTGTGGTGATGAGAATCGCGAAGCCGAAAAGGCAGCGCGCCACAACGGCACGAAGAGTAATGGAGGCCATCGAGCCAGTGCAATTTGAGAGAAACGTTTGAACAAAATTGCGCCCAGGAGAAATCATAAGCATGGGAGGTTAGTCTGAGAGCTTCGATCGTATCTACTGGCCGGAGGAATAGTTGAGGTACGGGCGAAGGTGCAGGCTAGAGGTGCAGGTCGGACCTGACCCCGCGGTACAGGAATGGATTATTCAAGGCTAAATCGAGGCAACGGTCAATCGAGGAGTTCGAAGCGGAATTCTTCGATGACGGGGTTGGTGAGAACGTCTTTGGCGATGCGTTCAACCTGGGTTTGGGCTTCCTCGCGCGTCAATCCATCGAGGGCAAGCACGAAAAATTTTCCCTGGCGGACGCTCTGCACTTTCGCGTAGCCGAGTGACGAAAGAGCACGATGAATTGTCTGCCCCTGAGGATCGAGAACGGTGGTCTTGAGCATGACCCAGACGTGAGCTTTCATCGCGGAAATTATACCAGCCCGGTGGACTTTGCAGCGGCACGAAAAGTGTCGAGATAGGCGCGCTTGTCTTCAGGCGAGAGAAAAGCGGAGGAGTAGCTTTGTTCGGCAAGCTGAAGAAGCTGCGCTGCGGAAACCCCGAGCGACGCGGCAACGGAGTATTCGGTGAGGAGATCCGTGTGAAACATTCCGGGATCGTCAGTCGAGAGCGTGACGGGAACACCGCGATCGATGAATTTCTTCAGGGGATGGTCCTTCAGCGCCGCGTCCGGCGTGCCCAATTGCTTTGCGAGCGCGCCGGTGCAGATATTGCTGGTGGGGCAGTTTTCAAGGACGACCGTCTTGCGCATGGCCAGGGACTCGGCGAGCGCGGCGTCGTTCATGACGGCGATGCCATGGCCGATGCGCTCAGCTCCAAGAATTTCGATCGCCTCGCGGACCGATTCGGGGCCGCCAATCTCACCGGCATGGCAGACAATGCGCAATCCGGCATTGCGGGCATGATCGAACGCGGGGCGGAAATTCACGGTGGGGAAAGCGAGCTCGTCTCCGCCCATACCAAACGCGATGACGCCTGATTTCTGCAGCTTTGCGGCCCAGCGCGCGACTTCCATGGCTGCGTCGGCGCCCCACTGGCGCGCGTTGTCGAAAATCCAGCCGGTGCGCAGCTTCCGGAAGGGAACGCTGTTTGCGGTCTCGACGATGACCTGGAAATTGGCCTCCACATTCTGCATACGGCGCAGCATGACTCCCGTGGAAATCGTGATTTCGGCATAGACGACATTTTGGCGGATCAACTCCTCGGCGAGGCGCTGGACGATGAGCCGGTAATCATCGGGTTCGCGAAGGAAGGAAGTAACCCACTTGAACGTCTCGATGAAGCCGAGGAAGTTGGTGTAGCTGTAGCGTTTCGCAACCTCTTCGGCTGAGATTTTTACGTCGTGGCGCGCGGCGAGTTCGACGGCCGTTTCCGGGCGAATCCCTCCTTCGAGGTGCAGATGGAGTTCGGCCTTCGGCAACGAATCAACAATTGTTGGTTGTCGTGTGGCTTGTGTCATTCGGGTTCGTTTATTGCGATGGCAACTGCGGCCGCCCGGCATTGATCCATGCCGTCATCCAGTAGGAGCCGAGATCGGTGGAAGCGTCGGAGAGCTGGCGGATGAGGACGGCTCCGACCTGCGCGTAAAAGCGGTCGTAATATTCATCGTTGTAGGCATCAACTCCCTGGCGGGCGCGCTTGTCTGCCAGAAGAACATTCTCAATCCAAGAATGCGCGCTGAGGGCCATTTCGAAGGCGTGGTCGGTGGGATCGTGAATGAAGACGGCTTCATTTGGCTTGACGAAGAAAAATAGCTGGTAGCGATCGACCAGGCCGGAATTAAATCTGGAATTTACGCCGGGCTGCCCGGAAAGTTTTCCGTCGAAGTTTGTGGTGGTGTTGAAAGGATCGTGGGCCTCGGCGATGTAATGCGCAAGCATAGCGGCGGAATGTTTAGCCTCGTCCCAATTGCGGGAGCGGAAAGCGTCCGTCAATCTTTTGCTGGAGACGCCAATCTGCCAGGGAAGCAAGCCGTAAGTTTCGAGAGTGCGGCGGCTGAATTTCGAGACGGCCGCAGTGTAAGCCCGGGGGAGCGCGGAGAACGGGAATGTGCCGTAGTGATCGAGCTGAATGACGTCGTTATGCTGCTCCTCTGAGTTCTTCAATTCGTCGGGTTCCGTAACATGCTGGACGAGGTACTGCCGATTGGATTCGAAGAAAGGAAGAATTTCGTCGGGCAGAGTGTCCACGGCTTTGTTGGTGATCAGGCGTTCGGCGTTCTCCCCCCAGCCGAAAGAGGAAGGCAGGCTGACGAGAAGAATCAGGGTGAGCGCGCCGAAACCCGCGCAAAGCCGGCGAAACATCAGCGAGCCTCCTCCTTCGCATTTCGAGCAAGCAGCATATTGGCGGTGGAAAGAGCGCTGTGATGGCGGCCGTAGAAAAAATACAGCACCAGGCCAATTACCAGCCAGACAAAAAAGCGAAGCCAGTTTTCGATTGTTAGACTCGCCATCAGGATAAAGCAGAAAACGATTGAAGCGATCGGAATCAACGGCGACCAGGGAACGCGGAAGCCGCGCGTACGTTCGGGTTGCTTGCTGCGCAGAATCAGGACGGCCATGGAAACGAGAATGAACGCGAACAGCGTGCCAATATTCGAGAGGTTCACCAGCGTGCCGATGTCGAATATCCCGGCGGGAATGGCGACGACAAATCCAGCGACCCACGTGGCGACGTCCGGAGTCCGGAACCTCTTATGCACGCGGCCAAATCCTTTGGGAAGCAGGCCGTCGCGCGACATCGCGAACCAAACGCGGGCTTGGCCAAGTTGGAATACCAGAAGGGAGGAAATCATTCCCATCAAGGCTCCGAGCGTGACCCAGAAGTTCGTGCCCTTTAGACCAAGGGCATTGAGGGCATCGGAAACCGGTGCGGCCGTGCCCAGCAAGTCCCAATGCCTGATTCCCGTGAGGACAAGGGCGACCGCGATGTAAAGGAAAGAGCAAATAAAGAGAGATGAAAGTATGCCGATGGGAAGGTCACGCTTGGGGTCTTTGCATTCCTCCGCAGCCGTGGAGACGGAATCGAATCCAATATAGGTGAAGAAGACGATTGCGCCGCCCGTCAAAACGCCCTGCATGTGATTCGGGAAAAAAGGCTTCCAGTTGCTGATTTGAACGTACTTGGCTCCCACGATGCAGAAAACCAGAATGGCGACGAGTTTAGTGGCGACCATAACCGTGTTTGCGCCAGCCGATTCGCGGATTCCGAATACCAAAATCACAGTGAGAAACATGACGATGAGGAAGCCCAAAATATTGAAATTCCAAGCCCAACCGGTCATCGGAGAGTACGCCGGGTTGCTGAGTTTGTCAGGCAGATGAACGCCAAAGAAATCGAGAAAACTATTAAGGTATGCGGAAAAGCCGACGGCCACTGCCATATTTGATACGGCGTATTCCAGGATCAGGTCCCAGCCGATAATCCAAGCGATCAGCTCCCCGAGTGTCGCGTAGGTGTAGGTGTAAGCGCTGCCGGCGATGGGAATCATGGATGCGAGTTCGGCGTAGCAGAGACCCGCGAGGCCGCAAACCAGGGCAACAGCAAAAAAGGAAACGGCGATGCCGGGACCGGCGCCCGGACGCCCCATCATGCCGAGCGCGTGGCGGCCATGCATGAGGAAATCGAGAAGTGGCGCTTGGAGAATGGAAGGGACTGGATCCGTCTCTCCAGCAGCTGCGGTGCCCGTGGTGACGAAGATTCCGCTGCCAATGATCGCGCCGACGCCGAGCGCCGTGAGACTCAGCCAGCCCAGCGTTCTCTTCAGGCGTTTCTCCGGACGATCCGCGTCCGTGATGAGCTGGTCAATGCTCTTGGTACGGAAGAATTGTGGGTCCAAACGGCCACCTTCCCCGTTCGAGAGAGACGAAAAACTTTACCTTGCGCGAGGGTTCTGCGCAACCTTGGTGTTTTAGAGATGGCCGAAATCAAAGCGCGAGGCGGCATTTCGCCGCGTTCACGATTTGGAGCGAGCTAAGCCAATTGCAGGTTCGCGTAGCGCTCGATCAATTTTTTCGCGCCGTGATCCTGGAAGCTGACCGTGAGCTTGCGCTCTTCGCCTTCCCCTTCGACCTCGATGATCGTGCCGATGCCGTACTTTGAGTGGCGCACGCGCGTGCCGATGAGCGGATCTTTCGAGGCGCGCGGGGCACGCGAGCCGCGCGAAATGGTGGATGAGCTGGAAGTCCGAGTACCGCTGGTTCTCGATGATTGGCCGTAAGGAGTTCGCCGTCCATATGCGTAACCTTCGGAATATTCCGGGTCAGGTTCGTAGCGGCGCGTTTCGCCCGGCTGGGATAGAGAGCCGAATGCCGCCTCGACAAGTTCCATAGGAACCTCGGCGAGAAAGCGCGAAGGCAGGGAAGCGCGCAGTCGGTCTTCGCCATAGCTGCGGCGATAGATGGCGCGAGAAAGAAGCAGCGAGCGCTTGGCGCGAGTCATGCCGACGTAAAAAAGACGGCGCTCCTCTTCTACTTCTCCGACGGTGTTGAAGGAACGGCTGTGAGGGAGCAGTCCCTCCTCCAGCCCCGCCAGGAAGACAGCGTCGAATTCGAGGCCTTTTGCGCTGTGAAGCGTCATCAGTGAAACGGGGATCGTCTCGTCATACTCATCGGAATCACTGGTGAGCGCGGCGTGGTCGAGCAAGTCCTCGAGCGTTTGACCTTGTTCGGTGGCTTCGGCCATGGCGTTTGAAAGTTCGCGGAGATTTTCGGCGCGGGACGAGTGCTCGAGATTGTCCTGCTGCTCGACCCAACTCAGGTAGCCCGTACGGTCGAGGACGCGTTCGATCAATTGCGCGGGAGCGAGGTTTTCCACATCGGATTGCATTTCCTCGATCAGGATGCGGAAGGAATTCAGCGCGCCGGTAAGCTTTTTGCCCGTGGAAAATTCTCCGGCGCGAATTACTTCCCAGATGGATTGGCCGGTTTCGCGGGCGCGCGCTTCGAGCACGGCAACGGTAGCAGCGCCGATGCCGCGCGGGGGGACGTTGAGGACGCGCAAAAGCGCGACATCGTCCTCGGGATGAAACAGCAGGCGAATATAGGCAAGCGCGTTGCGCACTTCCGCGCGCTCGTAAAAACTAAACCCGCCCACGACGCGGTAACGAATTCCCAGGCGCCGCAAGACTTCCTCAAACGAACGCGACTGCGCGCCGGTGCGATACAGGACGGCAGCGCGCGCGTCGGGATCCCTGCGGACCATAGCGGAAAGCTGCTCGCAGATGTAATCGGCTTCCGCGGTTGAGTCCTGCGCCTCGTAAAATTTCAAGCGCTCTCCCGCGCCCTGGGTTGCGGAAAGAGTTTTTCCCAGGCGCTCGGTATTGTTGCGAACCACGGCGGCAGCGGCGTCGAGAATGGTCTGCGTGGACCGATAGTTTTCTTCGAGGCGGATGACCTGCGTGCCGGGAAAATCCTCGGTAAAGCGTTTCAGGTTGCCCGCGCGGGCGCCGCGCCAGCCGTAAATGGATTGATCTTCGTCGCCGACTACGCAGATATTCTTTCGCGTACCTGCGAGCAATCGAACCAATTCTTCCTGCGCGCGATTGGTGTCCTGAAATTCGTCAACCATCAAGTATTGGAAGCGGGAGCTCCAGGCTGCACGCACGTCCGCATGTTCGCGCAGGAGTTCGACTGCGCGAAGCAGCAGATCGTCAAAATCGAGCGCGCTGGCCTTGCGCAGCATTTCGTTGTAGGCACGAAAGATCGAGCCTACCTGCTGGCGGGTCTTGTCTTGCATTTGACGCGCGCTCGATTCCATTTCGTCGGGCGTGATGCCGTGATTTTTCGCGTGGCTGATCTGCGAGCGAACGCTGCGCGGCGGATAATCCTCGGACGAGAGGTCGAGTTGCGCAAGAGTGCGCTTGACGGCGGCGGCTTGATCGTCGTCATCATAAATGGCGAAATCGCGGGCCAGCCCAAGATGCGAAGATTCGCGACGCAGCAGCCGCGCACAGAAGGAATGAAACGTGGAGACCCATACATCGGAACCATCGCGGCCCGTGGAGCGCAATAGAGCGCTGATGCGATCTTTCATCACGCCCGCGGCTTTATTTGTGAACGTGACTGCCAGAATAGCGCCGGGCGGCACGCCCATTTCAATCAGATGCGCCACGCGGTAGGTGATCACGCGCGTCTTGCCGGTTCCCGCGCCGGCCAGGACAAGCACGGGGCCTTCCGTGGCGAGAACCGCTTCGCGCTGTCGCTCGTTCAATTCAACAAGGAGCGATGATTCCTGCGGAGTTTTGGTCAAGCGCGAATTCTATCTGACCACATGCGATTGAGCAAATTGCGAATCCGCCACAGAAAAACTGCCATGTGCCTCGCAGAGAGCTTTGGGCCGACTCTGCTACAATGATGCGCCTTGCGGGCCCTACGCGGAGGCATGCGATGTCCACGAAGAAGCCGGGCAGCTCGAACCCGGCGGCGATCTGGAAGATAATCTTCATCATGGCTATCGTAACGTGCGCGACCGGGTTGCCTCGACGGGCAGCCAGCGCCGGTTCGCCCCCGCAGTATCAGGCGGTGGAGACGCAAATCAATTCGGTCTTCGACGGCGTCACCAGCGACGACGAGCCTGGGCTCGCGGTGATTGTGCGTCGGAATGGGAAGCTGGTCTTCGAGAAGGGCTATGGAGTGCGCGACCTGCGCACGCGCGCGAAGATAGACGGGCAAACGAATTTCAGGCTCGCCTCTGTGACAAAGCAATTCACGGCGATGTGCATCATGATGCTCGTGCGCGACCATAAGCTGGAATACGCAGACACGCTGACGGACGTGTTTCCCGGTTTTCCCAGCTACGGAAAATCCATCTCGATCCGCAATTTGTTGAACCACACTTCGGGACTTTTGGATTACGAGGAGCTGTGGGAAAAGGAATTTCCCGGCAAGGCTCCCGAAGCGATCCCGCAAATCAAGGATACCGGCGTGCTGGACTTGATGAAACAGCAGACGGCGACGAAATTCCCCGCCGGCACGAAATGGGAGTACAGCAACACGGGATACGCGCTGCTCGCCATGGTGGTTGAGCAAAAATCCGGAATGGCTTTTGGCAATTTTCTGCGCGAACGCATCTTTGACCCGCTTAAGATGACCAATACGATCGCCTATGAAAAAGGGAAGAATGAAGTGAAAAACCGGGCCTACGGGCATTCGAAAGACGGCGACAAGTGGCAGGAAACGGATCAGAGCGACACCTCGGCGGTGCTGGGCGATGGCGGAATCTATACGTCGGTGGAAGATATGGCGAAATGGGACGATGAGCTGGAACACCACAAACTGCTGAGCGCGAAAAATATGCGGGCGGCCACAGATCCCGTGAGAATGCGAGCCGGGGACCGAGAATCATTTCCGCTCGATGATACGCGCCACCCGATTCTCTACGGCTTCGGTTGGTTTCTGGATGCTTATAAGGGCCACGAACGGATGTACCACGATGGCGAAACGATCGGCTTTCGAACGACAATCCAGCGATTCACTTCCGATCGGGTCAGCGTTGTCGTCCTCTGCAATCGCCAGGATTTGGAACCTCAAGCGCTTGCGGAGAAAGTTGAAGATATTTTGATCGCCCTACCGAATTGACCCACCGTGAAAACTGGCAATCGATGAAACCCGTGAAACTTCCTTTGTGGCTGCAGAAATTCATCGTCGTGATGGGCGGCGGCGGATTATTTATGGTGGCTTTCCTGGATTCTTCGGTGCTTTCGTTTCCGTTTGTGGCGGACGCGCTGGTGATTGAACTTTCCGTGGAGAAGCCAGCACGCATGCCCTATTACGCGGCGATGGCCGCGCTCGGCTCACTCGCCGGCTGCATCTGGCTCTATCTGCTGGCGAAGAAGGGCGGGGAGGCATATTTTCACCGTCACGCGAAAGGGCGCGCGGAAACAATCAAAGAGTGGGTGGACGAGCATGCTTTCCTGAGTGTCTTCATTCCGGCAATTCTGCCGCCGCCGCTGCCATTCAAAGTTTTCATCCTGGCAGAGGGAGTTTTCCAGGTGCCGCTGCGAACTTTCGTTCTTTCGTTGCTGCTGGGGCGCGGGCTGCGTTATTTCGCCGAGGGAATTCTGGCAGTATTCTACGGCGACGCCGTGCTGCGCTTCCTGACGGTGCACAGCCGGTCATTTGCGCTGGCTGTGGTTGGCATCCTCGCTCTTCTTTACGTGGTCACGCACTTCTATTTTCATCGGGCGAAGTCCTCGCGCTGATCGAAACCTGAAGCAATCGAGGGGTACCTTCCGGCGGAAGTAACGATAGTGGACTCTAAGGATTTGGCGACGACGCGTAGAGAAATCGCTGGCTGGTCACGCGAAGGCTGCTGTCTAAATCCACTCGCACAAAAATATTGTCGAGGCTCGAATCGTCTGGAGCAAAACGCAAATCGTGGATTTCGATGCGGTAGCCATCCTCGACTCGCGCGAGGTTCGCGATCGGGTAGCGCGCATATTTAAGGAAACGTTCCGCGGCAGCGGTGGCCTGCGCTTTTTCAAGCGCGGGTGAATCGTCTGGCTTGTACCGCGTGACGCTTTGGTCCGAATCGAATTCATCGCGCGTACCAACCGGCACATCCAGCAACTCCGCCGTGTTGTCCGTCATCACGACGCCGCGCCAATTCAGCGGCGTGGTGGAATAGGGGAAACTTCCCGCGGATATCGGCTCGCGCTTGTGATACTCGCGCGAAAGCAGCAAGGCAGTCGCCTCGCCATGTAGATCGGCCCGCGCGCCCAGATATGCGAAGAGAAGGAGCAAAGTGAAAATAGCGCCAAATCGTCCGCTAGCCTTTTTCTTGCGGTCGCCGATTTCCTCGCCGACAAGCCGGAACAACAAAGGCAACAGCAGACCGGCAAGCAGCAAGAGCAGAATCCATGGATCGAGGTTGGCCACGATGTCCCAGGCGAACCATCCGGAATGAAACGGCCAGAAAAGTTGCACTCCGACGCCGCTGGAGAGATCGAGCAACAAGTGCGCCGCTGCCCCAATCGCGCAGATAATTACGGCAGGTCCGAACGACAATGGAAGCGGCGAGGCTGCCTGGGGCACCTTTCGCGGAAACTTTCTATCGGCAACGCAGAATAAGAGCGCAATCGCGCAGGCCATCAGGGTTGAACCGGGCAGCGAATGCAGAACGGTGCGATGAAACCGCAGAAATGCTTCCGGTCCGCCGGAACAGCTCGCAAAATCCAGATCGGCAGCGACTCCGGAAACCACCAGCATTGCCGCCCCGAAGCGAGGCAAACGCTTCTGCGCCGCGCGCGCGATGGCAAGCGACGTCAACGCATGGGTGACTGGTTCCACGCTCGCGTCCTTTCCGAGAGAGCTATCGTTTCAATTCCGCCGGCGTGACCAGGGAAAGCGCGTCCGGCACGATTCGAAATTCCACCGGCAGCGGACCGATGGATTCGCCATCCACCTGCGCGTAAACGGGTTGATCGCCAGCGGCTTCGCAAATCGCCTGAGTGCCTTTCCACATGGTGATGCCTTCGGCGCCGCGCAACTTGCCGAGCCAAAGGCGGGGCAGGCAGGTGAGGTAGCGGAAGCGGCTGCGCGAGGAATTCGTAAGAAACTCGAAGGAGTCCTCGAAAAGATTTGCGCCCGTGGTGATTTTAAAAGGGCCGCCGTAATTCACCGTTCGGCCGACAACGAGGATCGTGGCGAGCCGCACATCGCCATTCGAACGAACGCTCATTTCCGGAAAAGTGTAACGAACAATCTGCCGCGCGCCTTCGGCCCAGTAAGCGAAAACACCGGCGGTCTTTTTCAGACCGTGGCTTACGGCGTTGACGATGGCCCCATCCGGCCCGGCGCCGCCGACGGATAAGAAGTATCTTCCCTCGGGCGGGACCGCAGTCGAATGATTTCCGTCGGCAGGAATCGCAATGCCAAGCGCAATTCGCCGCACGACACCATCGGGAATCAATCGCGATGCGTGAGGAATGTCCCACGGAATGCGGAGTTCCTTCGCAAGAATATTTGCCGTTCCGGCGGGCAGAAGCGCCATGGGGACCTGGCTGCCAGCGAGGCCGTTGACGATTTCGTTGATGGTTCCATCGCCGCCGCAGGCGATCACCATGCCGCGCCGCTGCGCCACGGCCGCGAGCGCGATCGACTTGGCACTCAGCGGGCCTTTTGTGGGCGCGAGCTCAGTGGCGATGCCCGCGTCCTTGAGCAGGCGCACCGCCTGCTCGATTTCAGCGAAACGGCGATGCCTTCGGCGGCCGCTGGTCGGGTTGTAAATCAGGAGCGCGTCTTTGATCGAGTCAGGCATTGTTTGGGTTCAGGACTGCAAACCAAACGCGCATTGTATAATATCCGGCGGGTTTGACCGCTTGCATCCTGCAGAGGGTTTCATGGCCAAAGGTAGCGCCGCTTCGAACAAAATCGAAAAGTTGCGGGAGAAAATCCGCGAGCACGAATATTTGTACTACGTGGCGGATGACCCCGAAATCACCGACGCGGAATTCGACCGGCTGATGAACCAGCTGAAGAAGCTCGAGGCGGACAATCCGAAACTTGTGACGGCTGATTCACCTTCGCAACGCGTGGGCGGCGCTCCGCGCGAGGGATTTCTAACCGTCAAGCACGCGACGCCGATGGTCAGCCTGGACAACGCATTTTCGCTGGAAGATCTGGCGCAATTCGACCGCCGGGTTCGCGAGCTAACGGGCCGCGAGGAAATCGAATACATCGCTGAACATAAGTTCGACGGCCTCAGCATGTCGCTGCTTTACGAGAAGGGGATTCTGGTGCGCGGGGTGACGCGCGGTGACGGCACCACCGGCGAAGACGTGACGCCCAATGTAAAAACGATCCGGTCAATTCCGCTCTCGATTGACGCGGCGCTGCTGAAGAAGACGGGCCTGCCACTAAATTTCGAAGTGCGCGGCGAAGCCATCATGACGCACAAGGCATTCGAGCGATTAAACGAGCAGCAGGAGCGGGAGGGAGGCAAACTATTCAAGAATCCGCGCAGCGCAGCCGCCGGCGCGGTGCGCGTTCTTGATCCGGCCATCACTGCTTCGCGTCGTCTTGGTTTCTTCGCTTATTACTTGCTTGTAGATGGACGGCCCGCAAGAAAACGACACTCCGAATCCTTGGAAGCGCTTGCCGCGCTGCGTTTCCAGGCCAGCGAGGATTGGGAACTCTGCGATGGGCTCCCAAAAGTGGAGCGTTACATTCAACGCTGGGACGGCGGCCGCGCAAAATTGGCTTACGAAATTGACGGCATCGTCGTAAAGGTGAACGAAATTAATTTGCAGAACGAGTTGGGCTTCACGTCGAAGGCTCCGCGCTGGGCCATCGCTTACAAATATCCGCCGCGCCAGGAATCCACGGTTGTGAACGAAATTAAAGTACAGGTTGGCCGTACGGGAGTGCTGACGCCCGTCGCCTATCTCGAACCGGTACAAGTGGGCGGCGTAACCGTGAGCCGCTCGACGCTTCACAATATGGACGAAATTGCGCGCCTGGGATTGCACGCGGGCGATACGGTGCTGGTGGAACGCGCCGGAGAAGTGATCCCCAAAGTGGTGCAGGTGATCAAGCACGGCAAGGAAGAAAAAGAATTTGAGATGCCGAAGAAGTGTCCCGAATGCGGCACACGAATCCATCACGACGAAGGTGAAGTCGCCTACCGGTGCGTAAATGTTTCCTGCCCGGCGCGTCGCAAGGAATCGCTGCTCCATTTCGCCGGACGCCACGCGATGAATATTGACGGCCTGGGCGACAAGATCGTGGACCAGTTGGTGGACAAGAAAATCGTCAAGGATTTCGCGGACCTCTATCATTTGAAGCTCGATGAAATCGCAGGTCTGGAACGTATGGCGGAAAAATCCGCGCAGAATCTGCTCGACGAGATTGGCGCGAGCAAGAAGAACAGCCTGGCGCGGCTCATCTACGCCCTGGGCATTCGGTTCGTCGGCGAACGCACAGGGCAGCTTTTGGCCGATCATTTCGGCTCGATGGAAAAACTGGCCGAAGCTGGCGAAGAGGAATTGACCGGCGTACACGAAGTGGGCCCGAAGGTTGCCGAGGGGATTCTCGAATTCTTCTCGGAGTCCGCGAATCGCAAGCTGATCGATCGCTTGCACGCGGCCGGCGTAAATATGGAGGCCGTCCGACAGGCTCCGAAGAGCGCGAAATTTGCGGGGATGACGTTTGTCTTTACGGGCACACTCGTGAACCGGTCGCGCGAGGAGGCGGAGGCTCTCGTCGCTTCACACGGGGGGAAGCCTGGCTCCAGCGTGAGCAAAAAAACGAACTACGTGGTAGTTGGCGCCGATCCGGGATCGAAGTTCGAGAAAGCTAAGACGCTCGGCGTCCCCATCCTCGACGAAGCACAATTCGAAAAGCTGCTCGCTAAGAAATAATTCTTCCCAAATAGAGTGCCGTGGTCCGATGAAATAGTAGCGTTATTTCAATTGACGGGGAGATAATGCGCCCGCGTATGGCTCGTCCTCTTATCGTCAAGCAAATTGCGGCTTTTATACGGAGCCTTCTACCGCCAGATCCCTCACAGGCGTTAATTCTAATAGGTTCAACGTTTCTATTTATCGCTAGCACGCTAAGTTGGTCGCCGCTACCGTTTCATAATGCGTGGGTGGGAACAGTACGAATTTTATCACTCCCCATTACAGTTGCGGGTGTCGCTGGCCTTTACCTCTGTTTTTTGCGGTGTAAGAGTCCGGTGCGCCGTCTCTTTGATGCGGTTCTGCTCCCCGCAATGGTTGGCCTGCTTGCAATTCCAATGGTGGCGTTCATTTGGTTTCGTGACGAAATAATGCGCCCGAATTCTGTTCTTCCATTAATTACCAATCCTCATCTCTGGAGCGCACGCGAGTTTCTGCACTTCGCTGCGAGGCTCGGCGTGGGAAGCGAAATCGGGGGCATTGGATTCGTATGCGTTTCAATTTTTTTCGGACTTCTGGTCTGGGATCGCACAAGCCTTCCGATTCGTTTGACACTTTCTTCGAGCTCCACCTCGGCGGAAAGTCCCGCGGAGGAGGAACACCGCCGCACGATGCTGTTTGTTTGGTTGATGATTGCGATGGTCTTCCTGATTGGACTTCCCCTGAGCGCGTTGGAACTCGCCGTAATCTGGTTTTTGTCAAATACCGCACGGCAAGCGCCGACATGGTTTGGATGGGTCGGCGAAATTACGAAGGCGGTGTCAATTCTCGCTTTTGTTCTTTTCGCAATTGGAGAAAACGGAAGGAAATCAATCCGGGCAATGCTCAGGATTCCCCACGTCAAATATCTCGCGCTCGCAGCTTTAGTGCCTGCCGTGATCGCGAGCGCCTGGTCACTGGTGGCTTTTTTTCAGGCGAGGATTGTTTGGAGCTACCATGGATCGGGCAAATATTATATTCCGATTCTGAGCGATTTCCTTGTGTTGCCCAGTGTTTCTTCTCTCTGGTATTTAGTCAACGCCCTGGTGGAAGAAATAGCGTGGAGAGGTTACCTGCAGCCTAGATTCATCAGACGGTATGGACTTTTCCGCGGCATTTTTTTGGTGGGCGTCGTTTGGGGAGCATTCCACTTCTCCTGGGATTTTAATTGGGTCATGACTCCGGGCGATGTTGCGATGAAAATCGGTACGCGGGTGGTTGGAACAGTGGTCTTGAGTTTCGTGTTAGCCTGGCTAACGATCTGGGCGAAATCAATTTTGCCTGCTGCGGTCGCACACGGCTTCTATAACATGTTTATCCTATGGTCGGCGGCACCGTACCGAGACCCGTGGTGGTTATTGATTTTGCTTTGGCTGGCGGCTGGTATCGCGCTATTTCGGTTTTTCCCGCCTCCAACTGTCGACGACGATGCACAATCGGATGTGCCGCCAGTCCCCGAACCCGAGCCTTCCGGAGTATAATAAAAACGGCGGATGAGCCGGGTGATCGCCGGCCTGCTTCTCGAAAGGGAAGGGGGCGGGAGGAAAGTCCGGACTCCGGTCGTGGTGAACTCGAAAGAGCCGGCCACGGCAGGGCGACGCGCCTGGTAACGCCAGGGGGCTGGTCCTTGTTTGAAGTTGCGGGCGAAAGCCCGCGGCAGGGAACCCGGCTACGGAAAGTGCCACAGAAAATTAAACCGCCGGTGATGCTTGCACCTCGGCGGCAAGCCAGAGGCAAAACCTCGGGCTCGCCTCTTTCGGTCGAGCGCATTTGGCAAGGGTGAAAAGGTGGGGTAAGAGCCCACCGCCCGGGTGGCGACATCCGGGGCACGGAAAACCCCGCGTGGAGCAAGGCCAAATAGGAGGGGAGGGCTGGCCCAGCCCGTATGCGTCGGACGCGCAAGCGCTCGATGCTGCGACCCTCGGGTAGGCTGCTTGAGTCCCGAAGCGATTCGGGACCTAGAGGAATGATCGCCGCCTGGCAATGCCGCAATTTATTGTGGCGCTGCCGGGGACAGAATCCGGCTTACAGGCTCATCCGCCAATATTTTTGCCAAGAATTCGATTCTAAGATTCGGCTTATCTGTCGCGGTGCGAAACTTAAAATGCGCCGCATCTCCCGCCAGCCACATCGAGGAACAGTTCC
>Ga0308309_10001329_pt1 | contig 14719 bp, 12 predicted proteins | sample HubBroMetageWFT5_FD_192491 | JGI IMG/M metagenome (GOLD analysis project Ga0308309, IMG submission 192491) | Warmed and freeze-thawed soil microbial communities from the Hubbard Brook experimental Forest, New Hampshire - Hubbard Brook CCASE Soil... | ecosystem: Environmental > Terrestrial >...
AGCGTGATAGCGTTCAGAGCCGTCTTGGACGCAGGGTAGACGGGGCCGAAGATCGAGCGATAGGCGTACGCCGGCTCTGAGTTCCTGGTCAGCGAGCCAACGCCGCTCGACACGTTAACGATGCGGGCTGCCGGAGCCTCGCGCATGAGCGGGAGCATGGCCTGGGTAACGGCGAGGACGCCGAACACGTTGGTCTGCCACACCGCACGCATTTCATCGAGGGACACGTTGCTCGGCCGGGTCAACTTAGCGTACTCCTGGACGGACATGTCGGGCAGCTTACTCGTATTCGAAATAGCTGCGTTGTTGACGAGCACGTCGAGGCGGCCAAGCTCCTTGCGGATGCGCTCCGCAGCGGCGGCGATCGAAGCCTGATCGGTCACGTCGAGCTGGAGAGCGCGCGCGTCCGGCCCAATCTCCTTCGCCGCAGCCTCGCCGCGCTCGAAATTGCGCGACCCGACCAGCACCGTGAAGCCGTGTGCCACCAGATCCTTTGCGATTTGCAGACCGATTCCTTGATTAGCCCCAGTGACCAGGGCGACGGGTTTGTTCTGCATAGTAATCTCCTTTTTTGGCGCTATGGCCATAAACGATGAACGCTTCGGGCCGTTGTTACTGTCCGGAACCGCGACCAATCGATTCCAGATCCGCAAGGACTTGCGCCGGGATTTGAATTGTCGCAGCTTTGAGATTCTCGCGAAGATGCCCGACTGGCGATGTTCCCGGAATCAGCAAGATGCTTGGCGAGCGCCGCAGAAGCCAGGCAAGCGCAACCTGCATCGGCGTGGCTTGAAGTGAGGCGGCCGCTGTGTCGAGTGCCGATGATTGTAGTGGAGTGAACCCTCCTAGCGGAAAAAATGGAACATAGGCAATACCTTGCGCGGCCAGATCATCGATCAAAGCATCGTCTTTCCTGTGCGCCACGTTGTAGAAATTCTGCACGCACACGATCTCGGTAATGGTTTGAGCCTCCGCCAACTGCTTGGGAGTTATGTTGCTCAATCCGATATGACGAATCAGGCCCTGACGTTTCAGTTCGGCGAGTACGGTCAGCGGTTGCTCGATAGATCCCTCGGACGGTTCCATGACTCCGCCAACGCGGAGATTGACCACGTCGAGAATTTCAAGACCGAGATTTCTCAAGTTGTCGTGGGCGCCGTCGATCAATTCCTGGCGCGAAAGAGCGTGAATCCACGACTTTTCTGCACCCCGGCGAGCACCCAGTTTGGTGACGATCACGAGACCATCCGGGTAGGGATGAAGCGCCTGCTTGATAATCTGATTGGTTACATGCGGACCGTAAAAGTCGCTCGTATCGATGTGATTCACGCCCGACTCTACTGCCTCGCGTAGAACAGCGATCGCGGCATTAACGTCCCGTGGCGGTCCCCAGACCTCCGGACCAGCCAGTTGCATGGCGCCGTAACCCATGCGGTTCAAAGTCATCGAGGCGCCGGGCGGCGTGAAGCTGCCTGCGAGATCTACTTGTTCAATCATTCCGTTCCTCCTTGCTACAATCATTGGATGAAGGATTCTTCAGGTTTGGAGTTCGCATATGCCAGCTGATGCCCTCGTTGCATTTGAACCAAGAAAAACGCCGATTCAAGCAAGGTCGACGGTAACGGTGGAGTCGATTTGTGAGGCGACTATTCAGGTTTTGCTCAGCCACGGGGCGGAGCGATTGACCACCACACGGGTCGCCGAGCGTGCCGGCGTCTCGGTTGGCACCCTGTATCAGTACTACCCGAATAAGCAATCATTGCTGTTTGCGGTGTTGGAACATCATATGAACAACGTAGCGGCAAAGGTTGAGGCTGCTTGTGAAAGCGCGTGTCATAAACCGCTAGCCGAAATGATCAAGGAAATGGTGGAGGCGTTTGTGGACGCCAAGATGGAGCGTGCTGATATCTCGGTCGCTCTCTACCGGGTGTCAGGCGACGTGGGAGGGCCTGCGTTGATCAAACGCATCAGTCAGCGGTCGCGGAAGGCCGTCGGGGCGATGTTTCAGACAGCGCCAGATGTTAGATTTCCACCGGACAAATTCGTTGTCGACATAATGCTATCAGCGATGGCGGGCGCGATGCGTTCCCTGCTGGAGGCGGGGCCGTCACCCGCCACGGTCCGAAAATCGCGAGAACAACTCGTGCTTCTTTGTCAGTCATACATGGCGGCCGCGACAGCTAAGCGGCGTTTAGAGCACTCGCCCGTTCAGCCGGACTGAAAAGCAAATGAGAGGTACATACAAATGAAACGCACAGACGGGCTAGTGAAACCTGTTTTTGGCTTTACCGTGATCTTCGCTTTCTGCCTGGTACTGTTGGCTGCAGCGCCGAAGGAAAAATGGCCCAAGCCACAGTACGACGCGGAGGGCAATCTGATACGTCCGGCGGACTACCGCGATTGGGAGTTTCTCTCCGCGGGTTATGGCATGAACTACAGTCCCTCTCCCGGAAGCCACGAGCTGTTCACGAACGTCTTCGTGCAGCGCTGGTCGTATGAGGAATTTCTCAAGAGCGGCAAGTGGCCAGAGTATTCGATGTTTGTAATCGACGAGCGCGACGCCGAAAGCAAAGGCTCGATCAACAAGAAGGGGCACTTTCAAACCGATCTGATGGGCTTGGCCGTCGAAGTCAAAGACTCCACCCGAAATCCCGACAAATGGGCCTACTACAGCTTTGAACCGAATGCCAAGACAGCCGAGGCCATGCCGAAGGGCAACGAGTGCTGGTCCTGCCACAACCGACACGCCGCGGTTGAACACACGTTCGTTCAGTTCTATCCCACGCTGAAGCCTGTGGCGAAGAATTTCCACACGTACAACGAAGCCCGCGAAAAGGTCGAAGACGTGAAGTGAATCGTATGAATAAGTGACTCACGGCAGTCGCAAGGGGTGTCTCGCGACTGCCGGCTGGTCCGCCACGCCTTTGATCGCGGTGAGATGCGGCGACTAAGGATTCTCCTGCTCGTCTTGGCCAGGTGATAGCAGCCGGAACGTAACCCGAAACCGCTTGTATTCGGAGTAGCGAACTGTCATGCGGATGTGAACATCTCCTGAGCTGAAGTGCAGCACGTCGTCCGCACGAGTGTAGGTGGGGAACCAATAGTGGCCTTCAATATTTTCGCGATAGGTTTCAAAACGTGGAAATACGTTCTCATTTCCATGCCTGCGAATGTCAGGCACCGCTTTCCCATATGTCTTGACAATCTCCAGATCCTTGTCGTCCACCCACACCCGTCCTTGAAAGTAGCGTTGATTTTTCTCGATATTTTTGGGTTTCACATCGAATACATAAGTACTGATTTCGTCCACTTGTTCGCGCCCTACATAGGAAATGTCGTACTTCGGTAATTCCTCGGTTGTCAGTACGAAGGGCTGAATGTTCTTCAGATCGGCGAGATCCTGCTCAGACAACGATACGCGCTCGAGCGTTGGTGGCGGTGCGTAGGTGATATTTTCGTAGCGCCGGCCCGAGGGCGTGTAGATGATATCGCTCGTCATTCGATACTCGCCGTCCGGCCGTCCATCGTCATCGATCGTCTGCACCACGAAAGTCTGGACGTAAGTGAAGTTGTCACGCTCCGCTTTGAACTCCGCCTCGCGCTCCGCAAATCGTTGAATCACCTGGTCCACCGGGACTGAGGAGGGTTCTATCGAGTTGCCCGAGGCGGTTTGATTGGAAGTTTGAGCCTTTGGCGGCGGCGTTGGTTCCGGCGGCCCAGTTTCCTGTGCAGCCAGCGGCAGAACAAGAGATCCGCTGGCCAATAGCACGAAAGCTGCCACCAGCGTTCGCACTCTCAGGGTCGTCAAACGTTGTGAATATTCGTGTCGCACTTTGTGACACGCCTTTTCCGGTTGTGTGGTGCCTCTTCATTATACGAGCTTTCCGTGTCGATTCACGCGCGTGCGCAAAAGTCTCCAGCGCGTGAATCGATAACGCGAAGAGGAAAGTGCCAAGAGTTGCTAAACACGCAAAAATGCCCATCCCGTCGGATAGCCCAGTAACTATTCGGGCGTGAATGCCATCGCCTGGCTCACCGTGGTGGCCTCTCGATTCTTGTCAGCAACGGCCGTTATCAACATTGACCACTGATTGCCGGCAACTCTTCGCTAATCCGATTGTGGAAGAGCGACCCGTAATCCTGCTGCTAGTACCGAACATAGGTGCGACTTTCCAAGTGAACAGAACCCGCGTACATCCAGTTCGCTTGCAGGGGTAGTAACTCAGATTAGCCTTTGGAAGGCCGCCGGCACGGCACCCAGCACCCCGTAAAAAAGAGCATTGGCAACGCTTATGATGAACCACCCGACGAGTCCTCCAGCTACGCCAGCACTGTCTAGCGCCATAGCACCAATGGAGGGGGCACAGGACAAGGAATAAAGCGCCATTTCCGATTCGGCCATGCGAAGTCATGTAAAACGCATAGGCGCACAGCGCGATCCGACCGCAAATCCGACGACGGCGATTCGAAGTACATATTTGGCTCCCAAGTGCATGGTGCTGCCGACTCGTATCACCGCGTTGGCCTTCAAAATCAGTCATTGCTCTTGCATGAATGGTTCTTGACTTTCGCTTTTTGTTCGCCTACAATTCCCGGCGTTTAGCTTCACCACTTCGCCCCTTCTGGAGGACCTATGGCACTGAACGAAGCACTTCTCCCCGAATTCGATATGGAAATGGCCAATACGCGCAAGACGCTCGAGCGCGTCCCCACCGAAAAATTTTCCTGGAAGCCGCACGACAAGTCCGGAACGATGGGCTGGCTGGCGAACCACCTGGCGGACGTGCCGGAGTGGGCGTCCTACACCATCAACCAGGATTCGCTGGACATGGCGCCAAATGGCGTGCAGATTGCCCCGCCGCCGGCTCCCAAAACCACGAAGGAGCTGCTAGATAAATTCGACAAGAACGTAGCTGCGGCCCGCCAGGCGCTCACGAAAACCAGTGACGCGCATCTGCACAAGACTTGGTCACTGCTGAATAACGGCGAAACGATCATCGCCATGCCCCGCATCGCCTGCTTGCGCGCGTGGGTGATGAACCACGGCATCCACCACCGTGCGCAACTGGGCGTCTATCTGCGCCTGAACAACATCCCGGTCCCAGCGACATACGGCCCCTCAGCCGACGAAACCGGAATGTAGCGCCAAACTCAAGCGCGCACTGATTCCGAGCGAAGCGAGGCCTCCCGCCGCAGGCGGGGACCTGTTTTCGCTCTGATCGCAAGCGCGCGATGACTTCGCTCAAGTCCGCTTCCTCGATCATCCCCGAGCCGGCCGTCTAAAGCGCGGCCATTACAAAACACTTGACAACCTAGGCTTCAAAAGCTGGACGATCCGTGCAGCGCCGGCGAGGCCTTGCATGGATCTCTGCTCGGAGAATTCTGGAAATACCGCGTCGGCGACTATCGTCTAATCTGCAAGATCGAAGACAACCGCCTACTGGTGCTTGTCCTCCGCATCCGACATCGCAAGGAAATCTATCGCTGAATCACAACACCCACCGGCCCGATCTTTCAGGTTGACATCTTACCCATGAACGCGCATTATTTCGGGTGACATGTCTACCCAAGAAACCAGAGAACGTTTGGAATTGTTGCAGGGCACCCTCGATCTGCTGATTCTCCGCACGCTGATCTTCGGCTCGCAACACGGCCAGGGCATTGCTCGCGCCATCCAGCAAACTTCTGACGAAGAACTCCTCGTCGAGCACGGAGCGCTCTATCCCGCGCTCCAGCGCCTCGAAGAACGCGGCTGGATTTCCGCGAAATGGGGAACTTCCACAAACAACCGCAAGGCGCGCTTTTATTCGCTGACCTCTGCGGGCCGCAAACAACTAGCAAAGGAAACTACGAAGTGGAACCGGCTCACCGCAGCCATCGGGCGCGTTCTGGAGTCCGAGGAGGGCTAGCATCATGTTTCAACGCAATCGCAAGGCGAGCGACTTCGGCGCTGAAATCGAAGCGCACATCGAGATGGAGACCGAGCGCCTGCGGGAACAAGGACTGACCGACGAAGACGCGCGAACCGCGGCGCGACGCGCTTTCGGCAACGTGACCAAAGCACAGGAACGCTTTTACGAATCCAGCCACTGGCTCTGGTGGGATCATTTTTGGCAAGACGTTCGCTTCGCCGCGCGAATGTTGCGCAAGACTCCCGGGTTCACCGCCATCGCGGTTCTAACGATCGCCCTTGGCGTCGGAGCCACCACCGCGATTTTCAGCGTCGTAGATGCCACGCTGTTGCATCCGCTGCCCTACCCGCAACCCGAGCAACTCGTAACCGTCGAGGACGATCTTCCCGGCATCGGTGTGCAGGACGCCGGAATATCCGTGCCCGAATGGCAGGATCTTCAGCGCTCTGGCATTTTCGAGAATGTCTCGCCGATCGGGGGAGGGTCCGTGAACCTCACTGGCTCATCTCAGCCTGCGCGGATATTCTTCGCAGCAGTGCCGCCGAATTATTTTGCACTGATCGGGGTGAAGCCGCAGTTGGGCCACTCGTTCAATCCCGAGGATCACACGCCCGGATTTACTCTGGAAGGTCTCATCAGCGACGGGTTGTGGAAGCGAGCCTTCGGAGCCGACCCGAATATTTTGGGCAGAAGTGTGCGGCTCGACAATGACTTGTATCAGATCATTGGCGTGATGCCGGCCGGTTATCACGATCCGGGCCGAACAACGGAAGAAAGAAACACCGACTTGTGGTTGGCCACCGGCTTCGCCGGCCCGCCTGCCCCGCCCCCGCAACGCAATGCGCGAATTCTTCCATCAGCCATCGCCCGAATCGCACCTGGACTCACAATCACGGAAGCGCAAAGTCGCGTGGACGCGCTCGTCGCATCGTTGCAGAAAGAATTCCCCGACGATTATCCGCCGCAGAGCGCCTGGAAAGTTCGCCTCGTACCGCTCAAGCAAGCGGTGGTCGGCGATGTGCGCCAATCATTAATATTGCTGCTCGGAGCCGTCGGCTTAGTGCTGCTGATCAGCTGCGTGAACGTCGCGAGTCTTCTGCTCGCGCGTTCGAGCGCCAGAGGCCGCGAGATGGCCGTTCGCCAGGCACTCGGCGCTGGACGCAAGCGCCTGATGTGGCAACTGCTCACCGAAGGCATGCTTCTCTCGCTGCTTGGTGGAATCGTCGGTATGGCAACTCTCTTTTGTGCGAAGGGGTTTCTGCTGCAAATCGTTCCGGACAGTCTGCCGCGTCTCAACGAGGTTTCGATTAACTGGCCCGTTTTGCTTTTCGCGCTCGGCGCTTCCCTGCTCGCCGGCGCAATTTTTGGTCTGGCTCCCGCGCTGCATGTCAGCCGGCCGGATTTGACTCACGTGCTCAAAAGCGAAGGCCGCGCCTCTACAAGCTCGAGCGAACAAGCGCGGACGCGCCGCGTGCTGATGGTAACGGAATTCGCGCTCTCCCTTGTACTAATGATCGCCGCAGGCCTGCTGCTCCGGAGCTTCTGGGATTTGCTGAACGTGCGACCGGGATTCAATCCCCAAAACGTGATGGCCATTCGTACGTGGCTGCCCATACCCAATGATCCCGAAACAGACATCTATCGCACCGCCGCTCAGGAAGCGCCATTCATTCGCGAACTCCTTCGCCGCAGCAGAACGCTTCCAGGCGTGGCAGAAGTAGCTGCCGGCGACATCAGGTCCATTCCACTAGGCCACGGCCTCAACGATCTGAACCCGTACCTCTTGGTCGTCGAAGGCCGCGAAACGGCAACCGATCAGCCTCCGTGGGTCAACGTTTCCATAATCACGCCGGAATATTTTCATTTGCTCGGCATGCCGCTGGAGCGCGGCCGCGTATTCGGCGACTTGGACAACGAAAACGCGCCGCCGGTCGCGGTGATCAACGAGTCCTTCGCGAAAATCTACTGGCCAAACGCGGATCCCGTCGGCCAGCACCTCAAGCTAAACAACGCGCGCAGTATTCCACGGAACCTTCCCTGGACCACGGTCGTCGGCGTGATCGCGGACGCTCGCACCGAATCGCTCGCGGAATCGAGCGCGCCGCTGGTTTATCTGAGCTTGTTTCAGAAGCCCTCGAAAGACCTCGCGATATTTCTACGCGGATGCCTCAATCCCGCCTCCACTCCGCCGGCGTTGCGTGAGCAAGTGCAGTTGGTAAATCCTGAGCTTCCCGTGTTCGGCGCGCAAACGCTCGATGGCGCACTGTCCGCGTCTCTCTCCCAGCGGCGCTTCTCGATGGAAATGGTCGGCCTGTTCGCTCTCACGGCGCTGCTTCTCGCGGGCCTTGGAATTTACGGAGTGATTTCCTACATCGTGAGCGAACGCACGCACGAGATCGGCATTCGCCTCGCGCTCGGCGCGCAACGGCGAAACATCCTGCGCATGGTGCTGCATCAAGGATTGACGCTCGCGATCACCGGCGCCGCGGTGGGATTTGTGTGCGCGCTGATCGTCTCGCACTCGATGGCGGGCCTGCTCTACGGCGTAAGGCCCACCGATCCCATAACGTTCGCCGCTGTAGCCCTACTCCTGATCGGCGTGGCTCTGCTAGCCTGTTACATCCCAGCCCGTCGCGCCATCCAAGTCGATCCGCTCGTTGCCCTGCGCTACGAATGACAACCGAGCAGTGATGCCGCCATGAAGGTCCTCTCAATGAGCAAAGGGACAGCCGGACGGAGTTTCTATCGCAATTTCAGCTTCGCGCCCCGCTTCACCGCCATTACAGAGGGTCCTATTACTTTTGTACTATTGACCGCTAGTTCGCCCTCTTGATACTTGGGGCTGAGTCCTTTATATAGTGTAGACCCCGCCCAGGATGATGCCATCCAGGACACCGACAAGAGCCGGAGGCTCCTTCGTGAACCCGCTCTCTCTCCAATGACCTCCAACGCTGCATGGTCGGAACGCCGCCAAACCACTCGCACGACGCTTAACAGCGTCGTCTATATCAATTTCGATTCGGACAACGGCGGCATCGTGTTGAACGTCTCGGAAGGAGGGCTTTGCTTTCACTCCGTCGCTCCCGTTCAGCGCGAGGGTCCGATCCGTTTCTGGTTCTCCGAGCACAAACAAAAAATCGAAGCCGACGGCGAAATTGCGTGGATCGATGAGTCGCGAAAGACAGGCGGCTTACGATTCACTGGTCTGCCCGCGGAAGGTCAAGAGCAGATCCGCAATTGGATAAGCCAACCTAGCGTGCGACTCGCCGTCGAAATGCCGCCTGCCCGATCCGTTCCGCTGCCCGCACGACCTGTCCCCCCGCCGACCCCTTATCCGGACTTCAGTGCCGTCCCGCACGAGAAGCATGTTGCGCCCGGCAGTCCCGTATTTCCCGCAGTGCATTCGTCACGCGCGACCGACAGTCCTGACCTTGCCGCGGAGGATTCAGCAGAGACATCAGAGATATCAGAGACATCGGAGACGAAGCTCGTAGACCCGCGGACTGGGTTCTCCCGTGGGCTGGCCACGGGCATTTTCGTTTCGGCTCTCCTCGCTGTTCCGTTTTTGCTTCACAGTTATCGCCATGAGCTCGGTGAGTCGCTCATCCGTCTGGGAGAGCGATTGGCATCAAAATCACGCGCTCAGACGCAAACGGTGACGCCCGCGCAGCAAGCTGGGATAACGCCACTGCAACCACCATCGGCGGCACATAAGCAGATTCCGGTTTCGCCGCCCGAGAAGGTCCTGCTCCCGCCTCCGACAAACCCGGCTAAGCCTCAGCAAGCGAAGCTCGACCCCTCGCGTCCGATAGTCGCCGGTCGCGCTGCTGCCGCCGGCGCTCCCAACAAGACTGTTGCTGCTGCGACGATTTCATCGCTTCCGGCAATTTCTTTACCGACGGCCGCCGCAGCTCCCGTGTCCAGCGTCGTTCCAGATAAAATCGGCGCGGTTCCGGCGGACAAACCAGCGAACAACTCTGGCGTCCACGCTGAAGTCACCGGAAAAGAGAGTGCCGCTTCAAGTTCGGCGGGATACTTCGAAGTCGGCAAATTCAAAAATAACTTGCTGGCCGACAACGTAGCGGACCAGCTGGGACAGCTCGGGTTTCACGCGTCTGTCGCTCAGAGGGGCCACCTTTGGATGAATTCCTACTCCGTACTCGTGGGCCCTTACGGCGATAATCAAAACGCGGAGGCGGCGCGCAAGGATCTGTTGGCCCATGGTTACAACCCGCGAGCTTACGAAAAGGGATCGCGAGACTTCCGGTTTCCATTGGTGCTGACGCTCAATGGGACGCAGGTGCCCGTGGGCGATTACACCATCAGCTGGGAATCCTACAGCCCCGATGCAGTCGTGAAATTTACCCGGAACTATGATCTTGTGGTCACGGCGGACGGAAAATGGATGAAAAGCGACGTTGCTTATCCGCTTAATGCGATTGTGTGGAGAAAAGGCGCTGATGGATCGCAAACCCTCCTTGAAATCCGCTTCGGAGGCATGAGCCGAGCGCTCGTATTTCACCCAAAACCCTGATCGCCGGCCGCGGCCACCCGCCGCGGTGATTGGCGACGGGCCTTCGTGGTTTATCAGCTGCAATAACTGCGAAAAAGTGACGATTAGAACGGTTGGAAACCGCGTTTTTGTTGGCTTTTTTGTGATTTCTAATCGCACGGTGTGACGATTAGAACGGCTGCGACCTATCGTCAGTGGTTCGGAATGAATGAAGAGCGAGGCGGGGTTGTAACATTGTAGTTCGCGGTTAAGTGGAACTTCTGATGCTCGTGAAGGACGCGCCGCGGGTTCCGGGCACAGTCGTGCTGTGTTCTTGACCTGCTCGATCCGTTGCCGATGTGGCGATCTGCATATCGCGCCCTCAGTGGGGCGAAAGGCTGCCCCGACTTCCGGCAACACATTCCGCGTCTATTTACTACAGGATAATTCAAGGCTTCGGTAACCTGCTGAAACGAGGGGATCTAGTTCGGGTGTATTCGTGAAGGTGCACTGAGGCGAATTCAAAAGCCCAACCCTTCCCAAAAGGAAAAAGCGGGGAAGGATGGGGCGCACTCAAAGTCTCTAGGCCATCCTTCGGCGACGCGCGGAAGGATTAACCACCCGCCGCCGTCAACCAAACCGGCATCAGTTCTTTGGCGTCGGCTTGTGGACCGTGAAATTCGAAAAGTCGAACAGTTTAGCGTCAGGCTCAACGCCTGGTCGAATCTCATAGAGTTCAAACGTTGAATGCACCGTCCGACCCGACGAATTAACATTTGTTGTCTCGCGTTTGAGTTCCAAACCATCATAGCTCTCAGACCGACAACTGTAGCCGATCACGGTGGGCGGTTTCCCAGGCAGTATCAGCCTTGCTGGATAGCGAACACAAGGATAGCCCTCCACGCTGTCTTGACTTAAGTTTTTCGAAGCAGGGGCCTTGCTCGACGCTGCGGGAGCAGCATTTCGCGAGAGGGGTTGTTCATATGCGAGACGGTTCTGATAGTCAACTTTATAGGCGGTGTTGTGCGCGGTGTCTGTAAGACCGGCCCAACGCATTTCACCCGTGGTTTCTTTTCCATCTCGCATCGTCCATTGCTGTGTTTCAGACCCGTTCGACGCGACATAGAAATCCCCTTCCTGAGTGTGAGTTTTTTCGATTCTTCCGTCTACGCTAATCTCTGTGGTCAATCGCATTTTGGCACTAATCGGAGTGTGCGATTGTGCGTCGAGATTAGCTGCTCCCAGTAAAACTAGCCCACAAAATACCAAGCACCTTGTTGTCATTTTTTTTTTGGCTCCCTACTGGGCGGGTGGCGCACCCTTTCCTCAGTCTGCTTCCAATTTCCTGTTACGTTTTCTTGACGCATCAAGGAAAGGGATGATACCCCCGCCGCAATTTGGTGGAAAGCTGCCCCGACTCGCGTTAACACATGCGCGATGCTCGTCAAAACAGGTCTTATAAACGGTCTCGTGACCTTGGTCTTTACACCGAACTTTGCCAATCAGAGACGAGCAGCTGAGAACGTTATGCGTGCGCCGCGAGCGTGGTGGGCAGGGTGAACTGAAAAGTTGCACCTTTCCTGGAAGCGCCACTGGCCCACCAGCGCCCTCCATGCGACTCAATAATTGACCGACTGATGGGCAGCCCCATACCAGTCCCGCTGTCTTGGTCGTAAAGAATGCCTGGAAGATCTGTTCCGCCTGCTCCAAGGGTAATCCCACGCCGGCATCGCTGACCGAGATCAGCAGTTGACCATCACCCGCTTCCGACTTGATGGTCAGCTCACCTCGGGCGGTCGTTCCCTTCATGGCATCGATGCCCTTGAGCATGAGGTTCATGAAACCTGCTGCAGTCGCACACGCTCTGCCGTGACCTTAGGAAGATCCTCAGCAAGCTCGGTGCGGATCGAGATCGAGTAGCGGTTCGCCTCGCTGCGCAGGAGGACGATCATTTCTCGAATCAGCTCATTTACGTTTCGACCAGTTCACCCTGCGAAGCGCCCTTCTTGAACAGCATGCTGATGCTGCTAATGATGTCGGTCGCGCGCGTTACGTCTCTGACTATTCTGGATGCGGCTTCGCCTGCCTCTTCGAGATTGCGACAATCCCGCCGAAGCCATCGTAAGCAGGTTTTTGCGTAACCGCTAAACCGCCCGCAGGAACTGGGCGTTGATACCACCATTTACCGGGAGCTGTTTCGGCCGCCAGACTACCAGGGAGTGGTTGCTGAAATGAGCTGCTGTTCATTCCCAAAGGTTGAAGAACGCTTGCCCGCAGGTAGTCTTCGAACCGAGCACCGGTCACCTCCTCGATTATGGCTCCCACCACACCGTATCCGTAATTTGAATACAACTCGATTTGGCCTGGAGCGTATATGAAGCGATCGTCAAGGCCGGATCTACGCTCGAGTAACTGACGAAGTGTGATTGGACGCTGATAAGTGTTTGGTAGTTGAAATCCTTTCAAGTACTGATTGACGTCGGCATCGAGATCAGCTTTCCCCTGCTCCACCAGCCGCATAACCCCAATCGCCGTGAGAGGCCTTCGAGACCGATGCTGCTCTCCAAAGCGTGTGTCCTAAGTCGACTGGCCCGTAACATTTCGCAAGAACAAGCTTTTGATTATCAAGGACGATGACAGCTGCGCGAGATCAATCGAGTCTGCGTGGGTGTCCTGACCATCTGCCGGAACCGTACAAGCAGTGCTGAGGCACACGAAGGCGAAATTGGTCACAGGAGCGGGAATGTCGAGCCCATTGTTGATGCACATATCGCGGAAAAGCTGAACACTCGCTGGACCGAAGCCGGCGTAGAGCACTAGCGTTTGTCGGGCGTGGACCCAAGGTCAGGACCTGTTCGGTCCTCCAGTTGTCTGCCCTCTCGAAATTCCGCGAGATGGCACCCTCCAATTGCCAAGAGCAAGAGCCCGATAACAACTACTAACACAAAGAGAATGATTTGCGGCGGCATACCTGTCACCCATCTGGCCGTTTGGTCACGATTTCTGAAGTCGATTTAAACCAGCCTTCATTCGAGGTCTCATCTTACTCAACTAGAAGAACTTCAAATTTATTCCAGGACAATCTCAAAGCCTCCTTGTACATCTTGATGGCGACCGAAGTTGGAAAATGTCCATTTGAAATAAGCCATTTGACGACTCTGCTCGTTTTAAGACGGAGTGCGAACTCAACGGCAGGCTAATTGTAGAATTCTATTAAACGAATACTGTTCGATTTTGACCACTTTCGAAAAAGTGCGGTCGGACCGTATTCGGGCTGAAAAGACTGTCGGTACATCGAATCTGCCGCAAATCTACGGACATTGGCTGATAGAGGCAGCGCGGTTATTGGTCCATTATTAGGGTCGATGCAGAACCACGAGGATTGATACCGCTCAATCGCCAATCGGTAAATGGAGGCTACAATGTTGGGCTACGGTTTGATAGGAACTCTAGTGATTATCTGTTTGGTCGTTTGGCTCGTACGCGCTCTGTAGGCGGACCAGAAATTTTGCATTGTGGGATGTGCCCTTAGAGCCCCTGCCGAAGGGATCACCTCCTCGCTGAAACACAACGGCAAGCAAGACACACGCACCTGTGGCGTAGCTATACGCGGTCTTAGCCACTAGAGTTCGATCGAGCTTGCTTATGCGGCTTTTGCCGAGCGCATTTGGCTAAGGTAGTCGGCGACAATCCATGCCGCTCCGGCTATCGCCAGATTCTCCGCGTTGCCGGCCCAGCTGATCGGGTTATGACGATCGGCAAAGGGCGCGGGCAGCCACACCAGCAAACCGAAACCCATGATCATCGCCTTAAGTAATCGCGCCGCGAGAAGGGCAAAACGTCCAGAGAGTAAAGCGATGGCTGCGAGCGCGAACGCAACCGTGGTGGTTATCGCCCAGAACATTTGCCCCAGAGGAATCCACTTGGGAACGAAATCGGCGGTTCCAGAAAGATAAAAGAGCTGTTCGAGCGTGAATGAAACCACACAAATTCCAAACGAGAAATACCCGATCCGCGCCACTTTGGCCGAGCGCGCCGGATGGCGCAAATCAAAAGACGCATAAACAATCAGCGCACCCGAGACCAGGGAAAATTGCTCGAAAAAGTTGCCCCAGCGATCGAAAACCAGCGGCTTCTCAATGATCAGCGGCACCCAGAGCAGCGCAAAAACAAGATAGATTGCGCCCAGTGCGATGGCGCCGGCTAGCGCCGTTCTGCGCCCTTGAATCGCCATTCCGCCGAAGATCTCGACGGCCGCGACGATGTAGACGAGAATTTCGCGGTGGGGAACGTTCCCCAGCGCCCGGATCTGCTG
>Ga0308309_10001330_pt1 | contig 14710 bp, 11 predicted proteins | sample HubBroMetageWFT5_FD_192491 | JGI IMG/M metagenome (GOLD analysis project Ga0308309, IMG submission 192491) | Warmed and freeze-thawed soil microbial communities from the Hubbard Brook experimental Forest, New Hampshire - Hubbard Brook CCASE Soil... | ecosystem: Environmental > Terrestrial >...
TCGTAGATCGTGCCGCACCACCCCGGAGGGCAGGCCGTCGAACCGCCATAGATGGTTAAACCGTACAGGTTGCCTTCCTTGTCGAAGATCACGCCGCCTGCCGGAATCGAGCCGTCTGTCCCGCCCTGAAAGCTGTAGAGCACTTTCTCATTCCACTCGGCCGAGGCGGAGATTGCCAGCGTCAGGGCAACGGCAAATAGCGCCAAAAGGCGGCCAACAATGCGCGAGTATCTATTGCGATCCATGGCGAACCATCCAATCCACGCGGACCCTACTGTCGCCGGGAGACCCGACCACCGCGCAGACCGCCGCGATAGTACACCGGCTTGGCTGGCGTGTCCATTGCTCATCCCGCTGAAACCCAAGCCTCGCGCCCCTTTTGCCTGAGACGCGGGCGAGCGGCACTCGGCAATCCCTTCCCGATGGTTGGCAGAATGCCCGGGTGGCGCTCGACAGGCAGCTCATCCCCGAACTCCTCCTAGGATTCACATCTTTATCAGGCCCCCTCACCCCGACCGAAGCAACCATCTACCCCTCCTCATGCAACTAAATAATTAGTTGACGTTCTGGCTTTCAGCGCGTCTAATAAACGAGAACGGAGGAGCCCTTGCCACCAACCAAATCTGCAACCCTGACGGAAGCCGAACTCCGGCTTATGGACGTATTGTGGCAGCAAGGGCCATCGACCGTTCAGCAGGTGCTCGAAGCGCTTCCCGGCAAGTCGCCCCTGGCCTACAACTCGGTGCTGACCACCATCCGCATCCTCGAAAAGAAGGGCTACGTCCGCCACATAAAGGACGGCCGTGCATACATTTACAGGGCATTAGTCGAGCGTGAGGAGGCTTCACGGTCCGAGATCCGTCATCTTGCCCACCGCTTCTTCCAGAATTCGCATGAAATGCTGGTCCTGAACATTTTGGAAGAGCGTGGCGTCGATGCCGAGGAACTAAACCGCCTCCGCCAGCTCCTGGAACAAACCCAGCCCGACGGGGACAAATAGAGAATAAATAAATGACCGCCGCCCTCAACCTGAACGCACTAGCCCGAATGTCCGCCGAAAGCATGCTCAACTGCATGCTCGAGGGCATCGCCATCGGTCTTTTTGCCTGGATTCTCCCCAGGATTGTCGGCCGCCGAAATTCCAGCACCCGTTTCGCGGTCTGGTTCTTCGCTTTACTTGCGATAGCAGCGCTGCCCATCCTCGGCGTTGCCGCATCGAGCGCCCGCGCCGGGAGCGCGGGTTCTGCCATCACGGTCCCAGGTTCGTGGGCGCTCGTTATTTTTTTCCTGTGGGCATTCATCGCCGGCGTCGCGCTCCTCAGGGTAGGCATCGGCCTCTGGCAACTGCGCAAGCTGCGCCGGAGTTGCTCAGCAATTGACAGCGCAACCTTGCACCCAGTGCCGTCTGCAACCTTGCAAGCATTTCAACCCATCAGGCGAGTGACACTCTGCCAGTCTGATCGCTTGCGAGTGCCGACTGCGATCGGTTTTCTGAAACCGGTGATCGTAATTCCAACCTGGGCGCTGCACGAACTCTCAACCGCCGAACTGAACTCGATTCTGATCCACGAACTGGCTCACCTCCGGCGCTGGGACGACTGGACGAATCTCGCTCAGCAGGTTTTGAAGGCGCTCTTGTTCTTTCATCCCGCCGTCTGGTGGATCGAGAACAAACTCGCCTTGGAACGCGAGATGGCATGTGACGACGCCGTTCTGGCCGAGACCGCCAATCCCAAAGGCTATGCGAAATGCCTGATCTCGGTGGCGGAGAAGAGTTTCGTGCGCCGCGGACTGGCGCTGGCCCAGGCTGCGGTCAATCGCGTGCGCCAGACGTCCCTGCGCGTGTCGCAAATTCTCGACGTGAATCGTTCCAGCGCGACCCATGTCTGGAAACCGGCTCTGTATTCGGTAGCGGCGTTTTTCATCGCCTGTCTGGTTTCGTTATCGCACGCCCCCGAACTGGTGGCCTTCAAAGATCAGACTCCAGACACAGTGGCAGCGACGATGGGGCAAGCAACATTAACCTCTGCAACCGAACTAATTTCGTTCGCAAAACCGGCAGTAGTAACCCCGGCATCCTTCCGCGTCCGTTCGGACGAGTCAAGCATTCATCAGATTCGGGAGGGCACGGCTTCAGCCGTGCCGCAAAGCGACCTACGTCCTGGCGCAGGCTCAGACGTATCGGAAGACAGTAACCCAGCCGCGCGGCGGCGATATGTGAAAGCCAGGCACGGCAGTGCCGGGGAGCAATCCCGGGAAGATAAGAGTCCCGCAGGGACGGCACTCGCCGACGCCGCCTCAGCTTCCGGCGCAGGACGGAACTCCGCGAAGGTCTTAGAGGCACGGTTTGTGCAATCCGGCCCGCGTGCCGGCGCGCAAATCGACGAGCAAGCAATCGCACCGCAAGCAATATTCCTAATCATGCAAACCGCGCAGTACGATGAATCAGGTCCCGCGGTTTGGACCATCTGCGTCTGGCGCGTCACCGTCGTGGATTCAACCCGCAGCCAAATTCCAGCAAAGAAGATTTAAGAAAGGTTTAATCAAGAAGCACATCAGTCCGACTTGTAAAACTAAATAATTAGTTGCACAAAACGAAAAGGAGAAGGTACAACCAATGAGTAACTGGAAAAACTGGAAAACGTCGATCGGCCGCATCGCTCTATCCGCAGTCGCGGTCGCAGCGCTCGCGGCCCTCGTGACCTACGAAACCGCCAAGCCCCTGTCCGCGCGAGCCTCTTCGGTTGCCGCGGCTGCAGCCCCGCTCGACGACAACAGCGTCAGCGCGTTGCTCTCACTCGATCAGGCAATGGAGACTTTGGCCGCGCGAGTAACTCCCGCCATCGTGAACGTTGCCGTCACTTCAAAAAGCAAACCAGACATGGCCGAACAGCAGCAAATCCCCGACGACATGCAGCAATTCTTCGGTCCGGGCTTTGGCCAGGGATTCGGCCCACACGGCCGGCCTCAGCCGCAGATCGAGCATGGCATCGGCAGCGGCGTAATTATTTCGCCCGATGGATATATCGTCACCAATAACCACGTGATCGATGGTGCAGTCGATATTCGCGTCACCATGAGCAATAGAAAGACCATGAAGGCAACGCTGGTCGGCGCCGATCCCTTGACCGACCTGGCTGTGCTCAAAGTGGATGGCGGCAGCCTGCCCAGCATTCCGTTGGGCGACTCAACCGCGCTCCATCCCGGACAGACCGTGTTGGCCTTCGGAAATCCCATGGGCTTCCGCTTCACCGTAACGCGTGGCATCGTGAGCGCGCTCAACCGCCCAAACCCGTTCTCTGACAACGCGCGCAAGCCCGGCGAATTCATTCAAACCGATGCGGCCATCAACCCTGGCAATTCCGGCGGTCCGTTGGTCAATGCGCACGGTGAAGTGGTCGGCATCAACACCTTCCTGGTCTCTTCTTCAGGGGCCTTTTCCGGAATGGGTTTCGCAATCCCCGCTCAGATCGTGAAGCCTATCGTGGACACACTGATCCGCGACGGCAAAGTAACGCACGGCTACATGGGGATCGGGATTAGCGACGTCACTCCAGAGAACTCCAAGTTCTTTGATGTGAGCGATGCCAGCGGCGCGGTCGTGACCCAGGTCGAATCCGGATCGCCAGCAGCTAAGGGCGGCTTGAAGGTTGGGGATGTCATCACCGAACTCAACGGCAAGAAAGTGAGCGATGCGGGGGAGCTTCAGGTCGAAGTCGGACAGAAAACTCCAGGCACGACCATCAAGCTGGAAGTCGTTCGCGACGGCAAGAGCGTAAGCGTTCCAGTCACCCTGGAAGCGATGGGCAGCCGTGACAAGCAAGGCAACGAAGTCAGCGAAAACGACCACGGCAAAATGCACTGGGGTGTTGGTCTCGGCGACATCACTCCAGACATCCGCGAGCAACTGCAGGCTCCTAAAGATCTTCACGGAGCCGTGATCGAACAGGTGCAGCCGGGCAGCCCAGCGGACAACGCCGGTCTGCAACGCGGCGACGTCATCGTGCAGGTCAACCGGCACGATGTCCAAAGCGCGTCCGATGTTCAGCAGGCATTAGGAAGTGTTCCCAAAGGGAAAGACGCCCTGATCCTGGTCTGGTCCAATGGCGGCAACACGTTCCGCGTGCTGCACGCTCCGGAGGGTTCCTAGAGCCAGTCAAACAACAAAGTAAACAGTAGGGTGCCCCATCCTAACGTCGTGCTTTTCGACGTTAGGGTGGGGCCTTTGACTTCGGCGGGTGCCCCACGTCTCGCGGCGAGCTGGTCCAGACTGACCCACTTCCTGGAGTGGTTTGCGGTGAGCGTAGGTTCCCCAGCGGGGGCTGAATCGGATCTAAGGCTTTGTGGCACGGCTGAAGGCTGCGGGAAAATCCATTTCGAGGTCAAATCCTTGCCTCAGGCTCTAAAGCCCAGACCTAATCTTCGGCGGTTTGCGGCACGAGTAAGCTCGTGCCCTCCCAATTCGATAGGCCCTGGAGGAGTTTTCCGCAGGCAGTAAAGTCCGTGCGGTTCCCAACGATCAGTCCGAGCTTCGCTCGGCTTGGGCAGCCGAGGGCGCATGTTCCCACATGGGGGTCGTGCTTGCTGCACGCGGACGAGGTCACCCTCGCCACACTGTTCGAAAGCCGCACTCTTAGAAGGCGGAGCCGGAGCCTAGCAGGCTGTAGAGTAGGACGATCAGGACGATGCCGGTGAAGATCATGTAGAGCCGATCATGCTCTTCGGCGAATCCCCAGATGGAGAAGGCTACTCGGGCTACCGGGGTGGCGATGAGCAATAGCAGTCCGAGCTGGATGATGCCTCGGCCGCGCAATCGGAAGGCCTCGCGGACGATTCCGCTGAGGATCCTTAGATCGGAAGGTTCGCCGTGGAAGACCCCGTAGTTTGCGGGTTCGCGGCCGTGCCGGGCAAGATAAATCGCGCCTCCGATCGACACTACCACAGCCGAAAGAGTGACGCCGACGCGAAGCAGAGTGCCGACGATTTCTTCGATGGTTTTGTCTGTCCAGTTGCGGGTGGTGGACATTTAGATTCCTCCGGTCAGTCCCTTGTAAAGCATTTGCAACCCCAGCACGCCAATCACGATGCTGAAGACCAGGCGTAACATCTTGGTCTCCGCTTTGACCAGAATGCGGGCGCCCAGCATCGAACCCGCAAGAACCCCGAGCATCACGGGCATGGCGAGGCCGGGATCGACGTAGCCGCGGCTGAGATACACGCCCGCGCTGGCTGCGGCGGTGACGCCAATCATGAAGTTGCTGGTGGTGGTGGAGACCTTGAAGGGGATTTTCATGGCCTGGTCCATGGCGAGAACTTTCACCGCTCCTGAGCCTATGCCGAGCAGTCCGGAAAGCGCGCCCGCACCGAACATCAGGCTGAAGCCCAAAGGCACGCGCTGCACATTGTAGTGGCGCATTCCTCCCTCTTCTGATGGAAAATCTCCATTCATCCGAAGGCGAGTTGCGAGGGGGTCTGGGGGAAGATTGCGTTGTGCCCGGGGTCGTGGCTTTCTGGAAAGGTACGCCGAATAAAGCAGCATCACGCCAAAGATCATGGCGAGAGCTTTGGTGGAAATGAAAGCTGCCAGAAACGCTCCCACTAGAGCGCCGACGGTGGTCGCGATCTCAAGGAACATTCCGATGCGGATGTTGGAGAATCCTTCCCTCACATAGGCGGAGGCAGCGCCCGAGGAAGTCGCGATCACAGAAACGAGCGAGGCTCCGATGGCATAGCGGATGTCGACCTTGAAGAAAAGGGATAGCAAGGGGACGAGGACCACTCCACCGCCTAGTCCCGTGAGCGATCCCAGCAATCCGGCCAGAAACGATCCTGCCGCTACCAGGATCGTGAATTCGAGAATATTCATCGTACCCCCGAAGAAGAGTTTGTCACATTCCGATGAGTTAGAAGTGTAACGCGGGCGGTGCGGTCCTTGGTTCACTTTGAATGGGTCGCGTGGGACTTGCCTGCTTCGTCCCGATCAGGCCGCCGAGCCGCGGGGCTTCCCGACGCTGAGCTTTAAGAAAAAGCAGGCCCGGCTTCGTCCGGTCCCCGGACGGGTGCGTCCGGGCTACGTGGGTATGGGTGAGGTCCGTCTCATTTTGGGCCTTGGACCGACCAATTCATTCAGGATTTACAAAATATTCATCAATTTTTAATAAAGACCAGTTAGCATCAACGGTCCCAGAAACCCTGCACAACAGCACCAAAGAAGTCGCACCAATATTTTTGTCGGCTGTCCATTTTTGAACTTTGAACGATTCGGGAGGAGAAATGAAGCACGTAATGGCTTTGGCGTTGGCGTTTGTTTTGGTAGTTGGCGCACTCGCGGCGCCCGCACCGCAAGGTACGACCGCAGGCAGCAGCACGGCCACCAAGAAAAAGGCGGCTGCCAAGACGCCTGCGCTCAGTGTTTCGAGCCAGCTCAGTGAAATGAAGCAGGCGATCGATGCACAACAACGGCAGATTCAACAACTCACGCAACAAGTACAGAGCCGCGATGCGGCCATCCAGCAGTTGCAGCAACAGGTGGGTCAAGCCCAGAGTGCGGCAGGTCAGGCGGCGCAGAAGGCCGATACCGCTGCTTCGGAGGCGGCCCAGCAGCAACAGGACGTTGCTGCAGTCAAAACCGATGTGACGGACCTGAAGCAGAACGCAACCAATGCTGCGCTCTCGTTGCAGGAGACACAAAAGAATATGAAAGACCAGCTGGAAAGCCCTCTGGCCATTCATTACAAGGGTGTCACGATAACTCCGGGCGGCTTCCTGGCGGCAGAAACTGTGTGGCGTTCACATGGACTGGGTGCTGACATCAACACGCCGTTCAACTCGATTACTTTCGACGGCGCGGCGCAGAGTCACATGGCGGAATTCTTCGGTTCGGGCCGTCAGTCGCGTCTTTCCACGTTGATTGAGGGCAAACTGAATACCGCCAAGCTGACTGGCTACTACGAGTCGGATTTCCTGTCAGCTGGGGTGACGTCTAACAACAACCAGAGCAACAGCTATTCGCTTCGCGTAAGGCAGGCGTGGGCGCAGGCGGCGCTGAATAGCGGCTGGAGTTTCACTGGCGGTCAAATGTGGAGCCTCGTTACGGAGACCAAGAAAGGCGTTGAAAATCGCAGCGAAGCGTTGCCGATGACCATCGACCCGCAATATACCGTCGGCTTTAGCTGGGCGCGGCAGTACGCTTTCCGGATCTCCAAGAACATCGGCAACAAGGCTTGGATGGCGTTCTCGGTGGAGGATGCACAGGAAACCATCGGCGGCCACGGCAGCACCACGAACTTCCTTGTGGGCCAGCAGGGAGCGAGCGCGGGTCTTTACAATGCGACCGCAAACTACTCTTACAATCCTTCGCCTGATTTCATCGGCAAGCTTGCCTTCGAGCCGGGCTGGGGACACTTTGAAGTCTTCGGGATTTTCACCGACTTCCGCGACCGCGTCTACCCGCTGGGTGCAGCAACCAAGCCTTCGGCTGCGGGTGCCTTTAACAACTCGTCTCCCGATGGCGGTATTGGCGTCAACATGCGCGGAACCCTCGCCAAGCATTTCGATGTTGGACTGCATTTCCTGGGCGGAAACGGTATCGGACGCTACGGGACGGCTGGGCTTTCGGATGCGATCGTCCGTCCCGACGGCGTGCTGGTTCCAGTGAGAAATTATCAAACGCTGGGTACTCTGGAATGGCACGGTCCACGGTTGGACATCTATGCCAACGCTGGCGGCGAATATGAAAGCCGGACTGCGTTCCTCAGTTCTTCCGGAAAGGGCGTAGGCTATGGATCGCCGCTGTTCAACAACTCAGGATGCGGCATTGAGACGCCTCCAGCCGCCACCAGTGTCACTGTTGCCACGCCTATCACTTCCACCAATCCCACGGGCGGCACCGCCAGCATTCCAGTTCCGGGAGCTGTGGGCACGCCTCTGACCAACGGGTTCAACCCCGGAGGGTTGTCTAACTGCAACGGGGACACGCGGAACATCATTGAAGGCACGATCGGGTTCTGGTATCGCTTTTACAACGGCCCGAAGGGTAGAGTGCAATGGGGACCACAGTACTCCTACATTGTGCGCAATACCTGGAGCGGCGTAGGCGGGAACCCGTCGGCAACGGAAAATATGTTCTTTACCTCGTTCCGTTACTATTTGCCGTAAACCATAATCCTTCGCCCTCGCAGGGTGGGTGCTTTGCGGGGGCGGGATTTCTTCTGTGTTGAAAGCTAAGCCACGGGCAGAGTGAAATAGAACACTGATCCAGCGCCTCGCTGGCTGGTCAGGCCAATCTTGCCGCCGTGGGCTTCGACGATCGCTTTAGCAATCGCCAGGCCCATGCCGGTGCCTTGAACTTGGAGGCGCTGATCTCGACCACGATAGAACTTTTCGAAGATCAAGGACTGTTCGAAATCGTCAATGCCTGGCCCGCGGTCGGATACGCTGGTCATCACCATCCGGTTCCCGACTTCTGCGGTGACTTGAATCGGAGATTCGGGGGAAGAATACTTGGCTGCGTTTTCAAGCAACTGGGTTATGACTTCGGTGATGCGCTCTTCGTCCATCCGGACCATGGGCAAGGTGCCGGGCAGCCGGACATCGACAGGATGCTGTCCCAGGGCTGGCTTCGCCTTTTCAAGCGCGGCCGTGACGGCTTCCTGGATCGGGCGCGCCTCCAAGTGAAGCTCGAACTGGTTGGCGTCCAGTTGCGCCATCTCGGCAGCTTCGCCCACGAGGCGATTCAGGCGGTCACTTTCCTCGTTGATGACGGTGAGAAGTTCCAGACGTTGAGCCGCGTCCAGCCCAGGATTGGAGAGCAGCGAAGTGGCGGATGCCTTGATGGCGGTCAGCGGCGTGCGAAATTCGTGGGTGACTGAATCGAGCAAGATGGAACGCAGTTGTTCACTTTCGCGGGCGGCCTCGGCGCGGCCGAGTTTTTCGATGGCTCCGGCTCGCTCGATCGCGATCGCAATCAGGCTGCTCATCGCGTCCAGGGTTTCGCGGGAAAGCAGCCCGCCGGAAACGCCCATGCTGCCCACGACACGCACACCCATCCGGAGAGGCATGAACACTGCATGCTTCTCCGGAACAGTCATAGGTTCGCCGCGCATGCAGACGAGCTGAAGATCATGGATCTCCAACTCGTGTGTGGCGGAACTCGACCGGTACACGTCGGGCCGGTTGGGCAAGGCGACAGCTGCTGCTTTGACGCCGAAACTTTCCACGATGTAACGCGGGATTGCATTCAAGAGTTCGACCACGTTATCGCTGGAAAGAAGTTGCTGGCTGAATTTGTAAAGACGCTCGGCTTCGCCGCGGCGTTCGTTGGCGCTCTGTGCCTCCCGGCGTGCCCGCTCTGCCAGTTGGCTGGCGATGATGGCTGTGACCAGGAAAGCAAACAGGGCGACCCAATTCTGAGGATCGGCAATGGTCAAGGTGCCGACGGGGGGAAGAAAGTAGTAGTTGAAAGCCAGCGTCGCGACTAAGGCCATGAAAACTGCGGGCTGAAGGCCCCAGTTCGCCGAGACGATCAGTACGCCGACTAGAAAAGTGAGCGCCACAGTGGTGGGGTTCACCCTGATTACAACGTGGTATATGAAAACGACGAATACGACGGCGGCTGCCGTCGCAGCATAGCGCAGGGCCGATTTGAACGCCGGTTGTTTCACGCCGCCGATTGTAGCTGATCTTGTTGTTGAGGATCAGCGGTTGGGATCAGAGTACACAGCATTATCGACAATTTCGATTCGCTCGACGACAATAGCCGCGATGCCGAAAACTCCTGAGCAATGGTTGGCGGAGGCTGATCCCACCAAGAAGGGGGGCGTGTTCAAGCTTTTCCTGGGATACGCACCGGGGGTCGGCAAGACTTTCAGCATGCTGAGTGAGGCCATCCGGCGCCACAGCCGAGGCGAGGACGTGGTGATTGGAGTGATCGAAACTCACGGGCGCAAGGCGACCGCCGAACTGGCAGCGCAGCTCGAAGCGGTTCCGCGAAAGAAGTTGGAGTACAAGGGAACGGTGTTCGAGGAAATGGACGTTGATGCCATCCGGGCGCGAAAGCCCGTTGTGGCCTTGGTAGACGAGTTGGCGCACACCAATGTGGAGGGCAGCAAACACGCAAAACGATACCAGGATGTGATCGAGTTACTGGATGCCGGCGTCGATGTGCTTTCGACCATGAACATTCAGCATCTGGAGAGCGTCACGCCGACGGTGCAGAGCTTGACCGGAATCACTGTGCGCGAGACGGTGCCGGACTGGGTGCTCAAGAGAGTCGATGAAGTGGTCATGTCGGACCTGACTCCTGAGGCATTGCAGAGCCGGATGCGTCGTGGCGACATTTATCCACTGGACCGCGTCGGTCGCGCCCTGGGTAATTTCTTTCGTCCGGGAAATCTCATCGCTCTCAGAGAACTGGCGCTACGTCAGGTCGCGCAGGCTGTGGATCAGAGCCTGGAGTCGTATCGCGAGAAGGACGAGGCCAGCGGAACTGTCGCCGTACGAGAGCGAATCGCGGTGTGCATCAGCTCGAATCCGGCAGCGCAGTACTTGATCGCGCGCGGTGCCCGGATGGCTCAAGCCATGGGAGGCGAGCTGCACGTTGTTTATGTGGATCTGGGCCAGGACGATAATGAAGCCAACCAGAAGACGCTGGCGGCGAATCTTCAGTTTGCCGAAAATGTTGGCGCGCAGACCACCAAACTGAAGGGCGGCAGCGTCGCCGAACTTGTGGCTGACTTCGTTCGCGAGAAACACGTCACGCAAGTTGTGTTCGGGCGCTCGGCCACGGGCGGATGGAGAAAATATCTTTACCTCACCGCCATCAACAAGTTCCTTCGCGATGCGCCCCCGGTGGACGTACACATCGTTACGCAGGAGCCCTCCTGATCCTTCATGAATGAACATCGCCGCATTCTCGTGGTGGACGACGAACCCCAGATCACGCGCGTGCTGAGGACCAGTCTTTCGAGTCAGGGCTACGACATTCGCGTGGCCAATGACGGCGAGACCGCGCTCGAGATCATGAAAGACTGGACGCCCGATCTAGTGATCACTGATCTCTCCATGCCGAATATGGATGGCCTGGAGCTGTGCCGCAATTTGCGGCTCTCAACCAAGATTCCCATCATCGTGCTGTCGGTTAAGGGTGAGGAAAGGACTAAAGTTCAGGCTCTGGATGCGGGCGCTGACGACTACGTCACCAAGCCGTTCGGGATCGAGGAACTGCTGGCGCGCGTACGTGCCACTCTACGTCGCGTCCCGGCGGGCGAGAAGGAGCAGGCGTTGCTGATTGAGATCGGTGATTTCCGCATCGACCTTGCGGCCCACAAGGTGGCGGTGCATCGTCGGGAGGTGCATCTCACGCCCAAAGAATTTGATCTGCTTGTGTATCTGGCGCGCCATCCCGGCAAAGTCGTGACCCATCGGACGTTGCTGAGCGCAATCTGGGGCGGGCAGAGTACAGAACAAATTGAATACCTTCGCGTGTTCGTCGGACAGTTGCGCAAGAAGCTGGAATCGGAAGCCTCGTCACCACGCTACATCGTTACCGAACCATGGGTGGGGTACCGCTTCGATCCCGGCATATAATTCCTCTCTTTTCAATCTGATCGGCCTTAACGAACATTCTACGAAGTCTTTATTCAATCTTTACGGCTTTCGTTATCCAATCAGTTGAGTCGAGAAAGCAGAAAATAGATGGTCGTGCCCGCAATCGTAAACATGCTGCTTGTGCTGAGTGGATTTCTGACCGGGCTGCGTTGGAAAAGCCCGATTCGGCAACAAGGCAGGCACGCATCGAGCAACTCAGTGAAGTCGCACAGAAAGGTTAGGGGTCTATGTCGTCGATTCACAACGTATGCGCGGAAGATTTGGCAAAACTCTTTCATCACTACCACGAGGCTCTCGCCCATGACTTCCACGGTCACGCCAGCCGGCAAGCGGATGTTTCCTGGGAGCAGGCTCCCCAAAACGAGCGCAAGCTGATGATCGCGGCTGCCCGGCTCACTCTGCTGGAACTGGCGGCGACGTCCGAGGGAGAGCAATCCAATCGGCAGTATTTTGCCAAGCCTGGTGAGGCGGATTGGGGCTGCTAGTCTTTCTGCCCGGTACCAACTTGGTCTTCTTTACGAAGTCTTTATGAACCCTTTAGCCCATTTTTATGTCAGCAGTTGTCGAATGACTTGCGCGGCGTCCTCCTGACAATTGTGCCTGGGTGGTCGGAATGAAACTGGTCCTCACATCCTTGTGTGCAGGCGCAGTGCTTTTCATGCTGCGCTTTCTTGCCGCCCTCCTACGAGAAGGGAAAAAGTTGTCGCCGCGGCCGATAAGGATTTACTTCGCGAAGTTCAATCCAGTTAAGCGACGTGGAGAACTGATAATCATGAATTCCAGAAACGATGTGCATAAATCTGCAGCAAAAATGACTAAGCGGGCAGCTTTCATCGTGGTGGCGGCGGCGTTGCTGACCGTCCCGATGCATGGCCAACATACACCCAACGATGTACCCGCGGTTACCGCAGTGCCCCCGAACCAACAGGCGAGCGCAGCGACTCCGCAAACTGAGCAGGAGATCGTGCAAGAGCTTGCCGCTATGAAGAAACGCATCGAACAGCTTGAACTCGCACTGAAGCAGCACGAGGCCGCAGAGCAGCCGAACACTGTAGTTCATTCCGCCAAGGCCAGCACACCGGTGGGCATTTCTCCGACTGCCGCAATTAGCGCTCCCGCGGTCCCCGAACAGGCGGTGTTATCTCAGACGGCTGCACCGGCGAAACCGCCTAAGGCAGAGCCCTTTGCCTTCGCCGACTGGACCTGGCTCAACGGCAACAGTCGTGTGAAGGAACCTCCCTTTGATACGAAATTCTTTACGCCGGAAGTACAAGCCGATGTCGACTACATTATCGATCTCAACCATCCGAAAGATGACACCATCGGCGGATCGAGCGAGGTGTTTCGGGCGTACGAAGTTCAGCTGACCCAGCTAGGGGTCGGTGGCGATTTTCACTTTGACAACGTGCGCGGCAGGTTGATGACGCAGTTTGGTATGTACTCGACGACAACGCCGCGGAACGATGCCAGCCCAGCGCGTGGACAATGGCAACTTTCGGATGCCTATCGCTACGTTTCCGAAGCCTACGGCGGGTATCACTTCAACGTGCTGCACGGGATCAACGTTGACGCCGGAATTTTCATGTCGTACATCGGCCTGTTCAGCTACTACAACGCCGATAACTGGGCGTATCAGCCTTCGTACGTCTCTTCGAATACGCCGTGGTTTTTCAATGGCGTGCGGGTGCAGATCTTTCCGAGTGAGCACTTGAAGATTGAACCCTGGTTCATTAACGGATGGCAGTCCTACGGGCGCTTCAATAACCGCCCGGGCATCGGCGCCCAAATCCTGTGGCGGCCGAACGGCAAGTTCGAAATTCTTGGCAACCAATACGTGCTGGGCGCGGACACTTTGGGTGTGCCCGGCCGTATCCGCTATCACACCGACGACAGTATCGAATACAAGTACTACGAAAATCCCTCGAATTTCCTAAGCCAGGCCGCCTTCTCTCTGACCGGCGACATGGGATGCGAGCACGGAGGCGATCCAGTGGCAGGAACGGCGGTGAGCTGCGACACCAACGGCGTGAGGGTAGTTGGAGGAAAGAGTTACATCGCGCCCAAGCAGGACTTCCTGGGTTTCATGCTTTACAACCGCCTGTGGTTCCACAAGAACCTTTACGGCTTCACCCTGGGTGGCGGAAAGATCAACAATCCGGGACGCTATCTGGTGCTGTTGCCGCCCATCAATGGCGCAACCGCTGCTTCGGGTACGCCCTACTTTACCCAGAATCCGGGTGATCCTTACAAGGCTTGGGATGCGTCCGCGACTTTTGATTACATGCCCAGTCAGTACATTACGTTCCGTTGGGAGTTCGATCATCGCGCGTCGAACGTGCCATATTTCTCGGGTCGAGGGGGCATTACGCCTCCGGGCGGCAACACCGGAGCCCCAGGCTCGGTGGTGCCAGGCTTTACTCCTGATCTAGTGAGAGATGAAAACCGGCTCAACCTGGCAATATTGGTCAAGTTCTAGTATTTATCGCTTCTGGCGACGATTCTTCGACAGGAGCGCAAAACATGTTTTACTCATCCCCGGAAGGGGCTGCTGTTGGTAGTGTCTCTAGAACGTACACATGTATTGAAAGCTTGCTGGTGTTACTGATGATCGGGTTCCCTTGCGTATTGCCGGCAGGGGCGCAGAGCCAAACAGGCCCTGCTTCCACGGATGTTCCTGGCAAAGCCCTGACCAGCGAAGGGCTGCAACAGAGAGTTGGGGAACTTGAAAGCGAAGTAGCCGAACTGAAGCGTATTGTGAAAGAGCTGCAATCAAGTTCGCCACCAAGCGGTGCTCAAAGCGTTCCGAACGCGCAGTTGACGTCCGTAGCGCAACCGGAATCCGTTTCGGTGGAGCAAGCGACGATCACGCCCCAAGATAGGAAGAGCCTCGACTTCTTGCGCGACACCACCATCAACATTGGGATAGATGGATATTACGAATACAACTTCAATGCTCCCGTCGGGCGAGTCAATCTGTTGCGCGCCTATGACGTTCTCAGTAACAGTTTCAGCTTGAATCAGGCGAGCGTGATATTTGATCACCCGCCGGAGGTTGCCGAGGGTCGACGTTTCGGGGGTCGTCTCGACCTCCAATTTGGTCAAG
>Ga0308309_10001333_pt1 | contig 14699 bp, 9 predicted proteins | sample HubBroMetageWFT5_FD_192491 | JGI IMG/M metagenome (GOLD analysis project Ga0308309, IMG submission 192491) | Warmed and freeze-thawed soil microbial communities from the Hubbard Brook experimental Forest, New Hampshire - Hubbard Brook CCASE Soil... | ecosystem: Environmental > Terrestrial > Soil...
CAGCCTGCACAACAAGGTGCTGAAGTTATCGGGTGACGTAGTGGTGTATCCGGCACATGGCGCGGGATCGCTCTGCGGACGCAACATGCGCGCCGAGCGGTCCTCGACCATCGGAACCGAGCGGCTGACGAACTATGCGTTGCAGATCGAGAGCAGGGAAGAGTTCGTGCGGCAATTGACCGAGAATCTGCCGGCGCGTCCTGAGTATTTCTTGCAGGATGCGGAGATCAATCGCGCGGGCGCTGCGTCGCTCTCGGCGCTGCCAGCCTTAGCGCCGATTTCTGCGATTGAGCTAGATGCTCTTCTCGATGACGGAGTGATTGCTCTCGATGTCCGCTCCGGCGAGCAGTTTGCCGCAGGCCACGTACCGGGCTCAATCAACATCGGGCTCTCCGGCCAGTTTGCCACTTGGGCAGGGACGGTGCTGGGTTTGTCAGCGCGGCCGGCGCTGATTGCGGACTCACCGGAGCAATTGTCCGAAGCGCATTTGCGGCTGGCTCGCGTGGGAATCGAAGATGCGCGTGGATACTTGAAAGATGGAATCGCCGGCTGGAAGCAGGCTGGGTGCCTACTCGTTGAGACGCCGCAGATTTCCGTGCAGGATCTTCAGCGACGGTTGCAGGCTGAACACTCGGCGGTGCTCGACGTTCGCCGTGAGCCGGAATGGCAAGCAGGGCACATCGAGGAGGCGGACTGGTGGCCGCTGGACAATTTCAAAGTTGCCGCGCCGGAGATCGACCGCGATGCCCCGGTTGCGGTTCACTGCAAGAGCGGTTACCGCAGCATGATCGCATGCAGCCTGCTGCAACGCGCCGGGTTCCGCAATGTCATCAACGTTGTCGGCGGATTCGACGCCTGGTTGCTGGCAGGGTTGCCGGTGGAACGCGAGAAGCCGGTCGTGGCGTAGGCTCTCTAACTATTCGATTACAAAGAACGGCATGTTGCTCTTGAGTGTGCCGCTCGGCGTTGTCACGGTCACGTAGCCGGTTATCGCGCCGGGCGGAACTGGGGCGGTTAGGTAAGTGTCGGATCTAACTGTGAAACTGGCTGGGATTCCGTTGAAGTAAACAGCAGTGCTGCCAGTGAATCCTTGCCCGAGAATCTGTCCAGTCTGCCCGACCTTGCCGGCACCGAGCACGAAACTTACGAACGGGCTGAGACCCATGTCAATGCTGAACACTGTGCCGCAGCCAGTTTTCAAGCTGCAAGTTATATCGCCGCCCTGATCCGTCGTCCCGTAAAGCGTTCCGTTGGTGGCTTGCAAAAGGCCGCCTAAGGGGACAATGCCGTCGCTTTGGTCGAAGCTGTGTAACGTAGTAAGGGTGCCCGCCGGCGTTAGCTGAAATATGGTGCCGCAGCCCGCCCCACCGTTGACGACGCAACTTGGACTGCCCCCGGCCGAAGTAACCCCATAGAAATTCCCATCCGTAGCTTGGGTCACGCCTCCGGAAGGGTAATACCCGTCGCTGCAATCGGTTTGGGAGCAAAAACTGTAGAGGGTGGTTAGCTCGCCTCTCGGTGTCATTTTGAATACCCGGCCATATTCGTTGGCACCGCCAGTGGAGTCTGTTCCGTAGAAGTTGCCATCCGTCGCCTGAACCAATCGAGAGTCAAAATTGGTGGTTGTGTCGATTACTTTATACAAAACTGTCAAGGTGCCGGTCGTAGTCATTTTGAAAATTGTGTCACCCGCTCCACCATATAAATTCCCGTCACTCCCTTGAACCAGGCTGGCATAGGGGTGAGCGCCGTCAGCGCCGTCGAACGTATGCAAGGTCGTCAGCGCACCAGTCGGGCTAATCTTGAAAATTGTGCCCCAGCTTTCATAGTTTTCGTAGGTGGTGCCGTAGAGATTTCCGTCGATGCCCTGAATCAATCCCGCTGTAGGATAGGAGCCGTCAGCGCACTCAGTTTGGGAACAAAAGCTGTGGAGCGTCGTCAGCTTGCCGTCTGGAGTGATTTTGAACGCTGTGCCATAGCCCACGCCGACCCCTCCGGCCCATGTTGTGCCGTAGAGGTTTCCGTCAGTGGCTAGAAGCAGGCCTGCCTCAGGATAGGCGCCATCTGAGCAGTTAGTTTGGCTGCAGAAGCTATATATTGTTGTCAGCGTGCCACCCGGAGTCATCTTGAAAACCGTACCGCATCCGCTGAAGTGCTGACAGTGGGGCTGGCCGCCCATTGTTGTTCCATAAAAGTTACCGTCACGGCCCTGAATCAGAGACATAACCCAGGGCTGACCGCCTTCGCGCCCGTGGAAACTTTCCAGGCTGGTAAACGTCTGTGCGTGACAGGCAATCGCTGAAACGGCACAGAGCAGAGACACAGCGATCGCCGTCTTGGATGCGCTAAGTTTTGTCATCGGGAAACCTCCGTGGCGCGAAATCGCGAATCGCGGCTTACTCGCGCGAGAGACACAAACCTAGCCCGGATGCGAATCGCAAGGGGGAGAACGCTGCGAATGGCCGAGCAGGAGGATTATCCTCTCTCAATCGCTAGATGGTCAACAGCCTTCGACCGTCGCGCGCGCCCAGACGAGGGCGTCTGGCCTAGGTGGCCTGCGGCGATCCCTTCTACTGTCCCGTTCCAGCCAGATTCACCACCTGCGGGCTGGGCACGGCGCTGTCGGTCAGGGTCACTCCACCTTTAATGCTGCCGGTCTGGCTGGGTGTGAAGGTCACGCTCACCGTGCACTGACCATGAGCTGCCAGAGTCGACGCACAAGTATTGGTTGCGAGGGCGAAATCGCCGCTGGCGGAGAGGGCAATCTTGCTCAGGGTGGTGCTGAGGTTATTCGTTAGCGTGACGGTTTGCGGTGCGCTGGTTGTGCCGACACTTTGCGCGGCAAACGTCAGGCTTACGGGTGAGAACGTCACGGGCAGAACGGCCAATCCGCTGACGTTCAGAATCTGTTGATTGACGCTGGCGTTGTCGGAGACGGTAATCGCTCCCTTGATGGTGCCAAGGTACGTCGGCGTGAAGGTTACGTTCATAGTGCAGGCGCCATTCGAAGCCAGCACTGTGCCTGCTTTGCACGGTGTAGTTCCGCTGCCCGCTGCGCCGTAGTTGCCGCTGCCGGCGATGGCGGAAATGGTTACCGAACTCGCGCTGGTGTTGGTGATAGTGACAGTTTGGGCGGGACTAGCTGTGTTGAATGCTTGACTGGTAAAGGTCAGCGCAGCCGGATTGAATTTCAGGGGCGCGGCCGACCCTCTGGTGCCGGTACCTGAAAGCGTAACCTCCTGCTGGCGGACTATGGTGCTGTCGGCGACCGTGACTGCTCCGTTGATGCTGCCATTCGCGGTGGGAGTAAAGGTCACCGACAGGGTGCAACTTGCCCCAGCGGCGAGGCTGGTGCCGCAGGGAGTAGCGCCACTCCCGACCGCGGCGTAGTTCCCGCTGGCGGCAAAGGTGAAGTTCAGCGTGGTGGTTTCGTTATTGGTCACGGTGACGGTCTTCGCAGTCGAGGTCGTGCCCACGGCAACGCCGCCGAATGCCAGGCTGGTCGGGGACAAGGTAAGCGGCACCGCTCCTGAACCGCTTAGACTGATGATCTGCGGCGAATTGGACGCAGTATCGCTCACCGTGACTGAGCCAGTGATGGTGCCTACATTGGTGGGAGCGAACTTCACATTGACGGTGCAACTGGCTCCCGCGCCGAGCGAACCATTGCAAGTGTTGGTCTGAGCGAAATCACCGCTGCCAGAGATGGAGAGACTAGCGGACGCGCTGCCCGTATTCGTCAGTGTCACGCTCTTGGCGCCGCTGGTCGTTCCGGCAGCTTGGGTTGCAAACGTCAGACTCGTGGGAACGGTCGTAATTGCGACCGTGGACTCGTAAACAAAGAATGGCAGTGCGGCAGAGACGGAGCACGGGGAGCCGGTTGGGAAGTTCTGAACGAAAACCTGGAACGCAGTGGGCGAAGCAATGTCGTTTGCAGTAACCACCACTTGCAGCGTGGTGGAATTCACGAACGTCGAACTGCGGAAGGTGTTGTTCACCCATACCTGGGTTCCCGAGGTGAAGCCGGTGCCCGTGATGGTGAGTGTGAAGTTGCTGCCGCCGGCAGCTGCGGACGGCGGACTGAGGCTGATCATCGAGATCGGAATACTGGTGGTGTTGTAGTTCGCGAAGACCAGCACTTCGTCGGTCATGGTCAGATTCTGCGGGCTGGTCAGGCCGGTTAAATCATAAGACCATCCGGCAAAAGTCCATCCCGTGGCGGGAGTCTGGTCAAAGGTCAGGACTTGCCCTGTGGGATAGAAGCCATCGCCCGTGGGCGAATCTGGAGTGATTGAAGCGGAGGCCGCGCCGCAAGGCAAGCCAAACTGCCAATTGTCCGCCGGAGCGAATTCTGGAGTCACGGTCGCAATGTAGCTGGTGCTGCCGGCGGGTAACGTGATGGTGTGCGACTGTGCTCCGCCGTCGCTCCAACTGTCGAAGGCATAACGGCTGTTAATGCTGAAGGGATATTCCAGAGCATCGAGGTTCAGAGTGTGCTGGCTGCCGGGTGTCCAGCTGGGATCGTAGAAGGAAGAAAAAGTTTTGGGCGTGTACCAGAATCCTCCATCGATGTAGGCGTACTCATTGGAGCTGAACGTTTCCGGCGTGAGGTCGACCGTGTAGACCGGTGTGTTGGAGAATTCTACCGTGGTATTAACCGGGTCACCTGAGTCCGGCACATAGAAGGTCTTGGGATTCACACTGAGACCGCCGGACAGCCAGAAAGGCCCGTTATTGAATTCGTAAAAGTTCCAACCGCTGGTTGGGGTTGCCGTCAGCGTGGCTTGCTGCCGGGCGATGAAGTACAAACCGGAGACACCGGGATAGCTTTGCGGCTGCGGGGATGGCGCCACGCTTCCCGTGTTCGCGGGATACACCGCGGTTGTGTAGGGAACCAGTTGTATGAAATTCGCCGTGTACGTAGCAACTTGTGGGGAACTGGCTGGGAAGGGAACTTCGCCATTCCCCGGCGTTACAGTGATGGTGTGACTTTGAGCTGTATTGTCGTTCCAGCGACCGTAGGTGTAATAGAAAGTTGCTGAAGTGTTGCTGTTCTGGATAAGGCCGTTCAACGTCTGGACGTTGGTTTGAACAGCAAGGGTGTGGGTCGAATTCAGAGACCAAGCAAATGTCTGCGGTGTCGTTACCGGATTTCCGTCTACCATGACCTGTAGGCCCGGCGGATTGGACGTCACGGTGATCTGCGTTGGCGGTGCGCCGTATAGGCGCTCGACGCCCTCCTTGTCACCAGCAGAGTAGTCAACGGTTTGCGGCACCGGGATGCCGTCAAAGCTGCCCAGTGGCATTCCGGCGGGGATAGTCTCAATACCGGGCCCGCCGTTACGAATAAAAGAAAAAGCAGGGTACTGCATCAGCGACGCGTAGTCATAAAAGGTCATATTCTGGGCGTCGTCCTGAACAATGTCGAAGTTGAAACGAGATCCCTTAATAATGTTCTGATAGTTCACGCTGATATAGGTATCGCGATCGGAGCGCGACATCTCGTGCCAGAGGCCAATGACATGCCCCATTTCGTGAAGGATGGTGCCTTCGGCGCAAAGAAACGATCCCGTCATCGGCTGGGCGGGGATGGCCTCGTAACCTTCCGCTGCCTCGCAACTCCCGCTGAAGTTATTTCCACTCAGATTAATATCAACATAATTTGGGCCTTGCGGGTTCTGCGGATTCCACTGCACCCACTGAATCACATTGGGAAAGTCACTGTTGAACTGTGCGATGGCGGCGTCGATGGTCGGCGTGGCCCGAGGATCGGAGTTGGCGTCGATGATGTAGTACACGGTGGCGACGCCGCTGACTTTGGGCCACAGATATTGCGAGTAGGCGATGGTCATCGAGTAGCTGCTTCCGATGCCCGTCTTGGCTGCCGAAGCTGCGGCTTGACTCATGATCGGGAAAACATGATCAACAATAATGTCGCCCTGGTAAATGTGTTGCCCATTGACGATGGAGTAGGTGACCGGACGGCCTCGCCAAATGCCAGTGTGGATTGCCGGAGCCGAAGCAGCCTGGGCCAACGAAAGAAACGGGAAGAGCAGCAAAACGGCGAGTGAGCAGGCTACGGGCTTCGACACAGAACCTCCTGGGAATCAGCGTGTCTGGGAACACGACTGGGCAGTGCGGGGGGATGTAGAGAGTTTGGCGGGTGATCGGCCAAGAGTCAAGCTGCAAAAAGTTGCATCTCCTGCCACAGCCAGTAGTCTCTTGGAGCCAGCCGCTACCAAATCCTGCACACACTGGCTGCAGGTTTCACCATAGGCTGTCCTGACTTGCAGGAGAATGCCTGCGTAAACTCGGGCATGTTCACGACCACTCCGTTGATGCGGTAGCGTGCGGGCGCGTGTGGGTCGGTCATGGCGCGCACCCGCATGTCCTCAGGGCGTTCGTTGGCGCAGTCCCACTGAGCGAAGCCGATGAAGAAACGCTGCTCCGGGGTAAGCCCGTCGATGGGCTGAAGGTTCTTGTTTTTGGTGGCATCTTTCCAGGCCATGTATGCGAGAATCTCACCACCGAGATCGGCGACGTTTTCGCCGAGTGTTAACTGGCCGTTGACGTGAACATCCTCCACCGAAACATATCCTGAATACTGATCGTCCACGCACTTAGTGCGGGCGTCGAATTTCTCGCGGTCTGCTTTGGTCCACCAATCTTTCAGGTTTCCCTTGGCATCGAACTGGCTGCCCTCATCGTCGAATCCGTGAGTGAGTTCGTGGCCAACGGTGCCGCCGGTGTCGCCATAGTTGGGAGCGTCGTCCATTTTCGGATCATAAAGCGGCGGCTGTAACACGCCGGCGGGAAAGTTGATGTCGTTCATCTGGGGATTGTAGTAAGCATCGACGGTGGGAGCGGTGATGTCCCATTCGCCGTGGTCGACGGGTTTGCCGATTTTGTTGATGTCGCGGCGGCCCTCGAATTGATGGGCGCGCTCTACGTTGCCGGCGAAATCGTCACGCACGATCTTTACCGAGCTGTAGTCGCGCCACTTGTCGGGATAACCAATTTTGTTGCGGATGCCCGCCAGTTTGATCAGCGCTTGCTGTTTGGTTTCCGGGCTCATCCAGTCGAGAGCGCGGATGCGTTGCCCCATCGCATCTTCGATGCCCATGACCATATCGAGCGTGCTTTTCTTTAGTTGCGGGGAAAAGACTTTCGCGACATAAGCCTGGCCCAGCGCCTCCCCCAAGCCATAGTTGACGTACTGCACGCAGCGTTTCCAGCGAGGCTGCTGCTCTTTCGCACCGCGAAGGTACTTGCGGTAGAACTCGAAGTTTTCATCCACAAACTTCGACGAAAGATATGGCGAGGAGGTGTCGGCGACATGGAAGCGCAAGTAAGTTTTCCAACCATCGATAGGCTCTGATGACAGGAGCGTGTTGAGCTCCTTGATAAACTCGGGAGCGTCCACATTGAGAATGGGAAACTCCGGATATTGCCCTGCGCGATAGAAAGCAATCCAGTCAAAGTTCGGCGCGAGCTGAATGAGATCGCCGACCTTCATTTTGTGGACCAACTTGTGCGGGTCGCGGCGTTCCACGCGAGTGAGCGAAGCCTTGGCCATGGCGGTTTCCAGGCGCATCACAATCCCGGCGTTCCTCGCGGCGGTAGCCGGCGCGTCGCCGATCAGTTCGAAGACTTTCTGCATGTGCTGAAAGTAGTGCTCACGCGTTTCCTTGGTCTTGGTGTCGTCCTTGGTGTAGTAGTCGCGATCGGGCATGCCGAGGCCGCCCTGATCGACATCGGCGATCACCTGCTCGGAATTGTCGGGGTCCTGAGTCGAGCCGGCAGAAAAGAGCATGGAACTAGTGTAGGAATAGCGGAAGTAGGTCACTTGCAGCCGCGCCACCAGCGGTGCGAGTTCCTTCGTCGACTTGATCTGCGCGATGGCGTCGAGTTCCGCCTGGATCGCCGAGAAGCCCTGTTTTTCCACTGCGGTTTCATCCATACAGGCGGCGTAGAAGTCGCCGGTCTTCTGGGTCACCGCATCGCGTCGCTCATTCGGCTGCGCCGCCTGTTCCAACATGTCCCGAAGGAAGGTCAGGTTGTCCTGGTAGAGCTTGCCGTAGACCGACCAGGAAGTCTGATCGGGCGGGATCGGGTTTTTCTTCTGCCACCCGCCACAGGAATAGTGGTAGAGATCCACGCAAGGGTCTACCGATTTGTCCATCGATGAAAGGTCAAGACTGGGGCTATAGGGCAATGCCGGCCCGGAAGATTTCTGCGCGGATGGCATTTGAGCGGTTGCCATCGATACGGCTACCACCAGAAGCAACGACAGACATACCGAGCACTTGCGCATATTCACCTTGGACCGGATTCGTCGGAAGAAGTTCGCAAGTAATAGTACTGGAGAGTTTTCCTCGACATCAAGCTTTAGGCGGCGGAACTTCGCGGATCGTTTTGGTCGCAGCGACCGCGCGGAAACGCAAGATGCAAAGACCCCTACCGATCTTAGAGTCCACGCCGGGCGTTTGCCTGCGCATCTTGTGTCCACACCGGGGGAAACCGAGTGCCATGTTGCCGGTCAGCGCCTGGGACTCGCCCGCTTTGCGGCGCGAGGAGACGGAGTGTGATAGCGATCGCTGGAAGGGTGTAGACAAACATTCCCAACACCCACATGAGAGCCCCGGCAATCACTTGGTCTTCGAGCGGTGACACCCCAAAAACCCCTGGCACCGCGGCGTACGAAGGGTAGAGAACTCGATCACAAAATGTGAGGAATGCTCCGAGCGCACCCCCCGGCAACGTTCCCAGGAAAAGATAGAGCGGAATAGACCACTGATGCCGAGTAGTGCCACTCGGGAAAGGCTGAATTACAGGCCACCAGAATAAGAGCGAGGTCGTAAGAAAACAGATGTGCTCGACGTCGTGCCAAGCGTCCGAACGCAAAGCCAACTCAAAAGCAGCAGGAACATGCCATCCGATAAGAGCGATGGTTGCTACAAGCCAGCAGATTGCTGGGTTCGTGAGGAAGCGTCCGAGCCATTTCACCGGCGCAGAACGGAGAACTGGTCCGACACTTCCGCGGACGATCGATCGCGGTAGTCCCCGAAGGAATGGAAGAGATGGGGCGCCGAGCAGAATGAGAGGCGGAGCAACTGCCATAAGCAAAAGATGCTGCACCATATGAGCGGCGAGCGACACATCGTCAAATGCTTCGAGAGGCGAGCCGATGGCAATCCAGAGTGAAAGCAATCCACCGAGGAATGCAGCCAGCCGCCAGATAGGAATCACTTCTGGGAGAAGACTTCGGATGCGTAGCCAGCCTCTTACATAAACCAATGCCGTGAGGGACAGAGTCCCGTCCACCCATATCGGGCTTGACCAAGATTGCAGAATAATTTGAGCTTCACGCGACATGGCAGAGCTATGGTTGAGGCGACGGTGTCGCTCCGGCCCCCGGTTGCACGGCGACGGCATGGGAAGCATCTCGGGCAGCCGATTGGCCAGCGGGACGCAGCGTCTCCAGGAACGCCACCAAAGCCGTCGTTTCGGCGGGACTCAGATTCTTGCCGTAAGCCGGCATGTTCCCTCCACCCTGAATCACCTGGCGAATCAGTTGATCTGGAGTTCGCCGCACGGCTACATCGTCGAGGGCAGGTCCACGCTTCCCGCCAAGCTCGTCAAGGGAGTGACAGTTGTGGCATTGCTTGCCCTGAAACACGAGCGCACCTTGCCGCTCCAAGGCGGACCGGTTGTGCAAGAACTTCGGCGGAATCGAGTCAGCACTCCAGGCATCCATCACTGGACTCCAGGGTGTGTACCCGGCAAGATGGGTGAAGCTTCCCAACGCGACCGCGATCATCAGAATCGAAAGCACGGCGATCGGCCTTCGACGCCAACTCTTCTCGCCCTCGCCGAATGCGAAGGGGAGGACCAGGAGAGCGCCAAGAACGACTACCGGTCCAATGAGCAGAACCGGAGTCTCCATCGAGGGGGGCAGCAGCGAAAGCACTGCATAAAGCCACAAGAAGAAGAAATCCGGACGCGGAGCCGTCTGAATGATCGTGGGATCCGGCCGCCCGCTTGGGCCGAATGGTCCGAAGTAAACGGCGCAGCCAGCTACCGCCAGCAGGATCAACGCACTAAAACAAAGATCCTTCCAAACTGCACCAGGGACGAAGGGGACACCCTCCTGCTTCGTGAGCTCATGGTATTCCTTAACGTATGTCGCCTTGCGAACCACGCGACCCGGCATCGGCCAATCGTTGATGCCCAGCTTTATGACCATCAAAAGATGAACCGCAATGAAAGCAATCAGCAATCCGGGAATGACAAATACGTGCATCGCGAAGAATCGCGACAGGGTCGTTCCCGCGATGATAGGGCCGCCCAACATCACGTTGACGATGGCGGGGCCCACCACAGGCACGCGGCTTGCGATCGATGCGCCAATCCCCAAACCCCAATACGCATCCTGGTCGAATCTTAGGACCTGACCGGTAAAGGCCATCCCAAGCGTCATGAGCAGGAGGAATACTCCCACAATCCAGGTCAACTCTCGTGGAAACTTGTAAGCGCCGAACAAGAAAACCTGCACCATATGGAGCAGAACAATCGCCACCATAAATTCCGAGCCCCAACCATGGAGAGCTCGAACAAACCAACCGAGCTGAATCCCGTGGTTGAGCACCTGAAGGCTGTTCCAAGCCTCACCCGCGGAAGGTACATAAATGAGCGCCAGCAGAATGCCGGTAAAGATTTGAAGAACAAACACAACCGACGCGGCGCTTCCGAAAACGTAAAACCAACTTGCGGTATCCCGGGGAACTGGATGCTCTGCGGTCTCACGGATGGTCTGAGCAATCTGGAGACGTGCATCCAGCCACTCACCGATCTGTCCGATCAGCCGCATCGCCGTGCCTCCAAAGTGACGAGCTCTGACCGTGTTTTCTGGCCGGGCGTCGGCATCTCCCCCGCCTTGATCAAAAGCTTCCCCTCTTCAATCTTGTAGTGATACTCGAACAATCCGCGTTCCGGGGGTCCTGAGGCCCGCGAACCATCCTGGTAATAGGCGCCACCGTGACAGGGACACATGAACAAACCCGATTGCGGAAACCATCGAACTGGACAACCTAGATGCGCGCAGTTGATCGCAAAGACCTGAAAGGTTTGGCCGTCCACGTTGCGTACCCAGCAGGCAATGTCTGCGGTTGTTCCGTCCCATGGGTTTACCACCGGATTTCGATAGGTAGCAAATCGAGTCTCGCCCGGTGGGAACTGGCTGAGCTCGCCCAGTGGAAGCCAGGATTGAAAGCCTTGCTTACGCTCCTGGGCCACGGGAGACAGAATGTAACGGATGATGGGCACGGCCAGTACGGCAGCCACGATGCCATTGAACAAGATGCTTACCTTCATCAGAAACTTACGTCTGGAAAGATTGTCCGGTACGCTCATCGAGGTTCTCCCGCGGGTTGGTCGGAATGTGCATAAGGTTGGCCGGGAAATTTGGTGCGCTGAGACGCGAGCCACGCCACCACATCGGAGACATCTTGCGCGGACATTGACTTCCCCGGCACATTGCCCCGCCAGTCAGGAGCGCCCAATTCCGGCCGTCCCACAATCACTACTGTTCGAAGGCCTTGATCGCTGACTAACGCAAGATAAGATCCATCCACAATGGAACTGGCCTTGGGCCCCCCGCTACCGCCGTGGCCGTGGCACGAAGAACAATAAGCGGTGAAGACTATTGACCCATGCGACGCATCGCCGGGAATCGGCGCGGAGTAGGGTGGCGCATTCACGCCGCGCAAAACATCTGGCTGGGACCAATGCTCGCGAATTCCCCGCACGATCACATCAATCTGCTGGTCCGTGAGCATCCCCCCGGCACTCTTCGCAAACGCCGGCATTTGAGTTCCGGCAACACCATTGGCGGTTACACGTCGCAGAACTGAATCATCAGCGACGGCGAGGTAAATTGGATCTGCGAGGGCAATCGAAGCCCCACCCTTCCCGTTGGGCCCATGGCAACCGGCGCAGTTTTCTGAGTACAGGGCCCCGAAGTCCGCAATATTTTCCGGGTCGACCGGTACGGCATCCGCCCCAGGCCGGCCAGGTGAGGTACTACATCCGGAGCACACCAGCGCAAGCGCCAATACACCGAAGGCCCTCCGGCAGAAGTTCATGGCCGACCATCCTCCGGATGCTTTTCAATTGCCCCGGGACTCTCGATCCCGGCGCGCATCGCGAACGGCATGAACTGTCTGACACGTACACGTTCCTGGCGAACAACCACAAGCCCGGCAACGATGCCAAAGGCGAATTGCGAAGCAATAAACCACCGCCAATCAATCAGTTCATCGAGCAGCGGATTTATAAGTCCGATAATGCTGTGCAGCAACCCCGACCACATAAGGGGAGCGATGACGCCTCCGAGAAGAATGGGGCGGCGCGGAAACATCGGCAACATCGCTCCATAAAGAAGGCCTACAAACAGAGAAGTGATCAGATGAAGCGCGACCGCGAGCAGAAAGCTGCCGATATGGAATGCATTGAGCGACGCCGATTCCAACCTCACGGATTGAAAATAAACAGTCGCCGAGAGAAGGTTGATGGGATACCAGATACTCCCCGCCTTGAGAATTCCGTAAAGACATGCGAGGGCCGCCATAGCGACGCTACCGGCCAACCCGCCCTTAAGGCCCGCGGAGACTGGATAAGTCTCGAGTGGGAGTAGAGCCCGAACAAGATCCGGAGCGACAGGCAGGCGTGCTACTCGCGGGCGTCGAGTGGTGATGGGAGCGTATTCCTCAACAATTGGCACCTCGACGTGTTTTTCGTGCGGCAGAACATCGCGGAACCATCCTACGCATCCAGCGATGACCAATATCGCCCCCAGCAGACTGACGTAAGCGCTGGTGACAAGACCGGCAAACAACAACGTGAAACCAAAAGCGAGGACGATCGGCCAAGCCGTCGGCGCGGGTAACGTCACGGGCTGCGGCTGGGGTACCTCCGCTGGTATACCGGCACGCGCCATTTGAATCTTCTCCCTTAACGTCCGATGATATAGACAACGGTGAACACGACAATCCAGACCACATCGACAAAATGCCAATACAACGAAAAGACGTCGGCTCGCGCGCTATGCTCCTGTTTTACTTTGCCTAGCAGAGTCAAAATCATGGCGATAGCGAGACCGATAAGACCCACGATCACATGGAACGCGTGCAGACCCACGAGCGAATAATAGGTTGTACCGAAGAGATTGGTGCTGATGGTCAAGCCCTTTTCGAAAATCAGGTGATGCCACTCGCGGCCTGTCTCTACCAGAAAAATCAAGCCGAGAACCATCGTCGCGAACCACCACGCCCCAAACCCGCGCATCTTACCATTCTCCAGCGCCTTCACCGCAACATGGATCGTCCAACTGCTGGAGAGCAGGCAGATGCTGGCGAAGATCGGCATCTCCAGAACGTCCTTGGGCATCGGACCCGTCAGACTTTTTCCGATATAAAAAAGATACGCAACCACAAAGATTGTGAAGATTGCGAATTCGGCTGCAATCAGAGATAGCATCCCCACATGTCCTCGCGAGGGGAGTTCCCACTGCAAGTCGATCGACGATGCCGCGGATGAAGCGCTGCTCAAGAAGCTCTCCTGATCATTCATACTTCCAGTCGGGATCTTCGGGGTGCTTGATGTCCCAAAGCGGGCGCCGGCTCTTGACGACGGGCACTTTGGCGAAGTTGTATTCCGCTGGAGGAGAACTCGTGGACCACTCGAGCGTCCACGCATCCCAGGGATCATTTCCGGCGGACTTGCCATTGAAATAGGACCACAGCAGATTTCCGATGAACACGACAATCGCAACTATCTGAAAAAACACGCCGACCGTGCAGATCAAGTTCCAGATATCCCATCCCAGCCCGGGTTCATAGGTGTAGATCCGGCGCGGCATTCCCAGCAAACCTGGGATATGCATGAAATCGAAGGTCAGATGGAAACCGATAAAGAAAAGCCAGAAGTGCCATTTGCCGAGCGTTTCGTTGTACATCCTTCCGCTCATCTTGGGAAACCAATAGTAGAAGGCAGCAAAGAGGGTGAAGAGAATCCCTCCGACGATGACATAGTGAAAATGCGCGACCACGAAGTAGGAGTTGCCCAGTTGCCAGTCGAATGGCGCTGCGGAAAGCATGATTCCCGTCAGCCCCGCAATCAGAAACTGAAATAAGAACGCGATGCAGAAAAGCATGGGAGTCTTAAGAATGATCTTCCCTCCCCACATCGTTCCGATCCAATTGAAAATCTTGATGCCGGTGGGAACAGCGATAACCATTGTGGTGATGGTGAAAAAACTGTTGGCATACGAGCTCATGCCGACTGTGAACATGTGGTGGGCCCAGACACTAAGACCCACAAATCCAATCCCGATCGTCGCTGCCACCATCACCGGGTATCCGAAGATTGGCTTGCGGGAGAATACCGGAATGATCTCGGAGGCAAACGCGAAGGCCGGGAGGACTAAGACATAGACTTCGGGATGACCAAAAATCCAGAAGAAGTGCATCCAGAGAACAGCGGAACCTCCTGCATGCGTGTCGAAAAAGTGTGCGCCGAGAAAGCGATCGAGCGAAAGCATTATCTGCGCCGCAGTAAGAGGCGATATGGCGAGCAGCACCATTGCTGCCATAACCAAGTTCAACCAGGCAAGCAACGGCATCTTGCCGAGCGTCATTCCC
>Ga0308309_10001335_pt1 | contig 14696 bp, 9 predicted proteins | sample HubBroMetageWFT5_FD_192491 | JGI IMG/M metagenome (GOLD analysis project Ga0308309, IMG submission 192491) | Warmed and freeze-thawed soil microbial communities from the Hubbard Brook experimental Forest, New Hampshire - Hubbard Brook CCASE Soil... | ecosystem: Environmental > Terrestrial > Soil...
CTGCTTGGCTCCGCTATCGGGAACGTAGAGTATGTCGCTGGGCTGGAGCTGCAGATCTTCGGCTTTGCGATTCAAAATTTTCTTTAGATCGAGCGCCACTTCGTGCTGCTGTCCCTGGGCGTCCTTGCGGATGATGACGGCGTGGTCCGTCTTCGCGGTGCGAGTGAAGCCTCCGGCCAACGCGAGAATCTTCAAGGTGTTCATTTGCTCGCGATCATTGGTGAGTACAAATCCGCCGGGTCTGCCGACCGCGCCCAGGACGTATACGATGCCAGCATGAGGCACGGTTACGACATCGCCGGCCTGCAAAACGATATTATTCGCGGTATTTCCGGCTTCCATCAATTGATACAAATTGATAGTGATGGTGTCGGCGGCAGAAGCTGATGGAGCATTCGCACCGTTGATCGATTTCTCCGGCAAATTGTTTGGCGTCGGCAATTCCGGAGGCTCGCCCGCAGTTCGGCTTGCCGACGAAGAGGAAGCAGAATCAGCTGGCGCAGCGGGTTTTGCCTCAGGTTTGATGGGCTGAGACTTCCCGGGAGCACCCCCCGCAGGGTCCATCTGTGTCGGCTCGTTATCATCGAAAGTCATCTGTGGCACGGCGCGCGTTATGATGACCTCGTCACCCGCATCGTTGGAAAGGCCCCCGGCGTCTGCAAGAACCTCGAGAAGCGTGACTTGGCGATCAGCCTGATAAACCAAGGGATGCGAGACGGCCCCGACAACCGTAATAGGTTTGCTCTTTCTCTCCCTGACGGTAACGCTTACCTCGGCATGCGACACCAAGCCATTTGCTTCCAACACTTCTACAATTTTCTGTTCCGCCTGGGTTTCCGTGAGCCCGGAGACATGCAATCGCACGGGCACGAGCGGAATGCCTATCGTGCCGGTTTGGCTTACACGCACCTCGCGGCTTAGCTCTTTGACGTCGAAGACTTCGATGGCGAGCATATCGCCATTGCCAATGACGTAGTCATGTGGAGCCATCCGCGCAGTGGCGGAAAGCTCGCGAATGCGATCGTTGGTCTGCTGTGGCGTCTCGAGAACGGCCTGCGCGCGGCTGGGCGGCGCCAGAACCACTAGCCCGAGGAGAGTGATGGAGACGAGATACACCGTCCCCGCACCCAGTCTCGCTGGCTGCATACGAATAGATGACCCCCAGCATTGATTATACAATCAGAAGGACGAAGTCCGTCAGCGAATTCGACGCGTGTGACGAGCGCTTCCCGAATTGGGAATTTGCGATGCGGGTTGGCGAATTTCGGTTGTGGCCAGGTTCGCCATGAGAAAAAAGAGGAGAGCGTTACCCGGAATGTGCAGGTTGAAATCGACGAGACTGTGAGCGAGAAACCCAAAACAAGCGATAAGAGCCGAGAGCTGAACCGTCGAAGCAAAGGCTCCAATCGGCTGAGACAAGCGCCGAAGCGAGTCGAAGAGCAGGACACCAAGAAACCAAAAGCAGCACAAGCCGCCAGCAATGCCGGTTTCCGCGAGACCCTCGAGGTAGTCATTGTGGGTGTGATTGACGATTTTTCCGTCGTAGAGAGTCTCGTAAGCGGGGAAGACCAGTTGGAGGGTCCCGAGCCCCGTGCCCGTCCAGGGGTGATCCATGAAAACGCGCCAGGTGTCGGCGCGCATGGAGGCGCGCTTTCCAACGGTCATTTCGAGGGATTGCAGCGAAGAGAACCTTTCGACGAGCTGCTGCACGCCGAGCCAAGAGACCATGAGAAATGCGAGCAGCAGAACGGCGCCGCCGGAGAGCAAGTGTTTTCCAGCAGTACGGCGAAGAACCAGCCATAAGACTAAGACACCGATTTCCACACCGAAACTAATGATTCCACCGCGGGATGCGGAAAGAACCAGAGCCCCGATGGGGACAACGGCAAAGAGGCTGACTAGAAACCAGCGTTCCCGGCGCACCTTTCCGAGGACTAAGGGAACCAGAGATACGGGAATGACGAGCTCGGTGAATCCGGCAAAGTGGTTGCGATTGACGTAGGGACCAAAGGGAATGCCACCAAAGTGCATCTCGCGAAACCAATAGAGTTTTCCATTGAAGGTGAGATGCTGGAGGATGCCGAAGAGAGACACAAAGAATCCGAAACTCATCACAAACCAGACAAAGCTGCGCCAGTCCTCGAGTGTCCGGAATGCTTGAGCAGCCAAAAACAAAAGGAGAATGTCAGCGAGCAGAAGCTGAAGTTCCATGCGCGTACTGTAGGACGACGCGGTGCGATGAAAGACACATTGGCCGAGGGCGATCAGCAGGAAGGCAACAAGGGGCAAAAGCAAAGGGGAAACGACGAGCTGATGCTCCTGCGTGAGATAGGCGTGCACGGCCCAGGCGAGAAAGAGCAAGGCTGCGCCAATCTCGAGGACAGCGCGCGCCCAATCCTCGACTGCACCGTGGGAGACGACTCCGAAGACTACGAGGGCGCAGATTCCGATGCGAAGGATTTTCATTGCTTGGTGCTCTCCGCGGGCTGCGGAACCAAGACAACGTCGTCAATCCAGGCCGAACCGCGAATCTTGTTGTCGAACTTGGCGCTCGGCTGCCGGGTCACACAGAGCAGCAATTCGCCCACGTCGTTTCCCGAGGTCCAAGGAAGCTCGACTTGCGTCCACGGTTGCGTGCCCTTGACGTCTTCGGTCCAGGCAATGGAGTTTACCGATTCGCTCAGGGAATGCAGACCGAAGCGCACGCCCTGGTCGGTAGAGATATCGCGAACTCGTACCCAGGCCGAAAACCGGTAAGAAGTGGAAGGCTGGACGGCGACGTACTGGCAGACATCGTTGAAATTTACGTTCTGCAGGCCGTTGAAGGTCAGCCGGAGGGACCGATTCCCGGAATGTTTTTCCTTTGCATCGAAAGTGACCTGCACACCGCCAATGAATGACGGGTAATACCAAGTGAATCCACCATTCGCGATATTCGATTCGAACCCGCCGTCCCACACCAGTGAGCCCGGAGGGTCTGGAGGACGCTGGGCACCCGCAATAGCGAGAGCTTGATCCCACACGCGATGGGCTTCCGTCATCTGACGTTTATGAATGAGAGCTCCGAGCAAAGGATAGGACTCGCTGATATCCAAGTGGGGGTGAAGAGCAGCCAGACTGGACCACACAATCAGGGCTTGATCGGTTTGTTGCTGTTCAGAGAGGCCGGAAATCACGTTGATGTAGGCATCTTGAGAGTGAGGTAAGACACGTTCGAGGACCGCATGGACGTCCGGCTCGAACCGCATGCAGAGGGCGAACGCCGCTGCTCCGCGCTTTGGGTCGGCTTCTACGGCATGCTTGATCTCCGCGAATGCCGCGTCTAACTCGCCTCGCCGCAACAAAAAATTCCCATAGCGCCAGGAGACTTCCGGCGAAAGCGAGTACAAGCGACTGGCTTGAAGAAACGCGTTTCTAGCAGCAGCGACGTTTCCTTGGGATTCGTAGGCCGTGGCCAGATCCAACCAGATGTCCGCCGAGTGCGAATCAAAGGACAAAGCCGTCTGGTAGGCGCGAATGGCGCGCTGGTTATCGGGATCTTCCAGGTTGTACTGCCAGTAGCGGCCGAGGAGATACCAGTTGCGGGCGTCGTCCGGCTCAAGCTGAGTGGCCCTCCGATACCCTTCCGCTGTGTTCAATTCGGCTTCGTGTATCGAAAGAGTATTGCGGATGCCGGAGTAAGAGAGAGCGGCCGCGAGCGCCAACGCTAGAAGGACAAGAAACCCGCGAGCCGCTGGACTTGATAGGCGAAGAATCATCCCGCGATACTGTGCATAGACGAACTCTGAGATGCAAGATGAAAGTCTGAAGAAACAGACTGAGAACACGGCCAGAGATTGTCGAAAAGCGGTCTATTTGCCTATGGTGGCAGAAAGGGTTTCATCGGCGCGGCCACGGCGGCGGACGTCGATTCCCAGGCGCTTGATTTTTTGGTTGAGCGTGGAGAGGGGAATCATAAAACGTTCGGCGGCCTCGGTCTGATTCCAACCCGTGCGTTCGAGCATGTCCATAATGATGCGGCGCTCGATCTCGTCCATGATTTGAAAGAGCGAAGGTTGCGGGTGATCGGCGGCGGAACGGGAACCAGGTTCGCCAGGCAACGGAGGGAGAAATTCCGAGAGCTGCAGGCGGACGCCGCGGACAATTTCCTTGCTGCGAATACTTTCGGGAAGCAAATCCACGTCAACGCGCTCCTGGGTGGAGAGCACGACGGCGCGCTCGACGACATTTTCCAGTTCGCGAACGTTGCCCGGCCAATCGTAATCCATCAGAAGCTTCATGGCGCCAGCCGTAAACTGCCGCATGGGTTTGCCGTTCTCAAGGCAGTAGCGCACGAGGAAATGGGCGAGCAGCGCAGGTACATCCTCGCGGCGGTCGCGGAGCGGCGGGAGCTGGAGATGAATTACGTTCAAGCGGTGGTATAAATCCTCACGAAAGCGGCCTTCACGGACAAGCGTCAGGAGCTCGACGTTGGAGGCGGCGACGATACGCACATCGACCTTGAGCTGCTCCGTGCCACCGAGGCGCATGAATTCGCGCTCTTGAATGACGCGCAGGAGCTTGGCCTGCGTTTCCGGGCTGATAGTCGCGATTTCGTCGAAGAAAATCGTGCCTTGATCGGCGACTTCGAAAAGGCCCTTCTTGGAAGCGACGGCGCTGGTGAAAGCGCCCTTCACGTGACCGAAGAGTTGAGATTCGAGCAAGTCTACGGGGATCGAGCCGGTGTTGACGGGCACGAAGGCTTTGTCCGCGCGGGTGGAAGCAGAGTGGATGGCTTTGGCGATGAGTTCTTTGCCGGTGCCGCTTTCACCGCTGATCAGCACGGTGGAGCGCGAGGGCGCTACCTGGGTGATCAAGTCGAAAAGCGCGAGCATCTTCTCGCTCTTGCCGATGATGTTGGGAAAATTGAAACGCTGCTTGAGCGCTCGCTTAAGCTGGACGTTTTCTTCGCGCAGATGGCGTGATTCGACGGCTTGCGCCACTTGCGCCAGAAGTTCGTCATTAGACCAGGGCTTGGTGATGTAATCGAGCGCGCCGCCTTTGAATGCAGCACGGGCCATTTCAATCGAGCCGTAGGCCGTGATTAAAACGACGGAAAGTTGCGGATCGCGCTTGCGAATTTCGCGGAGCAGCTCCAGACCATTACGGTCGGGAAGACTTACATCGAGCAGCAGCAAATCGAAGGGATGCTCTTCCAGTTTGGCGAGGCCGGACTCTCCAGTTTCCGCGCTGGAGACGCCGTAGCCTTCCGTCTTGAGCAGGAGCTCGAGACCTTCGCGAATTTCTGATTCGTCGTCTACAACGAGAATGGAGCCCTTAGACATGAACCGACTTCCTGACCGCGGGGAACTCTACGTGAAAGGATGTGCCTTTGCCGGGTGTCGAGCGGACGTCGATCTTGCCGGAGTGTTCCTTGATGATGCCGTAGCTGACGGAGAGGCCGAGACCGGTGCCGCGGCCGCTGGCTTTGGTGGTGAAGAAGGGGTCGAAGATGCGGTGAATATGCTCGCGCGGGATGCCTGCACCTGTATCGACAACTTCAATTTCGACGCTGCCGTTGTGCGCGCCCGTGCGCACTTCCAACAACCCGCCGCCGGGCATGGCGTCACGGGCGTTCAGGAAAAGATTCAAAAAGACCTGCTGCAGTTTGTTCGCGGAACCTCGGACAGCGGGAAGAGTTTCTCCGAGATGCTTGACGACTTGTATTTGTGAAGTTTTTAGCGGATGGGAGACGAGGGAAAGAGTTTCTTCCACGACGCGGTTCACGTCGATGTCCACGGCCTCCGCGGCGCCGGTGCGCGAAAAATTTAGAAGATTGTTGACGATTTCGCTGGCGCGGAACGTTTGCTTGACGATTTTCTCGATGATAGATTGGCGCGGATCGCCGTCCGGCATCTGTTTCGCGAGCATTTGGATGTAGTTGGAAATCACGGCTAGAGGCGTATTTACTTCATGCGCGACGCCTGCGGCCAGGAGACCGAGCGAAGTCAGCTTCTCGGTCTGCGACATTTGCTCTTCCATGCGTTCGCGCTGGGTGACGTCGTCGAAGAGCAAGAGACGCCCGATGCGCTCGGCGGACTTGCTGACCAGCGGCGTGATGGAGACGTTTAAGGTGAGCGCCTTGCCTTGATGATGCAGACGCTGTTTGTAGATGCCGGTGATCTGCTCGGCGTCGCCGCGTGCAGCAATTTCCTCTGCAAGCGCTTCCGGAAGCAGCGAGCGAAGCTGGCGTCCAACGGCCTCCTGGCGGGCAACGCCGAAGAGCTGTTCCATGCGCGTGTTCCAGGATTCGACGATGCCTTCCAAATCAACGGCGAGGACGCCGACATTCAAGGATTCCACGATATTTTCGCTGAAGTCTTTGAGGCGTGCGATCTCGAGAGCTTTTTGTTCGAGCGAGGTGTAGAGCTGAGCGTTATCAAGTGCCACGGCGACGTAGCCTGCGATCGTTTCCACCAGCTCGACGTCATCACTGGAAAGATAATCGCCGTCGACAGTCTTGCCGAGGCCCAGGACAGCGACGGTGTGCTCGCGAATACGGCAGGGAACGTAGTAATTCAGGTCGAGCTGTTCGAGAGTGCGGCGCACGGACTCGCTGACGTCGCGCGCGGCGCGGGGCGACTCAAAAAAGAGCGCCCCCCGCGCGAACTCGGGCCGGGCCGGTCCGAGGAAACTGAGATCAAGAGGCTCCGCAAGACGTACACCCATGGAGCGAGCCAGGCGGAGATTGCCGGGATTTGCGAGGTCCTCGACAAAAATCGCCAGGCGATCGACTAGGAGCGTTTGCGAAACGCGGTCCATCACGGAGCCGAGCATGGGCTCGAGACGCACTTCGTTCGTGAGCGTGCGGCCGAATTCGATCAGCGTGCGGCGATAATCCAGGCGGTCGCGATAGAAGAAACGGTCGAGACGGGCTTGAATCCATTCGCGGAAAGGCTGGAACAGAAGCGCGGCGATAACGATGGCGATGATGCCGCCGACGGGGCCGTTTGCCTGGGCGTGAAAAATCTGCGGAATCAACGCTACGAAGAAGAAGTAAATCGTGGCGATGGCCGCTGTTGCCGCGGTGTACGCCAAGCCGCGCTTGAAAATGATGTCCACGTCCATCAAGCGGTAACGAATGATGGCGTAACCGAAGCACAACGGAATGAAGAGCAGGCTGACCGTCGAGAATTTCATCCAAGGCTTAGCAGCCGCGTCGAATACGTACGGGAGGACGTAGAAGACGGCGAATGGGAAAGTACCGACAAAGGTCCCCGCCGTGAGCCATTTCAATTGCTGCCGCAAAACACCGGCGGGCGCTCCACGATAATTGCGATAGAAAACGAGTCCCGCCGCCAGGAAACACACGCCGAGATAGGTATAAGCGATTTTGTCCAAAAGGATGCGGGAGCCGAGCCAAGGAACCCAACCAAGCACACCCAGAGCTGTGCTGACATGAACGAGAAGAATCGCAAGCGGCGGCAGATAAATGAAGCTTAGCTTGGCAAGAGAGCGACTGGTCCCTTCGGTACGTTCCGGGAAGACCAGCGCAAAATGCAGTAACAAGGCCGGCATAAGCAGTTGCGCAAGGATTTTGACCCAATAAACCTCGTAGTCAAAGGTATCCAGCTTCCCGCTGTAATGGAAAGAGAAGAAAATGAAAGACACAAGGCAGAAAATGTAGAAATGAACGGCGCGCGGGGCGTTCCAGCGGCGCGCAAAAATAAAAAGACCTATGAAGAGATAGATCAGGCCAACAGCGCGCGCATAATTTTCAATGGAAGTGGGTTTCTCGGCAGGCGCGGTGACGAGCGGAGTCTCAAACTCCTCGCTGTTCCGAGCCAGCTTGTAACGCACTTGGGTCCAAAGCCCGGCGCGCCATAGCCGCTTGGTGACCTGCACTTGCCGGGTTACTGCGGTGCCATTGATAGCCAGCAGATGATCCCCGGCGCGCAGTCCAGCGCGAGCGGCGGGGGAATTGGGAGCCACTTGCTGGGCTTGGATGCCTTGAGTGGTGTCCAGCCAAACGACGCCGTCGTCGGGAGTCTCGAACTCGGACCTCTGGACGAAGTTCAGCCAGGCAAAAATCATGGCTGCCAGCGTAGCAAGCGCTAGCACGACGGCCCCGACGCTGACTCTGAGGTTCTGCTTCATAACCGGCCCAGGGAGGGTGACACCTCGCCAGAGAATCTTAGGTGCAAACGAATGTCCATTCTTTGGAAGGGTGTCTCTGCAAAAACTGCCTTATGTTTCAATAACTTACATAATCCGAAGGCTGGGGATTTCTCAATAATCCGGTTTCTGGAAGAACGCATACAGCTTTCTAAAGGCCAATTTGCTCTTAGAATTGCAGACTCAGACCACCCCGAAACGTGCGGAAAGCGGGCATCAAGGTCACACGGCCGTCTTGGGTGTTGAGCGTGACGTAGCCCTGAGCGAGGAGGTTGTCGCATTCCGCATTGGCCTCCCAGCGGCCGGGGCCAAACTTGGGGAGGCGTTGGTGCACCCCAACATGGAAATAAGGCTCCATATCGAAGAGCGCTTCGCCAAAGCCATCGACACGCGTGAGCGTTGCTCCGCTGATCCACTGGTAGCCTGTCGTGACCCTCGTGCCGAGGCGTGGCACCCTAGCGGAAACTCTGGCACCGGCAGAGTGGCGACCGGCGGTTCGGAACAGCTCACGGAGAGGTCCGGCCGCTGCGCTCGAAGGAGTCAAAGCGCCGGCAAAAGCATAAAGTGCGGTCAGTTCGACGTCGTCGCCGAACTTCTCCCGGTAGGCGGCGCGGGTACCCCAACTGCTGGAAGAGCCTCCGTCATAAGAGAAACCGTTGGAATAGACGTCCTGGAAAAAGTCAGCGACAGGAAGATTATTGCCTCGGCCGAAGACCGCCACGTGGTTGTTGTCTTCGTGAAACGCCGCAATCTGCAACTTGCCGCGCGCGCCCAGCTTGCGCTCGGCGGCGATCTCCTCGTGGAAGCCGCTTTCCAGCACGGGACGTCCGGCCCGCCACATGAGTACGGGGAAGGCATCCAGTTCATTTAAAGCCGCCGCCAAGGTGTTTGCGGTTTCCCCATCAAGTGTCTCAAGCGGCTCGGGGCCGGTTGGCATGGATGCAAAAATCAAGGATGCATGCCATTCGTCGGTGATGCGCGCGTCGAGCTGCATGCGCGGACGCAAAGAACTGGCAGAGCGGCCAAGACCGACTAAGACATATTCGCCGCCATATTCAAGAACAGCGCGGGTTCCGAAAACCATGGAACCGCCTTGATCAATGCGCACGCCGCGGAACGTGGGTCCCACATCTCCCAGTTTCGATTCGCGCAGCACAAGAGCGGTGTGAGGTCCGGCGCCGAGCGAGCCGGTGGGCAGCCAAACGGTGGCGATTCCGCCAGCGGGGGAATCGCCGTTATAACTCAAAAGGCCTGCAAGGATAAGCCGGCTTGAAAGACCAAGCTGCTGATCGTAAGCAAATGCAGTTGCAGGGCTTGCGGGGAGGCTGGAAACCGAGCCGGGCCTGCGAGCGCCATCCGTAAATTCCAGCCGTCCTCGTGATGGCTCTGATGGAACGGATTCCGAGTCCGCAGTTACAGTGCCAAGCGGGTCCTGATCGACCCACTGAAGCACCGGCCGCACAGAAGTCGCGGAGCGAAGAACCCATTTCCAATCATCCGCTTCGACGGCTGCGGAAGAAGGGGCGCGCCGCAACTGCTCCAGAGAGGCAAACATGGATTCCAACTGGATGCGCACGAGTGTCGTGAGATTGGCGGTGACGCGGACGTGTTTTTCAAGTGTGGGGAGAAATCCTGCGAGTGTAACGCGCACGGTGTAGAAGCCGGGAGCGAGCCGTTCGCCGCGGAAAACTCCCTGCGTGTTGGTGAAAAAACCGATGCCTGACGCGGACGCAGCCACAGCCGATTCCGGGATCACTTCCACGCTGGCGCCCATTTGAGGGGTGCCAGCCGTATCTCGAACGACTCCCGAGAGGATCCCCTGAACAGACTTCAACTGCGCCACTGCCGGATTCGCTCCCATGAATGAGAACGTTGCGGCCAGGACGAGAGCCCCCATGACTCGGACCTGTCCTTTACTCACTTCTCGCTACCTCCCCGGAACCGTGTTGGCTGCTGCCTTAGTCGGTTCCAGCGGCCCCCTGACCGTGAACTCTGCGGTCTTGGAAATAGACTGATTGGCAATGCCGTCCGTGGCATTAATCTCGATCGAGTATTTGCCGGGAGCGAGCGACGCGAGCGGCAACCACCTCTCGATGGTGACCTGGTCGCCGGTCTGCTTCATCTCCTCCGACGTTTCCTTGAATTGCAGCACCTGCTCGGCGCCCTTCTTCACGGTAAATTGGAACGTGGCGCTGGACTTGTGAGTCTTGTCGTCGGGTTTGAGGTTGTAAACCTGGAGATAAATTCCCATGCGATCGCTGGTTGTGAAGTCGCTATTGAGGCGCGGTCGCACTTTGGTTGAGCCCAAAACGAACTGCCCGGTGCCAATCTGTTTGGCAGGGACGTGCTCGAGCTGATCGGCGAGAATCAAGGTGCTCGCATCCAGTTTTTCATCCGCGTATCGAGGCACAGCAAGCCTGGTGTTCACAACGCCGACGTTGCCACTCTGCACATCCTTAATGACTAGATCCAGCCGGTAGAGGCCCGGGCGGAGTGGCACGGCTTTCTGATAAATCGACTGCAATTTAAGCGACTGCTGGAACAAGGAATCAGGAAAATCTTTGGAAACGGGGTCTTCGAATGTTTGCACCACGCGGCCCGTCAAGGTACTGACGCGCCCGAAAACGTTCATCGTGGCGGAATGGATGCCATCCTTCGATTGGAAGTTGAGCTGGCCGTTAGACACCTGGATAGTAATAGGAACCAAGACCGTGTCGTTGGTTACCTTCATGAAATCCGTGCGCCAGGTAAATTTAAGTTGATCGCGGACAATGCGCGCGGTCACAATGGCTTCGAGGTCCTTGAACTTGACCTCGGGTGGCTTCTGCACCTTGGCGTAGAGTTCCAAGCGATTGAATTCATCCATGCTGGCCGGGGTTCCGCCCATGGCGGTCGGCAGGTTCGTACCGTCGGAGCGCGTGAAGCGGTCCGTCTTGGAGGCCATGCCCATTGATTCGAGCAAGCTTAAGCCAGCGCCGGGCACGTGAAGTAACGCATCCTTTTCCGAAGGGTCCATGGTCAGGTGATATTCACCTGAACCGCTCGGGTCGACGAATTCAAGGATGATGTTCTCACCGATTCCTTCCAAATAACGCCACCGCCAAGTTTCCCAAGGATAGGTGGTCGTCGAACCGCCGCCTTCTTCCATGGGCCGGTCATAAGTGCCGCCGGAGGGGTGGGAATCTACCTCATCCGCTGGACCCCACATGATGTACATCCGACCACGGTCGGTCTTCCAGCCAGGAATGCCGGAGGCATAGTGCTCGTTGGCGTAAGCGATGCGGCGATAGTGCTCCTCTTTAAAATCGTTATCCGGGAGATCGGGATTACTGCTGCGCCGGAGCCAGAACTGTTCGATAAACTGTTCACGCTCTTCATTGGTATCAAGCTGAAGGAAGGCGTTCCGCTCTTCTGGCGAAATGATGTAGATCACGTCCTCGTTGAGCCACTGCCTGTACTGGCTGTCGAGCTCTTTGAGGGTCTTGCGTGCTTTCTGTTTCTGTTCTTTCCGCTGCTCTTTGGTGAGGGTCTGAGGAGGCGGCGGACTCGCGGAATCCTGGGCCTGTTGAGCCGAAACATCTGGAATAAGGATGGCAAACGAGAATGCAGTAGCAATCAGGGTACGAATTACCCGTGGCATCAGCACACCTCAACTTCTAGGACGACTGAATTCTACCCCCGGACAAGCTGCCCGTCAACCGACGAATCTCCTGCATTTTGTGGCACTTGTCCTCCGATTCCCGTTAGAATCGTGAAGTTGGCGGAGGGTTGCCTGACAATTTTTGACCTGAACTTTGGGACAGGGTCCTCAGAAAGAGCTTGGTGAGGAAGAAGTGCGCTGAAGAAATCAGCAAAGGCCAGGCCGAGATTGGATTTAGCGGGGCGCTTACTGCACGCGGTGGTTGTGAACGTCCGATCCCACCAAAGTATCGAAAATCGCCAGGACGTGCCTGCGGTATTCCACCATACGAGTGAAGATGTCGCGCAACTCCGGCTCACGCTCCGCTTCCTTGTGCCATTTAGCGAGAACCAATGCGGGGACTTCGATGTCCTGGCGCAATTTTTCCGCGGAATGGCCGCGCAGGAAGAGGCCGTAGAAGAAAGCCGCTTCACGCTGAGGGAAGTCGAAGTCGTGAACGACTTCCGAAGGAACGATTTGTGGCAAGGTCGCCATAGAGAAAAATGCAGTTTACCGAAAAGATTTTCCCCGTCAAGTAGTACGCGGGGTTTCCTGCCGCCACTTGTGCAACTCCCTGTCCCAAAGGGATGCCTCAACTTACAGAAACTTGTCCCACGGAGGGGTTGCCAGCCGCATCTAACCGCCGTAGGATGCTTAAAGGCATGGCAGGGTTACACAACTCGGTATCTGGAGGAGCCTTCGGGAGGCTTGCTCGATTTGGGCTCCTGAAAGGGCTGCGCTCGATCGAAATCGACCGGGAAGAGTTTCGGCGGCAACTCAAGCGAAAACACGGACTTGAGGTGGCGGACTTCCGCCATATGCACCTTGTGCCAGTAGCGCACCTGGATGCCATCGCCAAGGCGCTGATTCGAGACACGGAACGGCTTGCACTTCTGGAAGGGGCCGGCTTTGGCCTTGGGGGTATGATCACGATTATCCCGGACGCAGGGCTTCTAACCATTCTGACTCTACGCCTCATCCAGAGACTTTGCTTGCTTTACGGATTCGAGCAGCGCGGACAGAGCGAACGGTTGGAGTTGTGGATGGCGGCTGCCGCAGCTACGGGTGTTGATTACGGCAAGGATCTTGCCGAAAAGCAGATTCTCGAGAGACTCGCCCCGCGCATTGCGGAACGGCTGGCCGTTAAGCTCGGACAGGAAACGGCGGAAAAGTGGGTCGGCCGTTTGATTCCCCTGGCCAGTTCGGTAATTGGCGGCGCTCTGAACTATGCCTTTGTGCGTGCCTGGGGCGCGCGAGTGCAGCGTAACCTCCGCCTGCGGCATGTTACCGTTAGGCCGGTTGCGGCTGCTCATCCTCCTTCGAGTTCAGCATATACTCCAGCACGGCCCTTACTCGTCTAGCCTTCGCGGCCACATTTCAGCAGGCGGAACGCCTTCACCCATGCAGGACAACTCTTATCTTTCGCCTGTGACGCGCGGCAGCAAAAGCTATGTGAGCGACACCGCCATAAATCTTCGTTGGTACCGAATAGCATTGCTTACAGCGATTCTCTCCCTCTTGGCGGTAATGCTTGTCCCGCCTATGGCACGTTGCCAGGACCAAGAAGAGATTAAGGGCGCGCCCGCCGAGCCGACCGACGCCCAGGAAATCCGCGAGCAAATTGCGGCCGTGCAAAAACTGCAACCCACGCTGCCGGATCGCGGCGCGGCCCTTTATTTTCTCGCCGCCGCGAAACAACACTTGCGAGAGACACGCGAGGCGTTGTCGCTTTTGAAAGAATGCATCGCGTTACAGGAAGGATTCGATCCCTCGGGTGAGCCGGCTTTTCTGGAGCTGAAAAGCACGAAGGAATTCACCACGCTGATCGAAAGCGTTCACCGCGATTTCCCTGTGATAGCGCAAGCGCGCGAAGCGTTTCGAACAACGGAGAAAGACCTGATTCCGGAAGGCCTGGCCTATGATGCGCAGCGGAACGTTTTTTATCTGAGCAGCCTCAATCGCCGGAAGATCGTCGAAATTGGCCGGGACGGCAAGATTTCCGATTTTGTGCCGACAGACCGCTACGGACTCTTGCCTGTGCTGGGTATCCGGCTCGATCCTAACGATGGCACGGTGTGGGCCGATTCCTTCACGGAGAACGGGCGTACCGAACTACTGCATTTTGATGCCACGGGAAAGTTGCTGGGCCGCTTCAAGCCAGACGGTTCGGCAAAGCATGGCTTCAACGATCTGGTCATCCGCAAGAACGGCGAAGTGATTACCACGGATAGCCTGGCGAACTTCGTGTATCGATTCGATCCTGCGGCGCGAGCGTTCAAAGCTCTGCCAGTTCATCGTCCGCTCTTTTATCCCAACGGCATTGCATTGAGCGAGGGCGACGAGCGCCTGTATGTAGCGGATAGCTTGGGTATTGTGAGCATGGACCTCGCAAGCGGGGCAAGCCACGACGTAAATCCGGGACCGCGCAGTACGCTTGCGGGCATCGACGGCCTCTATTGGCACAACGGCAGCCTGATAGGCATTCAGAACGGTATCGGCTCCCCTCGCATTATGGCGTTTCAACTTTCCGTCGATGGGCTCCACGTGACGCGCACTACCATCCTGGAGAATCGGAGTAATTTTTGTGTCTTGCCAACGACTGGGGCGATTCGGGGATCCGACTTCTTCTTCATTGCGAACAGCCAGATCGATAACGTGAACAACGACAAGGTGATGGACGTAACGCGACTGGAAGTAATCCGCATTGGCGTCCTTCGGCTTCCCTGATACGGAGGTAGAGAGGACGCGGCAAAAACCGGGAGTGGAAATTACCGAGAGAGCGCCGTAGAGTAATAGCTCGCGATTGCCGCGCGAGATGCGCGCCAATTTGATTGGGGGGGGCCGAATATGGGGGGAATACAAA
>Ga0308309_10001336_pt1 | contig 14695 bp, 13 predicted proteins | sample HubBroMetageWFT5_FD_192491 | JGI IMG/M metagenome (GOLD analysis project Ga0308309, IMG submission 192491) | Warmed and freeze-thawed soil microbial communities from the Hubbard Brook experimental Forest, New Hampshire - Hubbard Brook CCASE Soil... | ecosystem: Environmental > Terrestrial >...
TGAGCGCGTGGCGCTGATTGCGGATGGAGAACTGAGTTCGCCCGTCCGGGGAAAGGGGATCGGCGGCAGGAATTCGGCGTTTGTGCTAGCGTGCGTTGAAAAAATTGTCGGCCGCAAGATCACCGTCTTTAGCGCTGGCACGGATGGAATGGATGGCAACAGCCCCGCAGCGGGAGCTGTGGCCAATGGTGAAACGCTTATTCGCGCCGAAGTGCTCGGCCTTGATCCCGCTGCGGCGTTTCAACAAAGCGACGCCTACACTTTTTTCGAAAAACTCGGCGACGCAGTTACCACCGGCCCCACCGGCAACAACCTTCGCGATCTGCGCATCTTCCTCGCCGAACCGTGAACGGTTATTGTTTTGCCGGAGGCGGCAGCCGCTTCTCGATTTCCTTCAAGCGGTCGTTCATTTCCTGCACGAGTTGCTCGACGTGAGCCAGCCGCTCGTCTTCGCCCGCTTTTTCGCCTGCGTTCGCATCCGGCTTCATCGTGCCGTGCGGACCGCCCTTCGCCAACGGATTCTTCAGCCGCTCGATCTGTTCCTTGATCGTCGGTTGCATCTCGATGCTCAGGTTTTTGCTTTGCAGCATCGCTTCGAGCGCGGGGATCGCCGAAGCGTCACCGCGGCCGCCGAGAGCATAGATCGCCGTGCGGCGAATCGGGAAATGCGAGTCCAGCAGATAACCGGCAATCACTTGCGTGAGTTCTTTGTTGTCCTTCTGCAAGCGCGCCAGGCTGCCGATGGCCGCTTCCCGCGAATCCATGTCTTTGCCGGGCGCTGCCCATTCGCGGAGCAGCGGCACCGCCTTGTCGTCGCCAAGCGCACCGAGTCCGCTTAGCGCGGCGTTGCGCAAAAAACCGTCCGGTGAGTCGGCATTTACCGCCGCGACCAGAGTTTCGTATGCACCAGCACCCTTGATGCGGCCAATGGCGCGCAATGCAGCTCCCCGCGCGCGATAGGAGGAATCCTCCCGAGCAACCGTCTGCAACCGAGCGACAACCGCCGTGTCGTCTTTGAAGTTTTCCAGAGCCAGCACGATGCTGCCGCGCACCCACGGCTCTTTCGCGGAGTTCAGCGCATCGAGCAATTGCTTGGACGCCGCTGCGCCGCCGAGTTCTCCCAACGAATTTGCCGCGGTCCTGCGCACCCCGCTGCTCTTGTCGTTGCGCAAAGCCTCGCCCAACGCGGTCACCGCTTCGTCGTCGCCCTTGAGATTCGCTAGTGCCTCGGCGGCATCGGCGCGGTCCGCCACTTCGCTTGCATTCTTCAACTGGTAGAGCAGTTCCTTCTTTTCTTTCTTGAACTGCGCGGATTTCAGGATTTGCGTTCCCTTATCGAAGAGCACCATCAACGGCGCGGAGTCCGCCGGGAACGAGAACACTTCCGACTCCTGCGTGACATGAATGGGATAGAGCTTCGGTCCGGCCGGCGTGGTGATTTCCACATCAACGGGCACTTGAAACAGCCCGACGTGCCCTTCGCGTTTTTGCGACTGCTTTACCGTCAGCGCGACCTGTTTTTTCGCCTCGTCGTAGGTGTAGCTCAACTCAAACTTTGGCGCTCCCGCTCCATAAATCCACTGCTGAAAAAAGGCGTCCACGTTCGTATGCGTCGCTTCTTCAATCGCCCTTTGGAGATCCGACGTCATCACGTTCTTGCCGCGATTCACTTCCAGGTAATGCTTCAGCCCCCCGTAAAACGCATCTTCCCCAAGCTGGCGCCGCAGCATGTACAGGACCCAGCCGCCTTTCCCGTAGGCGTTGCCGTCAAACTCCTCGGACTCTTCAAAGTTGTAGCGCACGATCGGTTTGTCATAGAGCGAGCGCATCGCAAACCACTCTCGCGCGCTTTCCCATCGGTCATAGTCCGCGGTGTCTTTCCCAAAATGCGACTCCGCCCACACCGTTTCCATGAACGTGGCAAAGCCTTCGTTCAGCCAGATGTCGCCCCAATCCTTCGTTGTCACCAGGTCGCCGAACCACTGATGGCCCAGCTCATGCGAAATCAGCGGATCCTCGTTCTGTTCGTACTCCGGCACCAGCTTCGGACTGCGCAACGACTCCGCGGTGTTGGTGGTCGCGCTGGAATTTTCCATGCCGCCGGCAACGAATTCGTCCACCATCGCCTGCGAATATTTTTCCCAGGGATAGTCCACGCCCAGTTTTTTGCTGAAGAGCTCAATCATCGCTGGTGTCCGGCTGTAGCTCGGGTTCAGGCGGTCGGCGCGATCCTTTGGTGCATAGTACGTCACCGGAATATTCCGCCAGGTGTCCTTCACCTCCACGAATTCGCCCGCCACTACGGTGATCAGATACGTAGAACTCGGCTGCGACTCGCGCCAGGTCCAGGTCTTCATGCCATCGCTGGCGTCGGCGACGTTAATCAGCTTCCCGTTCGAAATCGTCTGCCAGCTTGCGGGAACCGTCAAAATCGTTTCCGTCGTCAGGCGATCGTTGGGGTAGTCATAGGTCGGCAGATAGTAGCGCGTGTCCTCGGATTCTCCTTGGGTCCAGATCTGCAGTGGCCGGTTGGGATAATCCTTATCGGGCAGAATAAAATAGAGGCCCTTGCTCGGCGTGCCCTGATACTTGATCTCCACGTCGTATTTCGCGCCGGCATTCGCGCCATTCGGCAACGTAACCACCAGCTTGCTTTCGGTGGTCGAGAATTTCGCGACACTTTTATTGATCCGCACGCTTTCGATCTGCAATCCCACCGAATCAAACGAAATGTTTTGCAGGCCGTCGCGCAACAGGGTCACCGAGTGGGTCACTTCGCCAATCACCTTCTTCTGCTCCGGCTGAAAGCGCAGCCCGATTTTCGAGTGCTGCAGATCGTAATCCTTGCTGCGCGCAAACGGCTCATCCGCGCGCAGCAATCCGGCCCCGCTCCACAGCCACATCGCACAGAGAATTGTGCCCGCAAAAGAGACTCGCTGCCGGTTCCCGATGTTCCGCCTGATCATTCCTCTAGCTCCTTGAATTCCCTATGAATTCAGCAATTCCAGATTAAGAATTCGATGGCCCGCGTGCTCTAAAGTTTCAACCGCAACAGGAATTTCCTCGTTTTGCACCAGCAAGTAGTCCGTGTCGAAGGTCGAAATCACAAAAATTCCCACGCCGACGCGCGCCAGCGGATTCGCCAGCGCCGCGACCACGCCGGTTTCGTCGAACGCGAAGGGCCCATGCACCTTGAGCATCCGCCAACCGCGTGAGGCGTCGACTTCAGCGGGAAGGATCGCTTCCGTGGTCACAACGGAAAGCTCGTCCTGCGTGCGCGTCACGGAGAAAAATCCCGAGCCATTCGCCCACGCAGGAATTTGGGCGTCGCGGGGAAATTTCGCGATCGCGTAACGCCCTTCCATCACAGAAAGCGTCAGTGTGCGATTTGCGGGCGGCATGCGGCGCTAGAGCAGGCTCCTGGTCGTGCCTCCATCAATGGCCAGCGATACTCCGTTTATGTAGCCCGCTTTTTCGGAAGCAAGAAACGCCACCACCGACGCGAACTCTTCGGGCGTGCCCAGGCGTCCCGCGGGGATCAGCTTCTTCCAGCCGGCAAACACCTCTTCGGGCGTGGCTCCGGTGCGCCCGGCCATCATTCCCGCCAAATCATCCAGGCGATCGGTGCGCGTGTAGCCGGGGCAGACGTTGTTCACGGTGATTCCATGCGCACCATATTCGTTTGCAAGAGTGCGCACCAGGCCCGTCACTCCCGCCCGTAATGAATTCGAAAGCAACAGTCCTTCGACGGGTTGCTTCACGGAATACGATGTGATCGTCAGGAACCGGCCCCACTTGTTTTTCAGCATTCGCGGTAGCGCCTCCTGGGCAAAGTACACGGTGCTCATCAATAGTTGATCGGTCCATACGCGCCAGTCCTCGACCGTTGTGGCGCTGAACAATTTGGACGGCGGCCCGCCGGTGTTGGTAACGCAAATATCCACGCGGCCAAAACGCTTCTCGACGTCCGCCACAAACCGCGCGACATCCGCGGCTTTGCCGACATCCACCGCCTGCCAGAAAACCTCGCGCCCGCCCGCCACCTGAATCTGCGCCGCGGCCGCCTTCAGGTCCGCCGCTGTGCGCGCGCAGATGGCAATGTCCGCCCCTTCGCGGGCCAATTCCTCCGCGACCGCTCGCCCCAGCCCCTTGCTCGCCGCAGCCACGATCGCCACGCGCCCGCGCAACCCCAGGTCCATTCCGGCCTCCAAGCCCAAACCTCCATGTTCTCTTGAACGGCGGAGACCCGTCAAATGGGCGCTATTCGTTTAGACGCGGCACAGAATGACGAAGGTTGTGAAATAATCCCTCACGGCCGCCCGCGAGGTTTTTACTATTTGCAGACAAACGTCGAACCAAAAAACGAGGTTCTCATGAACGTAGCCGACTTTCGGAGGATCGCGCTCAGCCTTCCGGGCGCCGAAGAAAGCTCGCACATGGGCCAGCCGGACTTTCGCGTGGACGGCAGAATTTTCGCGACGCTGGCATCGGCAAAACAAGGCTTCGGCAACCTGATGCTAACGCTGGAGCAACAGGCCGCTTTCGTCGAGGAGATGCCCGAAGTGTTCCTCCCCATCCCGGGCGGTTGGGGACGCATGGGAATGACCCATATCCGGCTGGCCGAAGCGAGCGAGGACGTCCTTTATGGTGCCTTGCATACAGCCTTGAAGCTGCGCGCCGAGAAAAACGCGAAGTCCGGCAAAAAGAAACGCCCGTCCAAAGCTGGCCTGGCAACGCCGAAGCAGAAAAGCAAAAAACGCTGAGGTTCGACCCTCGCGATAGGAATCCGCTCGTCTTGAAGATTTGCGCTGCGGGGCCGACGCGCACTAAGATGCGAGGTAAAGCAAAGCTCGCTCCTCAATCGTTCCCACAGGAGGTACGCATGCTTCGCATTCGAATCACTATTGTTCTGTTCCTCGCTGGTCTCTTGGCCGCCGTTCCCCTGCGCGGGCAACTCGGCAAAGCCGTGATCATTGCGGCCGGCTCCGAAGTGGACCACCAGCTCAACGACATCAACGCCGCAACCGATCCCGCCGCAAAGCTCAAGTTGATCGATGCCTTCTCTGCCGCTCATCCTGAAAGCGACCTGCAAATCCTCGCCGACGAGCAGTACGTGAACTACTACCTCAACGCCAAACAGTACGACAAGGTGTTCGAGTATGGCGACAAGCTCTTCGCTCTCGATCCCGACAATTTTTCGAACGCCGTCAACATGGTGCGTGCCGCCAACGAAAAGGGCGACACCGACCGCCTCTTCGCCGCCGGCGAAAAAGCCTCCGGAATTCTGCAAAGATTCAAGGCGCAGCCTCCGCCCTCCGGCACCAACCCCGAGGCCTGGAAAGCCGATCAGCAGCAGAAACTCGAATCCGTGAAAGACAATCGGGACTACATCGAGCAATCGCTGATGAACGCGGCGTACCAGCAGAAGGATGCGGCGAAAAAGGCCCTCCTGCTGGTGCGTTTTGCGAATCTCTACCCCGACTCGCAGAACGCCGGGCAGGCGCTCGGCGCGGCGGCGGTCACCTATCAGCAGGCGCAGAATCGCCCGAAGATGCTGGAAACCGCGAACAGCGCGCTGGCAAAGGATCCGGATAATGTCGGTATATTGCTGCTGCTTGCGGACGACTATAGCGAGAAGGGCGAGCAGTTGGATAAAGCGGAAGCCTACGCCAAGAAAGCCGGAACGCTTTGCGACACCGCGAAGAAACCCGAAGGCGTGAGCGACGCCGACTGGCAAAAACAGATCAATTTACAGAAAGGACTCGCGTTCAGCGCATTGGGGCAGATTGATCTCCAGAAAAAACTGAATCCCGCGGCCGTTGACAGTTTGACCAAAGCCGCTCCGCTTCTAAAGTCGAACGCCGCTGTCTACGCGCGGAATCAATACCGGCTGGGGTTCGCCTATCTCAATCTGAAGAACACCGCGGGGGCCAAGCAGGCGTTCGCGGACGCCGCTTCGGTGGACAGTCCTTATAAAGGGCCAGCGCAGGACAAGCTGAAGGGCATCGCGGGTGCAAAGGCTCCAGCCAAGAAGGCCTCGTAAACCCCGTAAAACCATGGCGAAAGGAGGATGCGCCGATGAAACCTTCTGCTTGGTCTGTACTCTAACTGTTAGACAAATTACCATCGCAAGGCAGCCAGCCCGCTCTCCGGTACGCCGCAAGTTGGAGGCAACCACTGCAACCGGGCTGATGCAAGCAAGGGGGAATCACATGCAGGAAATCGCTACATTTGGCGCGGGATGTTTCTGGGGTATTGAAGCCGCGTTTCGCCGCGTCCCAGGCGTTCTGGACGCCGCGGTCGGCTACAGCGGCGGACGCACGGAAAACCCCAGCTACCAGGACGTCTGCACCGATACAACCGGCCATGCCGAAGTCGTCCAGGTCACGTTTGATCCGGAGAGGCTCAGCTACGATCAACTGCTCGATGTTTTCTGGACCATCCACGACCCGACGCAGGTGAATCGCCAAGGCCCCGATTACGGCAAGCAGTATCGTACCGTGATCTTTTTTCACTCGCCCGAGCAGGAAGCCGCAGCGAAAAAGTCGAAGCAGGCTCTTGAGGCGAGCGGCAAGCTGCGCCGGCCCGTCGCCACGGAAATCACCCCGGCCGGCCCGTTCTGGCGCGCCGAGGAATACCACCAGCGCTACCTCGAAAAGCGCGGCGCCGCCAGCTGCCACATCTGAGTTTTTTAACTTGTAGGGGCCGGGCTTGCCCGGCCCTCTTTCCTCTAACTTCCTTCACTCAGAATCTTCTGGTACGCGGGCACGGTAAGGAACTCCACAAACTGCGGCGAGCGAATCAAATCGCGCATCAGTTGCGCCGATTTTTCGTAAGCCGCATACCGCGCCGCGTCCCCAGCCTGTTTCGCCTTAACAAGTTCCTCGTCAATGATGCGGTCGCAAAGCGCGACATCGATTTTGCGGCCGTCCTGCAGATGCTCATTCTGGTGAATCCACTGCCAGATTTGTGCGCGGCTGATTTCGGCGGTCGCGGCGTCTTCCATCAAATTGAATAGCGGAACGCAACCCGTGCCGCGGAGCCAGGCTTCCAGGTATCCGAGGCCGACGGCGATGTTCTGCCGCAGCCCCGCCTCCGTAATCTGGCCCTTCGGTACTTCCAGCAAATCTGCGGCAGTAGCTGTGAAGTCGGAAAGTTTTTTGTCAATCTGGTTTGGCCCCGGCATCAGCCGATCAAAAATTTCGGTGGCCACGCCAACCAGTCCGGGATGCGCCACCCACGTTCCGTCGTTGCCGTCTCCGGCTTCGCGCTCCTTGTCGGCGCGCACCTGCGCGATTGCTTTTTCATTGGCCACCGGATCGTTCTTGATCGGGATGAACGCCGCCATGCCGCCCATCGCGTGAATATTTCGCCGGTGGCAGATGCGGATCAGCAATTTGCTGTACGAACGCAGGAAATGCGTGGTCATGGTGACCTGGCCGCGGTCCGGCAGCACGTTCTTGGGATCGTTCGAAAATTTCTTGATGAAACTGAAAATATAATCCCAGCGGCCGCAGTTCAGCCCCGCGGAATGTTCGCGCAGTTCGTAGAGAATCTCATCCATCTCGAACGCGGCCAGGATTGTTTCAATCAGCACGGTGGCGCGAATGCTGCCGGGCGGAATTCCCAGCGCGTCCTGGGAGTGAAGAAAAATGTCGTTCCACAAGCGCGCTTCCAGGTGGCTTTCGATTTTCGGCAGGTAGAGGTAGGGCCCGCTGCCCGACGCCAGCAGCTCCTTCGCGTTGTGAAAGAAGTACAAGCCAAAATCAAACAGCGAGCCAGACATCGGCGTACCATCCACCAGAATGTGGCGCTCCTCCAAGTGCCAGCCGCGCGGACGCACCAGCAGCACCGCGGTCCGCTCGTTCAGCTTGTAATCTTTCCCCGAGGTGGGGTCGGAGTAGGTTATGTTCCGCCGCACGGCGTCCATCAGATTGGCCTGCCCTTCGATCTGGTTCGACCACGTCGGCGTGTTCGAATCCTCAAAGTCCGCCATGAAGACTTTCGCGCCAGAGTTCAGCGCGTTGATGATCATCTTGCGGTCCACCGGGCCGGTAATTTCCACGCGGCGGTCCTGCAAATCGGCGGGAATCGGGGCCACGGTCCACTCCGATTCGCGAATCGCACGCGTCTCCGGCAAAAAGTCAGGCTTTTCACCCGCGTCCAGCCGCTTTTGTCGCTCCGCGCGCGCGGCCAGCAGTTCCATGCGCCGCGGATTGAAGCGCCGCTGCAACTCAACAATAAATTCCAGCGCCGCTGGTATAAGCACCCGCTCTTGTACCGGATGCGCTGGAGCCAGAATCTGCACGCCTCGAATCGAACCCGAAGGACTAGTCATGGTCGGTTACCCGCTGACGTAAGGAACACCCAAGATAATACCGTAAGCAAATTGACTTCTCGCAGGACATTTCCGCAAGGTACGCTCTGTCTGCTCTTCGTGGCAAGTATTTGCCCGATTGGCCGGGATGGCAGATGATTGGATTTTCTTATGCCACGTGCGACGCTCGCACAGACCATGGCAGGATGGCGGCAGCGGGGAATCTCCGATAAGGGTGGCGATGGACAACGCCTCCAAATGTCCGGTCAGCGGCAAGCGCAAATACGCAAGCGAAGGCGCAGCTCTCGCGACAGCCAAACACCAAGTCGCCGCCGCCGACACGCCGATGGAACTTCGCGCCTACCGCTGCAACTGGTGCAACGCCTGGCACCTTACGAAGAAAACAGAAAACACCGGCAAGGATCGCGGATAACCCGCGGCGAAGTGCCCCTGCAAGTAGCATGTTGGATGCTCTTCAGGGCAGCAGATTTACAGTCGCAGGGTGTAGCTCCCAAATGGTTGCTACCTGCGCTGAGCCACGGTTATGGTCAAAGTCTTCGAATGCCATACCCAGGACCTCCACTGGCAAAGCCTGCGGCAACTCGCCGCCGTGCTGGGAGTCCAGCTTAAAACCATGTTTCGCCAATTGCGATTGAGCATTCTGGCGGGCGGCGCAGAATTCACTGTCCACGGGAGTTTCCACGATCACCCGGGAAGCGCTCTTGTCCGCTGTCTGGGAGATTTCGAAATGCACGTCGCAGTCCGCGGCATTCACACTGGCTTCCTGCAAAAATCCCAATGCGATATGGAAAACCTGCAACTCTCGCCCGGTGCGCGGCGCGGTGGGGTCGACAAAAGCGTCCTGCGTCCAACTGAGCACGGTATCCACGCCAATTTCCTGTGCGGCAACAGTGGGAATCGGAACGTGTTTCGCCAGATGCCGGAAATCCAGAATATCCGGCTCAATCGGAATGCACTTGCAGAGATCCTCAGGGTTCGGCTGTAGAACGCCGAAGCTGCTGCCGTTGCAGCCCACAGTAAGCACCCCCAGCAGCGCCGCGCTGCCACTCCATAAGCTAAGTTTCATCGCTTAGACCTGTTCGTCGATGGACGTCAGCCTCAAAAATCAGCTTTGCCTTTCCAACGCTGGATGGAAGGCACGGCGCGAAGATACCGTTGCTGAAGAGGGGCCCGTCTCTCTTACCGTGGGAGCGTCGAGACGTAATAGGTCAGCAACACTCCGGCCACAATGACCGCAAGAACCAGAAGTGCAATCTGCAACTGCACAACCGAAATCCCTCTGCGCGCCTGTATCCAGTGACCCATTTCAAGTTCTCCTCGTCTTACACTACGCCTTGAGAAAATGAGAGGCTGTTCACTTTTGAACATGATTCGAAGGCTGACGAAAGGTGAGTATGCTCATCCACAAATCAGAATGTTCCTGTGCGTTGCGGTAGATTGATGAAGTTCGACCGCCCGGTCGCTCGAATCACGGGCCGTCCACCTCGCACCCCCCGACTCCTTTCTTGACTTTCGTTCGCTAAGAAGGTAATTGATGCCTGCAGAAAGGTTCGGGCTGCAGAAGTGATACAGAATTCAGAAGTCTCCGCGCGTTCACCACTACACGATTCCGAGCGGGCAAGATGGCTAGATCGCTCCCTTTGGAGGATGGATGATGACTTGGACGCAAGTGTACGATCCTCTTGGGCACTGGTGGCTCTCCACCCTGGTAGCCGCGCTACCGATCGTCGTGCTGCTCGGGTTACTCGCCGGCCTCAAGGTGCGGCCACACTGGTGTGCCATCGCCGGGGCCACGACGGCCGTTCTCTGCGCGATTTTTGTATTTGGAATGCCTTCTAAGCTGGCGCTGGCCAGTTTTCTGTATGGCGGCGCGTTCGGCCTCCTGAAAATCGTGTGGATCGTCATCGCCGCGGTCTTTCTGTACGATATTTCCGTCGAAACCGGGCAGTTTGAAATCATGAAGCAGTCGGTCGCCACGATTACGCCGGACCGCCGGCTGCAGCTTCTCCTGGTAGCCTTTTGCTTCGGCGCCTTCATCGAAGGGGCAGCAGGCTTCGGCGCTCCCGTGGCGATTGCCGGCGCGTTCATGATCGGCCTGGGCTTCAAGCCGTTCCATGCCGCGGCGCTCAACCTGATTGCCAATACCGCGCCGGTCGCCTGGGGCGCGATTGGCACGCCGGTGCACACGCTTGCCGTCGTGACCGCGCTCCCCGAAAGCGACCTGAACGCCATGATCGGCCGCATCCTGCCGTTCACGGCGGTTATTGTCCCGTTCTGGCTGGTGCGCGCGATGGTGAGCTGGTCGGAAACCTTCGAAGTGCTGCCGGCCATTCTGGTCGTGGGCCTTTCCTTCGCCGGCATGCAGTTTTTCTGGTCCAACTACATGGACAGCAACCTGGTGGACATCGCCGCCGGAGTCACCTCCATGCTGGCAACCGTGATCTTCCTCCGGTTTTGGAAGCCGAAGCGCGTCTGGCGATTCGAGGACGAACGAGAAGCTGATCTGGCGCTGAAAAACGCCGTGGCTCCCGCGGCGCCCGCAAAGCCCGTCATCGCCGATCAGATGGACGACGAATGGGACGTTCGCAAGCTGCAGCAGACCGCTCCCATCACCATCCATACTGGAGGACAAATCGCCAAGGCCTGGCTGCCCTTCGCCATTCTTTCCATCTTTGTGCTTGTCTGGGGCCTTCCGACCATCAAGACCGCCATGGGCAAAGCGACCACTCCCAGTTTCAAGACCGGTGGCTGGGAAGTGCCCTATCTCCACAAAGCAGTCTTTCGCGCGCAACCTGTGGTCACCAAGCCCACCGCGGAAAACGCCAAGTTTGATTTCAACTGGCTCACCGCGACCGGCACCGGCTGCTTTCTCGCGGCCATTTTCTCCGGCATCATTCTGGGCGTGAAACCCGGAAAGCTCGTGCAGATTTTTGGCCACACGCTCTTCCGCATGCGCCACGCTATCGTGGCCATGTCGTTCATGCTCGGATTAGGTTACGTCACGCGATATTCGGGCATGGACGCGGTCTTGGGTTTAGCATTCACGCGCACGGGCTGGTTCTTTCCCTTCTTTGGCACATTTATCGGCTGGCTGGGCGTCGCCTTGACCGGCAGCGACACTGCTTCCAACGCGCTCTTCGGCGGTTTGCAGAAAATCACTGCGCAGCAGTTGAATTTAAGTCCTATTCTGATGTGCGCCGCCAACAGCGCCGGCGGCGTGATGGGCAAAATGGTGGACGCGCAATCCATTTGCGTGGCCACCGCCGCCACCAATCAGGTCGGCAACGAAGGCATCATTTTCCGTTACGTTTTCTGGCACTCCGTGGCTCTCGCCGCCGTCGTCGGCGTGATCGTCATGCTCTACGCTTATGTATTCCCGCAATTCATCCCGCACGGTTTGACGTTCGTGCACTGATGCGGCAAGCTGCTCTGCGGGACCCCTGCCGCGGGGGATAAGCTTTCATTCCCGGAAAGGCGACCGTGGACGCCCGCATTTTTCAGGAACTCCGCTCCATCGTTGGAGCGCACGGCCTGGTTTCGTCGCCCGAAGAGCTTCATACGTATGAATGCGACGGCCTGACCAACTTTCGCGTCATGCCGCTTGCCGTTCTGCTCCCCTCGGACACCAAGCAGGTGCAGGCGATCGTGCGAGTGTGCCACCGGGAGCGTATCCCCTTCGTCGCGCGTGGTTCAGGCACCGGCCTGAGCGGTGGCGCGCTGCCGGTTGAAAACGGGGTCGTCATCAGCCTGGCGCGTATGAATCGCATCCTGGAAGTGGACCTGCCGAATGCGCGCGTAATCGTCGAACCCGGTGTGATCAATCTGGATGTGACCGGCCGCGTGCAACCGCATGCCTATTTCTACGCACCAGATCCTTCCTCGCAATCGGTCTGCAGCATCGGCGGAAACGTCGCGGAAAATTCCGGCGGCGCGCACTGCCTCAAGTACGGCTTTACCACCACACACGTTCTTGGGCTCGAAGTCGTTCTTCCCGACGGCTCGCTGGTGCATCTCGGCGGCAAGGCTCTGGACATGCCGGGCTACGACCTGATGGGCGTGTTCGTCGGCTCCGAAGGCACGCTCGGCATCGCCACGAAAGTGACCTTGCGGATCGTGAAGCGTCCCGAGTGCATTCGCACGCTGCTCGCCGCGTTTGACGGAACAAACGAAGCGGGCGCGGCCGTCAGCGACATCATCGCCGCCGGCATGTTGCCCGCCGCCGTTGAAATGATGGACAACCTCGCCATCCAGGCCGCGGAAGCCGCTGTCCATCCCAACTATCCCGACTGCGGCGGTTTGCTGCTGGTCGAACTCGACGGCCCGGTCGCCGAAGTTGAATCCCTGATGCGCGACGTTGACGAAATTTGCCGCAAGAACGGCGCGTGGGAAGTCCGCCTCGCGCAGACCGACGCCGAACGCATGCTGGTCTGGAAAGGCCGCAAGGCCGCCTTCGCGGCGATGGGCCGGATTTCGCCGAATTACATCGTGCAGGACGGCGTGATTCCACGGACCGCTCTGCCGCAGGTGATGAGCGAAATCACGCGCCTCAGCCAGGAGACGGGAATTCGCGTCGCCAACGTCTTCCACGCCGGCGACGGCAATCTGCATCCACTCGTTCTTTACGATCGTCGCATCGCGGGACAAGAGCAGGCTGCCGAATCGCTTTCCTACCGCATCTTAGAACTGTGCCTGGAAGCGGGCGGCTCCATCACCGGCGAACACGGCGTCGGCGAAGAAAAGAAACGCATGATGTCGAAGATGTTCAGCGAGCCGGACCTGGAGACGATGCAGCGGGTCCGCTGCGCCTTCGACCCGCTGCAGCTTTCGAATCCCACGAAAGTTTTCCCAACACCACGCCTCTGCGGCGAAAAACCGGGGGAGTACGTCGCGCATCCCTTGGAGAACGCGGGAATCGCCGAGCGTTATTGACAGGAAATGACAGACTTTTTCCACGGCCATGCTGAAAACTAGCTCCTTCGAAGAAAATCTCCGGGCGATACTGGGTTCGCAAAACCTGCGCATAGCTTCGGCCAGCGACGCGGTCTCCGGAGTGTTTCCCCAATTCGTAGCCGAGCCCGATGATGAAAATCAGTTGGCAGCCGCGCTCTCAATGGCGAACGAAGCCGGAATCGCTGTCGTCCCTCGCGGAGGCGGCACAAAACTCGACTGGGGCAATCCACCGAAAAAAGCGGAGCTCATCCTTTCGACCGCTCGGCTCAATCGAATCGTGGAACACGCCTGGGCGGATCTCACCGTAACGGTCGAAGCGGGCTGCATTCTGCAAAGCTTGCAGAACACGCTGGCCCAGCACGGCCAACGGCTCGCCTTTGACACCTTGTGGCCCGAACGCGCCACCATTGGCGGCGCTCTTTCCACCAACGACAGTGGTGCGCTGCGCCTGCGCTTTGGCGCGCTCCGCGACCTCATCATCGGAGTCACCATTGCTCTTCCCGACGGCACGCTCGCCAGCAGCGGCGGCAAAGTGGTGAAAAATGTCGCTGGCTACGACTTGCCGAAGCTGGTCACGGGCGCCTTCGGAACGCTCGGCGCCATTACCCGCGCCGTCTTTCGCCTGCATCCGCTGCCCCGCGCCGCAAAAACTTTTTCCTTCACCGCCGAGACTTTCACGGCGGTGCAGCAACACATCCTGGCTATTCAGGATTCTCAGCTCGCCCACACCGCGTTGCAGATTCGCTGCGTGGCCGGTGATGTCCCCGCTGCCGACATCCTCTTCGAAGCCACGGATGCTGGCCTCGCCGCGCAAGAATCGCAGTTGCGCAAACTTCTCGGCTCCGCCCGCGTCGAGCGGTCTTCGGAAAATGCCTGGAACGCGAGACAAGGCCTCTGGATATCGACAACCAATGCCACGATGCTGGCTAAAATCAGCTTGCTCCCCACCGACATCGCCAAGTCGCTCGATTCTCTGAAGGCGCTTGGTGACACTCGCAAAGTAAACTGGCGAATCGTTCTCCAAGCCACCGGAATCGGAATGCTTCGCCTAGAAGCCGAGCCCACTCAACTCGTCGGAGCGGTGGAACAACTGCGAACGCAGTTGCAATCCCGCGACGGCGCTCTCCTCATTCTGCGTCGTCCCCAGGAATTGCTCTCACTGGACGCGTGGGGTAACGCTGGCGATGGCGTTCCGCTGATGCGCGCCGTAAAGGGCCAGCTCGACCCAAAGAACACATTGAATCCCGGACGATTCGTAGGGAGCATCTAGTCGCATGGCAGACGACACTCAGAAAACGAATCCGACTGGCGCATTCGACGCGCATCATCCGCCGTCGCTCGAACTCATGGAGAAGTGCGTCCACTGCGGCTTCTGCCTGCCCGCGTGCCCCACCTATTCGCTCTGGG
>Ga0308309_10001339_pt1 | contig 14663 bp, 12 predicted proteins | sample HubBroMetageWFT5_FD_192491 | JGI IMG/M metagenome (GOLD analysis project Ga0308309, IMG submission 192491) | Warmed and freeze-thawed soil microbial communities from the Hubbard Brook experimental Forest, New Hampshire - Hubbard Brook CCASE Soil... | ecosystem: Environmental > Terrestrial >...
CGAGATGGGTTTTACATTCGTCACCGTCGGCGGCGACAACCGCTTCATGACGATGGGCGGCCAGGCGGCGCTGCAGGAGATGCGCTCGGGAGCCGCGGCCCCGGCCCCGAAATCCAGCAGTCCCTATTGACGCGGGGTTTCGCGCTTAGAAGAACCGGTCGAGCGCGTCACGGTGGATGTCGACCGGGAAGTGGGTGCGCAACGCCCGAGTGAATTCCTCCGCGAGATCCACCTGTTGCGCGGTGTCGAGTTCGTGCGACAAGGCCGCCGCCGCGGTCTGCGACACATTGTCGGGACGTTGCACCTCGTCGAGCTGCGCGACGTAGGCCCCGGCCGCATCGGAGGCGGTGACGACCTCACCCTGCTTTGTCGCGAACAGCTTGCCGACAAGCGCCGGCGGCACCGCAGCGTCGTTCTCCGGATGCCGGGTAAAGGGTGGCGAGGTCGTCGCCTTCAGTCCTTTCTCGCTGGCGACCGCCGCCAGGCGCGTCTCGGGCGTGACCGCCGCCGCGAGTTCTTCGGCCTGTTTGGCGACGATCTCGCGCCGCCTTTCGGTCTGCCAGGCCGCCACCGCCTTATCCTTCACCTCGTCCAGCGGCTTGACCTGGGAGGGGATGACCTTGTCCACGTGCAGCGCGAAGATCGCGCCGTCCGGCGTCTCGGTGACCCGGCTCGTCTGCCCTTGATCGGTCGCAAACGCGAGCTTCAAAACATCGCTGGCGGACACCGGCAGGGTCACCGGCTTATCCTGGGGATCGTGATCGCCAGTGTCGACCGCCTCGACGGTCGTCGCCTTCAGTCCGAATTTTGCGGCGGCGTCGCTGAGCGTCGCGCCGCCTGCCAAGGCGTCATCGGCCTTGTTCGCAACCTTGTAGATCCGATCGACCGCCTCTTGATGCGCGAGATCGGCTTCGAGCTTGGGCTTGGCCTCATCGAAGGTTTGCGTGACCGGCGGCTCGATCTTGACGACGCGCAAAATGTGCCAGCCGAGCGGGGTCTTGAGCGGTTCGCTCGGCTTGTTCAAGGGCAATTCGAAAGCGACCTCGCCGAGCGCGCTAGGCATCTCCTCGCGCCGCATCAGGCCGAGGTCGATCGTGTCCGAGTTCTGTCCGGCGATCGTGGTTGCGACCTCCCGCCAGTCCTTGCCGGCTGCCAGGGCTGCTTCGGCTTCCTTCGCCTTTTCCTCCGAGGGCGCCAGTATCTGCTCTACGTCGCGGCGCTCGGGGATCTGCAGCTCGTCCTGACGCTGGTCATACTCCTCCTTCAGCTTGGCCTCGGGGATCTCGATGTCCTTCGCGATATCCGAAGGGTCGAGGCTCACCAGGCTAAACCCGCGGTATTCCGGGGCGCGGAAGAGGTCCGGGTGCTTCTCGTAGAATGCTTTCAGCTCGTCCTCGTTCGGCTGTCCGACGTCCGGAGCGCCCGCGGTCGGCAGCGCGACGATGTCGGCGGTGCGCTTCTCGTTGCGGTATTGGTAGAGGAGATCGACCATCGGTTGCGGTGCTGCCACCCCGGCGGTCACCGCGTGCAGCAGGTCATTGCGCGGGATGTCATGGCGCAGCAATGCGACATATTGATCCTCGGTGAGGTTGTTCGCGGCGAGCACCGCACCAAACACGCTGCGGTCGAAACGCCCGTCGGACCCCCTGAAGCTCGGGTTGGCGGTGATCACATTGCGGATCAGATCATCCGAAATGTCGAGCTTGAGCCGCGCGGCCTCCTGATCGATAAGGCTGCGGTCGATTAATTGGCCGAGAGTCTGGTCGACCAGCCCCAGTTGTTTGGCCTGCTGCAGGTCGATCGCGTTGCCGAATCGAGCGCTCAGCTGTTCGAGCGCCCGGCGCAGCGCCGTCTGCAGCTCTTCGGCGCGGATGCTTTGGTCGCCGACCGTGGCGACTGCGGTGTCGGCGCCGCGCGTCCGAAAAATATCGCCGATCCCCCAGATCCCGAAGGTCAGGATCAGGAGCGCGAACAGCCCCTTGACGACGTAGGAGCCCGCTCTCGAGCGGATCGCTTGAAGCATGGAGGCAGGTGGCCTCTTTTCTGCGGCGCCGGCCGGTTGACCCGCCCGAACGCCGGTGTGATCGTATCGGCTAAATGATAGTGACCGGGCAGCGGGGTCGCAACATGGCTATTGCTACAAAACTCGTCGCAGGCAATTGGAAAATGAACGGGTTGCGCGAGGAGGGCGCGACGCTGGCGCTCGCGCTCAGGGATCATGCCAACGCGGCGGCAGGCGCTAGGCCCGGGTGCGAGGTTCTCGTCTGCCCGCCGGCGACGCTGCTCTCGACGGTGGACGGCATCCTTGCCGGAAGCGGGATAGCACTCGGCGGGCAGGACTGCCATGCCGCGCCCAAGGGCGGCTATACCGGCGACGTCAGCGCCGAAATGCTGGCCGATATCGGCTGCAGCTATGTGATTCTCGGACATTCCGAGCGGCGCCTGGGTCACGGGGAAACCGATGCCGTCGTTCGCCACAAGATTGCCGGTGCGTGGAGAGCGGGTCTGGTGGCGATCTTGTGCGTCGGCGAGACGCAGCGGCAGCGTCAGGCGGGGGAGGCATTCGAGATCGTGTCGTCACAGCTCGCCGGCTCGATCCCGGACACCGCCGCCGCGGCAACGCTCGTCGTCGCTTATGAGCCGGTCTGGGCGATCGGGACCGGGCTCACCGCGACGACCGACGATATTGCCGCGATGCATGCTGAGATCCGCAGCCGCATACCCGCCGGCACCCGCATCCTCTACGGCGGCTCGGTCAACCCGAAAAACGCCGACGCGATCTTGAGTCTCCCGGAGGTCGATGGCGCGCTCGTCGGCGGCGCCAGCCTCAACGCCGACGATTTTTGGGCGATCGCGCAGAGTTGCCCGGCGGGATAGGTCGCGGTTCTGGTCAGCCCCATAGAGAGTGAATAGATATACCCTATGCTCATCCTGCTCCTCGCCGTTCACATCCTTGTCGCGATCTCGCTTGTCGGGGTGGTCCTGTTGCAGAAGAGCGAGGGGGGTGCGCTCGGCATGGGCGGGGGCGGCATGTCGGGGTTTATGACCGGCCGTTCGACGTCAAATCTGCTGACCCGGGCGACTGCGATTCTCGCCGCCGCGTTCATGACGACGAGCGTGCTGCTCGTAGTCCTGCATAACCGCGAACGCGCGCCGCGCTCGATTCTCGAGCAAAGCGCACCTGAGGCGCCGGCTGTTCCGGCAGCGCCGCAGCCACCTGCCCCGCCGGCGGAGCCGGCTCAGCCAAGCGCACCCTTAGCCCGCTGAGCGGCGTTCATTCCCCCACTGGTTTTTTTAACCATGTGACGCGAGCCTTTAATGCTGTAGACTGGAGTTCCATGACGCGGTTTATCTTTATTACCGGCGGCGTGGTCTCCTCACTGGGCAAGGGTCTCTCGGCGGCGGCGCTCGGCGCCCTGCTGCAGGCGCGCGGGTTCAGGGTCAGGCTCAGGAAGCTCGACCCGTACCTCAACGTCGACCCCGGCACGATGAGCCCCTACCAGCACGGGGAGGTCTACGTCACCGACGATGGCGCCGAGACCGATCTCGATCTCGGCCATTACGAGCGCTATGTCGGCGTCGCCGCGCGGCGCAGCGATTCCGTGACCACCGGCCGGATCTATTCGACGGTGATTGGCCGCGAGCGGCGCGGCGAATATCTCGGGGCGACGGTGCAGGTAATCCCCCACGTCACCGACGCGATCAAGGAGTTCATCCTGGCCGATCTCAGCGGCGAGGATTTTCTCATTTGCGAGATTGGCGGCACGGTCGGCGACATAGAGAGCCTGCCGTTTCTCGAGGCGATTCGCCAGCTCGGCAACGAGCTTGGACGCGAGCGCGTGCTCTTCGTGCATTTGACTTTGGTGCCGTGGATCGCCTCGGCGGGGGAGCTGAAGACCAAACCGACCCAACACTCCGCGAAGGAGCTGCTCGGCCTCGGGATTCAGCCTGACATCTTGTTGTGCCGCTGCGAGCGGCCGATCCCTCCCGAAGCACGCAAAAAGATCGCTCTGTTCTGCAATCTGCGGGAGAGCCGGGTTATTCCGGCGCTCGATGTCGAGACGATCTATGCCGTGCCCGGTAGCTACCACGCGGAGGGGTTCGACCGCGAGGTGTGCAATCATTTCGGGCTCGATGCTCCGGAGCCCGACCTCGACCGTTGGCGCGAAATCGTCGACTTGATTCACAAGCCCGAGGGACGGGTGACAATCGCCGTGGTCGGCAAATACACGCACCTGCCGGACAGCTACAAGTCCTTAGCGGAGGCGATGACCCATGGTGGGATCGCCAACCATGTCGGGGTCGATCTCGATTGGATCGATTCGGAGGTGTTCGAGACCGAAACTGAGACCGTCCACAAGCTCGAGGGGGTGCACGGCATTTTGGTGCCCGGCGGGTTTGGGGTACGCGGTACTCACGGTATGATCGAAGCCGCGCGGTTTGCGCGCGAACGCCGAGTGCCGTATTTCGGCATCTGCTTTGGTATGCACATGGCGATCATCGAAGCGGCGCGCGACCTCGCCGATCTGCCCGGTGCCGGCTCCACCGAATTCGGTCCGTGCGAACATCCGGTCGTCGGCCTGATGACCGAATGGATGCGCGGCAATACAGTCGAGCGGCGCAATTCGACCGACGATCTCGGCGGCACGATGCGGCTTGGCGCCTATCCTGCGATGCTGGCAGCGGGCAGCCGGGTGGCCGAGATATATCGCGCCGAACGGATCAGTGAACGTCATCGCCACCGCTACGAGGTCAATGTCGGCTACAAGGAGAGGCTGGAAGCCACCGGCTTGCGGTTTTCGGGCATGTCGCCCGATGGCATGCTGCCGGAGATTGTCGAGATCCCGGATCATCCCTGGTATATCGGCGTGCAATTTCACCCGGAACTCAAGTCCAAGCCCTTCGAACCGCACCCGCTCTTCACCTCCTTCATCCGCGCGGCGCTCAATCAGTCGCGCCTGGTTTGAGAGGGCCTCGAGATGCGTTCAGCATTCGATCGGTTTTGCCCGCGAAAGTGGCCTGCAGATCCGCCCTCTCTGCCACTGGGGGCGGAGAGCGTTGGGGTGAGGTGGGGGACCCCCAACTCCGAATCGCGTGGCCGCCCACCTCACCCTCCCTCTCTTCCTTGTAGGGCGGAGAGGGACAGCGGCGCGAGTTGCATTGGCTGACGTCATGACACCGCGCCATGTCACGATCGGCGACATCACCTTGGGCAATGACTTGCCGCTGGTTTTCATCATTGGGCCAAATACTCTGGAATCCCGGGCGCACGCGCTTGAGATGAGCGCGGCACTGAACGAAATGGCCAACAAGCTCGGGATCGGCTTGGTCTACAAGACCTCGTTTGACAAGGCCAACCGGTCTTCGCTGCAGTCGGAGCGCGGCATTGGGCTCAGAGCAGGGTTGCCGATCCTTGCCGAAGTGCGGGAAACAACCGGCCTTCCGGTGCTGACCGACGTGCACGAAAAAGAGCAGTGCGCGCCCGTGGCCAAAATCGTCGACATCTTGCAGATCCCGGCTTTTCTCTGCCGTCAGACGGATTTGCTGCTGGCGGCAGGCGCGACCGGCAAGCCGATCAACATCAAAAAAGGCCAGTTCCTGGCGCCGTGGGACATCAAGAATGCCGCCGCAAAGATCGCCTCGACCGGGAATGAGCGGATAATGCTGTGCGAGCGTGGCACGAGCTTCGGCTATAACACGCTGATCGTCGATTTGCGCGCACTGCCGATCATGGCGGAAACCGGCTACCCGGTCGTCTTCGACGCCACCCATTCCGTGGCCCAACCGGGCGGTCTTGGGGATCGCTCGGGAGGCCAGCGCGAATTCGCACCCGTCCTCGCGCGTGCTGCGGCGGCGGTCGGCGTCGCCGCCATCTTCATCGAAACGCATCAGGATCCCGACCATACCACCACCGCCGAGGGCCCGACCATGGTGCCTCTGAAGGCGCTGCCGGACCTGCTCGAAACCCTTGTCGCCTTCGACCGCCTTTCCAAGGCGCGGACCACCTCCACCATGTAGAGCCCGATGACCGCGATCAGCGACATTCATGCGCGCGAGATCCTCGACAGCCGGGGCAATCCGACCGTCGAGGTCGATGTGACTTTGGACACCGGGGTGATCGGCCGAGCGGCGGTTCCGTCCGGTGCGTCAACCGGTGCGCACGAGGCAATCGAAAAGCGCGACGGCGGGCCGCGGTTCGGGGGCAGGGGGGTTCTGCAGGCTGTCGAGGCGGTGAATGGCGAGATATTCGACGCCCTTTCCGGCTCCGATGCCGAGGACCAGCTCGCCATCGACCGCAGGATGATCGAGCTTGACGGCACAGCTAACAAGTCCCGGCTCGGCGCCAACGCGATCCTCGGGGTCAGCCTTGCCTGCGCGAAAGCCGCGGCAGCCGAGGCCGGGGTCCCGCTCTACCGCTATGTCGGCGGCGTCTTCGCACGCACCCTGCCGGTGCCGATGATGAACATCATCAACGGCGGTGTTCATGCCGATAACCCGATCGATATCCAGGAATTCATGGTGATGCCGGTCGGCGCCGCGTCGTGCACCGAAGCGATTCGCGCCGGCGCCGAAATCTTCCACGCCTTGCGCAAGAAACTAACCGATGCCGGGCACAACACGAATGTTGGGGATGAAGGCGGGTTTGCCCCCAATATTGCCTCGGCGGATGCGGCACTGGGCATGATCATGCAGGCGATCGAGGCCGCCGGGTACCACGCGGGGGACGACGTCGTGCTGGCTCTCGATCCGGCCGCCAGCGAGTTCTACCGCGATGGTGCCTATCATCTCGCCGGAGAGGGCAAAACCCTCGATGCTGCCGGCCTCGTCGGCTATTGGGCGGATCTCGTCCACCGTTACCCGATCGTGTCGATCGAGGACGGAATGGCCGAGGATGACTGGGACGGCTGGGCTCAGCTTACGCGGGAGCTCGGCGGCTCGGTCCAGCTCGTCGGAGACGATTTGTTCGTCACCAACCCGCAGCGGCTGCGCGACGGGATCGCACGCGGTGTCGCCAACGCACTGCTCGTCAAGGTCAATCAGATCGGCACTCTGTCGGAGACGCTTGAAGCGATCGAGATCGCACGGCGAGCGAGCTGGGGCACGGTTTTTTCGCATCGTTCCGGGGAAACCGAGGACACGACGATCGCCGATCTGGCGGTCGCGACCAATTGCGGTCAGATCAAGACGGGATCGCTGTCGCGCTCGGACCGGCTCGCCAAATACAACCAGCTGATCCGCATCGAAGGGCAGCTCGGCGGTTCGGCGCGGTATCCCGGCCGTTCGGTGTTGCGGGGATAACGCAAGGGGGGAACATCTTCTGCGGGATCAGTTGCCACGGTTGACGCCCCGGCGCGCTCATGATCCTTTTGCGGCATGAGCATATTCCGCGCATTGCGGCGGCGCGTTCACTTCACCCTCGGCCCGCTCGTCGGGATCGCGCTGACCGGGTATTTCGCCTACCATCTGGTCGAGGGCGAGCGCGGGTTTAAGGCTTGGCTGCAACTGAATCGGGAGATTCGTACGGCGACGGCCAATCTGGAGGCGGTCCGCGCGCAGCGTGCGGCACTGGACCTCAGGGTTTCGAACCTCCGGCCTGAGCACGTCGATCCCGACCTGCTGGACGAACGCATCCGCGCGACCCTGAACCTCGTGTCGCCCGACGACATCGTCATCATGCAGCCTGCCGCCGCCCGCTAACGGCCTTCGGTCTCGAGGCGGTTGGGGGCGCCGACCGCCAACCGTCTTTATTTTATTTTGTTAAAAGGCTTTGACCCCGTTGTGGTTGCAACGGCGTGAATTTGTCACCATCCTCCCGGCAAATTCTCGTAGCCGCGCTTCCGGCGGCCGCGTGGAGGAAGCGATATGGCAGTCAAGCGCAAACCCGATTCGGTCACATTCGCCGATCTCGGCGTCTCCCAGCAGGAGCTGCTCCGTTACTACGGCGACATGCTGTTGATCCGACGCTTCGAAGAGCGGGCCGGACAGATGTACGGCATGGGTCTGATCGGCGGGTTCTGTCATCTCTATATCGGACAGGAGGCGGTCGTCGTCGGCATGCAGGCGGCGCTCAAGGAAGGCGATACGATCGTCACATCCTATCGCGACCACGGTCACATGCTGGCTGCCGGGATGGATCCCAAGGGGGTGATGGCGGAGTTGACCGGGCGCCGGAGCGGCTACTCGCACGGCAAGGGCGGCTCGATGCACATGTTCAGCCGCGAAAAGAATTTCTTTGGCGGCCATGGCATCGTCGGTGCGCAGGTGCCGATCGGCACCGGGCTCGCCTTCGCCCATCATTACCGCGGGAATGGCTTGATCTGCGTCACCTACCTCGGCGACGGAGCGATCAACCAGGGGCAAGTGTATGAGAGCTTCAACATGGCAGCCTTATGGAAGCTGCCGGTGGTCTACGCGATCGAGAACAATCGCTACGGTATGGGAACGTCGATCGACCGCGCCTCGGCCCGCACCGACCTGTTCCATCGCGGGATGGCCTACGGCATCCCGGGCGAGCAGGTCGACGGAATGAACGTGCTGGCGGTCTACGAGGCCGGGCTCGCCGCCGCCGAACACGCCCGGTCGGGTCAAGGACCCATCATCCTGGAGATGATGACCTACCGCTATCGTGGTCATTCGATGTCGGACCCGGCGAAGTACCGTACCCGGGACGAGGTCAACAAGATGCGTACCGAGCACGATCCGATCGAGCAGGTACGGCATCGTTTGCTGGAGGACGGCGCGAACGAGGCGCAGCTCAAGCAAATCGAGGGCGAGGTCAGGGACCGGGTCGCCGAAGCGGCACAATTCGCTCAGGACAGCCCCGAGCCGGACCCGGCCGAGCTGTGGACGGACGTGCTGGCCGAAGCCTGATATCTTGGACAAAGCCATGGCTACCGAAGTCTTGATGCCGGCTCTCTCACCGACGATGACCGAGGGCAAGATCGCCCGCTGGCTGAAGAGCGAGGGGGAGCCCGTCAGGGCCGGCGACGTGCTCGCCGAGATCGAGACCGATAAGGCGACGATGGAGGTTGAAGCGATCGACGAGGGGGTGCTCGCCAAAATCGTGATCCCGGAGGGCACCGAGCACGTCGCGGTCAATACGCCGATCGCGGTAATTGCCGGGAACGGCGACGGCGCCGCCGAAACAATTGCTCCGGCCGCTAAGGCACGTCAGGAACCACCCGCGAAGGCGCCGCCCCGCCCGTCACCGCCGCCGGCGATCCCGCCCGCCGCGCAGCGCGCCGTACCGAAGGAGACCGAATACACCGGCAAGACCAAGACGATGACAGTGCGCGAGGCGTTGCGCGACGCGATGGTCGAGGAGATGCGGCGCGACGACTCGGTCTTCCTGATCGGTGAGGAGGTCGCCGAATATCAGGGGGCGTACAAAGTCAGCCAGGGCCTGTTGGAGGAGTTCGGGGCGCGCCGCGTCATCGACACCCCGATCACCGAGCAGGGCTTTACCGGCCTCGGGGTCGGCGCCGGCTTTGCCGGTCTGCGGCCGATCGTGGAGTTCATGACCTTCAACTTTGCGATGCAGGCGATCGATCAAATCATCAATTCGGCCGGAAAGACGAGGTATATGTCTGGCGGTCAGATGAGCTGCCCGATTGTCTTCCGAGGGCCCAACGGCATCGCTGCGCGCGTTGCCGCCCAGCATTCGCAATGTTATGCGAGCTGGTACGCGCATTGCCCGGGGCTCAAAGTCGTCGCCCCGTATACCGGTGCCGACCACAAAGGGTTGCTGAAGGCGGCTATCCGAGACCCGAACCCGGTCGTCTTTCTCGAGCACGAACTGGTCTACGGTGAAAGCTTCGCGGTACCGGACGATCCCGAGTTCATTGTTCCAATCGGCCGGGCGCGCATCGCCCGGGCGGGTGAGCATGTGACGATTACGGCATTTTCGCGAATGGTCAAATTGGCGATGCAGGCAGCCGAGGAGCTCGAAAAAGCTGGCATTTCCGCCGAAGTCATCGATCTGCGCACATTGAGGCCGTTCGATGTCGAAACGGTCGTCGCCTCGGTCAAGAAAACCAACCGGATCGTTGCGGTCGAAGAGGGGTGGCCCTTTGCCGGCATCGGCTCGGAACTTGCCGCGATCATGATGGAGGAGTGCTTCGACTGGCTCGACGCGCCGGTGAAGCGGGTCGCCGGCAAGGATGTTCCGCTGCCTTACGCCGCCAATCTCGAGCGCCTCGCGGTGCCGCAGGTCGAGGACATCGTCGCGGCGGCCCATGAAGTTGCCTACCGCTGAGGTGGACGGGCGCGTCGGTGGGGGAAGGAGCATGCCGATCGAAATCCTGATGCCGGCGCTGTCGCCCACCATGACCGAGGGCAACGTCACGAAGTGGCTGAAAAGAGAAGGTGAGGAGGTACATTCGGGCGACGTGCTCGCCGAAATAGAGACCGACAAGGCGACAATGGAGTTCGAGGCTGTCGACGACGGCCGTCTCGGCAAGATCCTCGTCCCGGACGGCGCGCAAGGCATCAAGGTCAATCAGCCGATCGCGCTGCTCCTCGGGGAGGGTGAGGACGCCTCGGCGCTGGAAAAATTGGACGTATCCGCACCCCAAACCGTTACCGCGCCCCCCGAGCAGGCGCCGGCGAAAGCCCGATCCGCGCCGGAAGCGCCACCTGCGCCCGCGAGGGGCAACGGCCGGATCTTCGCCAGTCCGCTGGCGCGCCGCATGGCGCAGCAAGCCGGCCTCGACCTCGCCGCGATCGCCGGCTCGGGGCCACAGGGCCGCATCGTTAAGGCCGATATAGAAGCGGCACTCTCCGCCGACCGAGGCGCGCCAGCCATTACGCGGCCCGTAGTCCAGCCGCAATCCGCGCCTTTGGCCGCACCGGCTGCAGCGCCGGCCCTTTCCAAGGAGCGCGTGCTGGCGCTCTCTGGCAATCCGCCCTACACCGAGCGGCCGCTTACCGCGATGCGCCGCGTCATCGCTAGGCGGCTTACAGAATCAAAACAGACGGTTCCGCATTTCTATCTGACGGTTGATTGCGAAATCGACGAACTGTTGAAATTCCGCGCCGAGCTCAATGGGAAATCCGACGCCTACCGGATCTCGGTGAACGACTTTGTGATCCGCGCGGCGGCCCTGGCGTTGCGGCAGGTGCCTGCGGCCAACGCCTCGTGGAGCGATGAAGCGATCCTCCTATGGGACACGGTCGACATCGCCGTGGCCGTCGCGCTAGAGGATGGGCTGATCACACCGATCGTCAAGTATGCCGACCGCAAGGGATTGGCGACAATAGCGAACGAGACCAAGGATCTCGCGGCGCGAGCCCGGGCCGGCAAATTGAAGCTCGAGGAGTTTCAGGGCGGCACGTTTTCGATCTCCAATCTCGGAATGTTCGGGGTCCGCGATTTCGCCGCCGTGATCAACCCGCCGCATGGCGGCATCCTGGCGGTCGGCGCCGGCGAGCAGAGACCGATCGTGAAAAATGGTGCGCTGGCAATAGCGACCGTGATGAGCTGCACCTTGTCCTGCGATCACCGAGCCGTCGACGGCGCCGTTGGCGCGCAATTCCTCGCCGCCTTCAAGAAGCTGGTCGAAGATCCGCTGACGATGCTGCTGTGAACCGATGCCGTGCGTTGAGCCCCTCACCCCGTCCCTCGCCCCGCAAGCGCGGCGGGGGAGCAGAGGGCGTAAACCCCTCGCCCCGCTTTAGCGGGGAGAGGGAGGGGCCCGCGTCAGCGGGAGGGTGAGGGGCAAATGGCCGAGAGCGAATTCGACCTGGTGGTCGTGGGCGGCGGGCCGGGCGGCTATGTCGCGGCGATCCGGGCGGCGCAGCTGGGAATGAAGACGGCGGTGGTCGAGCGCGAGCAGCTGGGCGGCATCTGCCTGAATTGGGGCTGCATCCCGACCAAGGCTTTGTTGCGCAGCGCGGAAATTTACCACCTGCTGCACCGCCTCGACGATTTCGGCTTCTCCGCCAAAGACATCAGCTTCGATGCCGGAAAAGTGGTGGCACGGTCTCGCGCGGTTGCCAAGCAATTGTCGAACGGCGTTGCGTATCTGTTGCGGAAGAACAAGGTCACGGTCTTTGACGGACATGGACGCCTTGCAGGAAAGGGCCGTCTCGCGGTGGCGAAGGACGGCAACCCCGTCGCCGAACTTGCCGCCGAGCATATAGTGCTGGCCACCGGCGCGAGAGCGCGCAGCCTGCCGGGGCTCGAGCCCGACGGCGAGCGAATTTGGACCTACAAGGAAGCGATGGTACCGCCGGCGATCCCCAAATCTCTGCTGGTCGTCGGCTCGGGCGCGATCGGCATCGAATTCGCCAGCTTCTATCACGACATGGGCGCCGAGGTGACCGTCGTCGAAGTCCTCGACCGCGTGTTGCCGGTCGAGGACGAGGAGATCTCGGCTTTTGCGCGCAAGGCCTTCGAGAAGCAGGGGATCAAAATCCATACCGCGGCGACCGTGGCGGCCCTGGAGCACGCCGGAGAGGCGGTCACCGCACGGATCGAGGCGGACGGCAAGGGGTTCGAAGCCAATGTCGAGCGGGTGATCCTGGCCGTCGGCATCGTCGGCAATGTCGAAGACATCGGCCTCGAAGACACCGGAGTGGTCATCGACCGGACCCATATCCTCGTCGATGAGTGGCTGCGCACCGGGGAGCCGGGGATCTATGCGATCGGGGATGTCGTCGGTCCGCCGTGGCTGGCGCACAAAGCCAGCCACGAGGGGGTGATCTGCGTCGAGCACATCGCCGGGGCCAACGACGTGCATCCGCTCGATGTCCACAACATCCCGGCCTGCACCTATTGCCGGCCGCAGGTTGCGAGCGTCGGGCTGACCGAAAAGGCCGCGCGCGATGCCGGCTACGAAGTCAAGGTCGGCCATTTCCCGTTCATCGGCAACGGCAAGGCGATCGCGCTCGGCGAGCCCGAGGGGATGGTCAAGACGATCTTCGAAAGCAAAACGGGCGAGCTGTTGGGCGCCCACATGATCGGCGCCGAAGTGACCGAGTTGATCCAGGGCTACACGATCGCCAAGACGCTCGAAACCACCGAGACCGACCTTATCCGCACGATCTTCCCGCACCCGACCCTGTCGGAGACGATGCATGAGGCCGTGCTCGACGCCTACGGCCGCGTTATCCACTTTTAGTCAAAAGCGCATCAGAACTGTCGCTCAACGGTCATAAGAATGCGCAGCTCGTGCTGGAGCCGTCGGACCGGCGCGCGACGCGTTCAGGTCTTCACCCACGGCATCATCCCCTCCATCCTGTCGTCGCTTCTCGGGATCGCGCTCTACGGGCTCGACGAGAACATCCGCTCGTCGGCTCGTGCTCGGGTTTGCCGGCGCCGGCAGGATCGGTTTTCGAGCTGCTGTCGGCGATGAGCCTGTTTCAGTACCAACCCATTTCGCTTCTGCTGATCGTCACTTCTGTCATCGTGATTGCCGCCGAGCGCCTTTCAGCACTGCTCCGCGCCCGCCTCGGCTGAGTAAAACAGGTGGCAAGGTTAGGCGGCGCTGCATAGAGTGATTTGGCCTATCGACCGAGCGGGGGCCATTATGGATTTTGATCTGGCGGCGATCTCCTACGTGCCGACCACAGGCGTGCGGCGGATCCATCAGGCGCCGCTCGTCGCAGCGAGCGATCGTACCCTCGAGGGGTACGGATGCCTCGTTGACGCGCCAGAGAGCGTCCCGATCGAGATCGTCCGCTGGCCGGCACAGGGCTGGCGACCGATTGACGAGAATTCCGGGGATCAGGGAGGCGTCGCCGAAGGAGTGTTCGAGTTCTGGTGGAAAGGCGAGACCCTTTACGCTCGGAACAACGCTGTAGGCGACAGCTACCTGTTCGCCTGGAGCAACTGGCCGGAAGAGGCGGCCACCGACGGCCCCCCGAAACAGCGGCAACAGGCGCTGGTCTGGCGCGCCAATTACCATCCCGATGGCGGCCAGCTGTTCTATCCGTTGCATGGCGAGAGTTTTGTCGTGCCGCTCGCTCTGCCGGGGGACGACGTGACACCCGAGCAGTTCGTTACGTTCTGGTGTGACGGCCGCCGCGGGCTTTATATTCATCCAAGCATTTGGCATGGGGCGATCGTGCCGCTCGATGACCATGCCGAGCTCTTGGACCGACAGGGCCGTGTGCACGCCCGTGTATCTGTCGATTTCGCAAAAGAGTTCGGCTGCTACCTCGCGGTGCCGCTGCGACCGCCTGATCGGTAGCGCGGGACGGGAGAACGGCGCTGGCTTGACGCGTCTGGGCCGGCCATCCACTTCTAGCCCGGCAGTCAACGCGGTCAGCTATGTCCTCACCCCTTTCATCATGGCCGGGCTCGACCCGTGGGCCTTCAGCCCACGGACTTGATCCGCGGGCATCCACGTATTCGGGTCAAGGAACTCCCCCGCCTCGCATGGATCCCCGGAGCAAGTCCGGGCATGACCGAGAGGTATCGCTGCCTCTGCGCCATCCCGAGAAAGCGCGCAATCCCGACACCCCGATCCCGCGCAAGCCCGACTGGCTGCGCGTCAAAGCCCCCATCTCGCCGGAATACCAGGCCACGCGGCGGCTGATGCGCCAGCTCGCGCTCAACACGGTGTGCGAAGAAGCAGCCTGCCCGAACATAGGCGAGTGCTGGAAGCAGAGGCATGCGACCGTCATGATCTTGGGGCGGAGCTGCACGCGGGCCTGCACTT
>Ga0308309_10001343_pt1 | contig 14656 bp, 6 predicted proteins | sample HubBroMetageWFT5_FD_192491 | JGI IMG/M metagenome (GOLD analysis project Ga0308309, IMG submission 192491) | Warmed and freeze-thawed soil microbial communities from the Hubbard Brook experimental Forest, New Hampshire - Hubbard Brook CCASE Soil... | ecosystem: Environmental > Terrestrial > Soil...
CGCCAGCGCCAGCATGAAAACACGCAGGCGCGAAGGAATGCGTTTGCCGAGCAACGCCAGAACGCCCATGGCGAAACCGATGTCCGTTGCCATGGGAATTCCCCAGCCGTGCGCGCCTGCACCCGAGCGGTTCAATGCGAAATAGAGAAGAGCTGGAAGGAACATGCCGCCCAGCGCGGCCATGATGGGAAGCGCCGCCTGGCGGAAGGAAGACAGTTCGCCCTTCACGATCTCGCGTTTGATTTCGAGCCCGACAACCAGAAAAAACAGCGCCATCAATCCGTCATCAATCCAGTGATGCAGATCCATCGAGAGAAGAGGGCGGCGACCCAACTGCAGCGGAAGTTTCCAAAGAGCAAAATAGGATGCGCTCCACGGAGAATTCGCCCAAATGAGGGCCACCACAGTGGCGGCAAAGAGAAGGATCGAACCGGAAGTCTCGCTCTCGACAAAACGCTCGAGCATGGACCTAGGGCGCGATAGAAATTTATCTTCCATAGTTAATCTTCCGGTCTACCAGCGATTTTCGCAGCCAATATCCGCCCAGAGCACCAGCGAGGCCGAAATTCCATCAGCTTGCCAGGCCCATCAATCCTTGCCCCGTTTATTGTATTCGCCCGAATCAATGAGAATCTGGGCGATCAATCCGGTCCAGCCAGTCTGGTGACTGGCGCCGCAACCCCGGCCGGTGTCCCCGTCGAAGTATTCATGGAAGGGGATAAGATCGCGCCAATGAGGATCGGTGTTGAACATCGCGTTTGAGCCGAAGACCGCGCGATTGCCACTCTTATCACGCAGAAAGATGCTCCCCATCCTCTGCGCCAGTTCCTCCGCTACCTGATCCAGGTTTTTCATCTTCCCGGAACCTGTGGGACATTCGACCGTGAACTCGTCACCGTAGTAAAGGTAATACTGCTTCAGGGCCAGCAGGATTAGAAAATTGACTGGCAGCCAGATAGGTCCGCGCCAGTTGGAGTTGCCGCCGAATAGATTGGTCATTGATTCGGCAGGCTCATAGTCCAGCCGGGATTCCTGGCCTTCCAGGTTTAGGATTAACGGGTGGTCCTGGTGGTAGCGCGAGACGCTGCGCACGCCATGCGGCGAGAGAAACTCATTTTCGTCCAACATGTAATTCAACATGCGGCGCAATTGATCAGTGCGCACCAGGCCCAGGATCAAGTTATTGTTCGCTCCCGGCACAACCATGGCGCCAACGCTTTCGACGAGATCCGGACGATTCTCGATGAACCACTGACGACGGCGCGAGAAGTCCGGGTAACGATCGAAGGTGTGGGCCGGGACGGTACTTGCGCCAAATATTGGAACGAAGCCTACCATCGTGCGTGCGCGGATCGGGATCGGCTCGTGTTGCGCTGAGATCAAATGATCGTAGAAAAAACCATCCTTCTCATCCCATAGCGACTCGCTGGGATTTCGCAGGCTGTTCATCGAATTAGCGATGAAAATGTAGTGCTCCCAGAATTTGCTGGCGACGTCTTCGTAAATGGGATTTTTTTCCGCCAATAGTAGAGCGAGGGAATACATGTTCTTGGCAAAAGCCGCCATCCAGCTTGTACCATCAGCTTGACCGAGCAAGTAGCCTGGCGGGAGCTTGTCGCGATCGAATGCGCCGATATTATCCATGCCTAGGAATCCACCCTGAAAGACGTTCTTGCCCAAAGCGTCCTTGCGATTCACCCACCATGTAAAGTTGAGCAGCATTTTCTGAAAAACGCGTTCGATGAACGCGTAATCAGCTACGCCTGTCAGTCGCCGGTCAATTTCAAAGACATATCGGGCCGCGAGCGACAGTACAGGCGGATTGACGCTGTTGAAATCCCACTCATAGGCCGGGATCTGCCCGTTGGGGTGCATATACCACTCGCGCAGCATCAGGAGGATCTGCTCTTTGGCAAAATGCGGGTCAACGTACGCCAAGGATACGCAATGAAAACCTAGATCCCAAGATGCGAACCAGGGAAACTCCCACTTGTCCGGCATGGATATTACATCGCGGGTGTAGACGTGGGACCAATCGCGGTTGCGCCCGGTGGAGTGCTGCGGTGGTGGAGGGGGCGAGACAGGATCTCCCTGGAGCCAGTCAGCGACAACGTAATGATAAAATTGTTTGGACCACAGCATCCCGGCGAAGGCTTGGCGCGCGACCATTCTGGCGTCCGCGGAGAGTTTTGCAGGTAACACCACATCGTAGAATTCATCCGCTTCCTTGTGGCGCTGCGTCAGCAGGGAAGTGAAATCAGCGAATGGTGCCTTGAACGAGCGCCCGTTGCGCACGGACGCGAGCCGCAGGTCAATGGTTACGGTTCCACCAGCTTCAACATTGCGAAAGTAAAGTGCGGCGGTTTTCGTTCCGGTGGCCTCTGGATTCACGGCGCCGAGGTTCCCGTCAACTACATAGGCATGAAATGCGTCTTTGCAATAGGGTGTGGGAGAGGGAACTCCGTAAAGTCGCCACGTATTGGTGTCATTTTCCGTAAAGAGCAATTCGTCAGGGGCGGAACAGTACAATTCGTAATCGCCCAGCAGCCAATGGTGCGCGACCACGGTCCTTACTTCGCCGCTCTTCTGCTGAACTTCTTCACGCTGTGCAATTGAGGGGCGACGGTCGTCGCGTCCCCACGCCCAAGAATTCCTGAACCACAGCTGTGGAAGCACGTGAATCGGCGCGGGGTCTGGCCCACGGTTGGTAACGGTGATTCGGATCAACAAATCCTCGGCATCGTTCTTGGCGTACTCGACCATTGCGTCGAAATAGCGGCTTTCGTTGAATATCCCGGTGTCCACCAACTCAAATTCTGCATCGCGCTTGCCGCGCCGGCGATTCTCTTCGCGAAGCCAATCGTACGGAAATCCCGCCTGGGGATACTTGTAGAGGTACTTCATGTAGGAGTGCGTCGGTGTATTATCTAGGTAGAAATAATATTCTTTGACGTCCTCGCCGTGATTTCCTTCCGGGCCGGTGAGACCAAACAATCGTTCCTTCAGGTAGGGATCCCGCCCATTCCAAAAAGCGAGGGCAAAACACAAAAACTGGTGGCGATCACAAATGCCGGCGATACCGTCCTCACTCCAGCGATAGGTACGCGAGCGAGCATGATCGTGAGGGAAGTAACCCCACGCATCGCCATTCGCGCTGTAGTCTTCGCGAACCGTTCCCCAGGCGCGTTCTGAAACGAAGGGGCCCCAGCGGTTCCAGTGACCGCTTTTTTGTTGGATGGAAGCCAAACGGGAGCCTTCGACTGTGTCGAAAATCCTCAACGAAGCTCCTTCCTTTGCATGCGGGATCCTGTCACGAGGAGGCTATTAGTTGGTGCTTCCTGAATCCGACGCTGTCTGGCATGGGTGAATGTCGCGCACATTTACTAGCTCGGTGGCAGGCGGCGTACCATTGGTAAAACTGACAGTTGCTTTCACCGCGTCGGGTATAGGAAGCGCCACGGTGACCGGAAGAAACTCGTCATGACGAATTTCAGCAATTGTACTTGGTCGCTATAAGGAACAGCGTAGGCTCGTAGCGCCACCCAAGAAGCAATCCCAAAACTAACTCCGAGATTCAGCACGAAGATAATGGCGATTCCAAGGAGAGTATGAAAAAACCAGTTCTTGTACAGCCAATCTTTTCCAAGGCTGGTCGCCGCCAGCGCTAAGGTCCCGGTAGATAATGTTACGTGCCTCACCTCCAGAGGGACACCGAAGAAGTGCCCCAACGTCGGAATAAATCCCAACGAATAGCCCAGCACGATGCTGGCACTCCATCCCGATATGTTCTTTTCGACAATATCGGCAATGCTCCGCATTTTATCGAACCCGAAGCGCAGGCCCAGCGGGTGGTCGGCAATCGCATCCGCCAGGCGGTTATATGTCGTAAAATTTTCCACCCATCCGCCGGCTAACGCCGATGTCCAGAGAATTACTCCGGTCAAGGCCGCATAAAATCCGGTTCCCGAGGCAAGAGGATTGAGCGTCCGGTACACATACTCAGAGCTCGACGCCGGAAGGAATGGCGCAGAGAACCAGTGCAGCCATAAGCTGGCGAAGGCTATACCTCCAACCGTAACCGTCAGCAGATTTCCTAACGCCGCGGCCAGCTGCGTTCGCGTAATTCGGCTGATAAACACCGTCAGTTTTTCCCAGCGTTCGGATCCTTGCGTTGTGCGGACGATATTCGCGTACGTCGCAGCGGTCATTGATGGCTGTTTTGTTGCCAGCGCCAGGCCAAGAGCTTGCAGTACCAGAAAACTAATCGCGTAATCCGTGCCAGCTAAGAAGCCTTCAACAAAGGGCGGGAGGCCAGCAGTTGTGATCCTTATTTTTATGGCTGCCGTCGCAACCGTCAGCAAACCACCCCCCAACGCCGCCCTCCACATGCTCCAGTATTCGCTTCGCGTATTGGCGATATAATGTTCGCCGGTCTTCCCAGTCCGCTCGACAATCTTTCGCGCCAGGAGTCTAGTATTTTCGCGAACCAACGCCGACAGGCTGAGGTCTTCCAGACGGCCGCGCAGCACGTCGTCGAGCAGTCTTTTGACAGCCTGAAAGTCACCTGCGCGCTCGGAATACAATACGTCCAAGATGCAGGTTAATCTCCGCAACGCTCGTTCGATCGTGAACATCTCGAATTCGAGCGCAGTGCTCACGCCTGTTTGCTCCATCCGCTCATGCATGTATTCGAGTTCAGCCCTGCAACCGATCGTCTCATCCCGCAATGCCTGGACCAGCGCTTGCGCCACCGAAGCTGAACTGCTGTGGGTGAGCTCAGCGACCAATTGCTGGACTCGATAGAATGGGGAGTCTTCTACAACGTAAGGATGGCACCGCTCTCGAAATTCTGGCGACAAGCCCACTCCCGCGATGTGAGTTCCTAGAAGGACGAGAGCTTGTCGAAGATCTCCACTTTGCCGGCTCCAAACATGTGGGTCATTGTCGGGTGAGAGTACGCGCACCGTCCGCTGAAACAATTCCTCTGGCCAATCCAGGAATCCGGCGCTATAGCCATCGTCGGGATGTAACCGAAAAAGAAGTTTCGAGAGATCCTCATCGGCTCGAGCGGAAGGCAAGATTCGTTCTATAACTCTTCGCGTCGCTTCGGACCAGAGGCTCTCGCGCGGGTGCAGTCCTGCCTCCGCAAATAGCCCCACAGCTTGGGTCTCTCCGAGCATTACGTGAAATGCCTTTTGAAACGGGACGCGCAGGGCGACGTCCGCCTCAAGCAACGATAACAGTTCATTCACGCGCCCGATGCGCTGAGACGCCGAAGCCGACCTGCCATCTGACCTGGTCCAATTTACAAGTTTGGAGAATGCGTTGAGGCGATGATTAAGATCGGAGTCTGCGCGGAATTCTTGCAGGATCCGTCGCAACTGAGTTCTATCAGCTTCGAGCCTGCTGTTTGTGGGGAGCGAATCGCGGACTGCAGCCAACTGCTCCGGTGCCTTCGTCTCTTCGAGGTTGGAGCCCATGCAAGTTGCTTTTGATGCCTCCGATGCGAGGCACAGTCTACATCACGATCACTCGATAGCGAAATTATCCGTCTGAAATTAAGACGTTCGCAAATTGACAGGTTAATTCTGTCGTTCACTAAGCCATACTCCTTCCTCCATGAGCATCTGCCGCGGACGCGGATTTATTCGCGATCGTTTTCTTCGGCGCATCAATTGGTAGTTTTGACAGTTCACTTTGAGGCTTGCGCGTAGGATATTCCGGTCCTGTTTTTGCCCAAGTCCGAAACCTCCGCGGGAACCCTCGGCCCGAGGTTGTGGGGTTGCTGACGAGGGAGCGATGACAGGAGGTGCGAGCCGTTCCTGAACCATGCGGCGGCTCGGATCGCCAACAAGTTGTTCGAATCGGAGATGATTCAGAACTGATCGGAGCAAAAGACCGATAGCTCGAGTTCAAGGAGGAAGCATGAAGAGTTACAAGTTTCTGCTGGGATCGCTTGTTGCACTGGGTGCGCTGGGATTCGGAGTGCGGGCGATTTACTCGCAGGCTGCCAGCACCGTCCAGGTTCACATGGTCATCACAGACGAAGCGGTTCGCGGCGACGGCGAAGTTCCGATCCTGCGCCCGGAGAACGTGCAGATTAAGCAAGGAAAGGCGCCGATCAAGGTGGACCACTTGATTCCTGCCCGCGGTGACAATGCCGCGCTTCAGTTTTTTATTCTGATTGACGACACCTGCGACACCAGCATCGGAAACAGCCTCAACGATATTCGGGATTTTATCAACGCCCAGCCCGCGACAACGTTGGTCGGGGTCGGTTATATGTCTAACGCGACGATCCAGATCGTGCAAAATTTCACTGCCGATCATGCCGCGGCGGCCAAGGCCATCCGTTTGCCTCGCGGAAGTTTGTCCTCCATGGATAGTCCCTACTTGTCGCTGATCAGTCTGATCAAGGGTTGGCCAGAGCAGAAAGTCCGTCGTGAAGTCCTGATGATCACCGACGGTATTGACCGGCTGCGAGGTGAGCGGACGTCCGACGTCCAATACTTGCCCACCCCCGGGCGCGACTATCGCGCTACGCCATCCAGTATGTCCAGAACTATGCCTAGCATCAGTACAGACGCGGGCCCCGCCAGCAATGCAGCCCAGCGCTACGGCGTAATTGTTCATGGAATTTACGCTACTGGAGTCGGACGCATGGGCCGCAACGGCTGGGAAGTGCAACTCGGTCAAGGGGGCGTGGCGCAGATTACTGAGGAGTCCGGCGGAGAATATTTCTCGCTTGGAAATCAAAATCTGGTTAGCTTCAAGCCGTACCTTGATCGTCTGCAGCAGATTCTGAACAATCAGTATTACCTGGTTTTCCAGGCGACCCCGAAGAAGAAGGCCGGGCTGCAGCGCGTCAATATATCCACCGCACTGGAAGATGTCGAGATTGCCGCGGCCGATAACGTCTGGGTCCCAGCTCAAGGTGGCCCCACGGACGACAAGAAGAACTAGGCACGACGCGTTTCGCAATCTGGTGCAAATCTCAGCGGCCCGCAACGGCACGGGCCGCGAGAGCGGATGCAGCCGGACAAAGCCCTGAGGTACCAGCATCTTCATTGCGAACCAACTCGACCTCAAGGTCGTGAGCGGGAAGATTGCCCCCCATCGATCACGCCGATGGCCAAGTGACACGTTCGCCGGGGAAATGAACCGTGATTTTAGATACGGGATAACGCGACTCAAACGCATGTCCCTGGCCGCTCGTGTCGACCGCTAGCCGAGTCCAGAAGATCCTCTGAGGCGCAGCTCCCATCGTCGGTTTTTCTCCGCTATACCTGAATTCCTCGCATATGGAATTCTGTTTTTGGATGTCTGATGTGAATGTTGCAGACATGGCATAAGATGGCTTGGCTGAGTAAACGAACGGGAAGGAAGCGTCAGCTGATCCGATTGGGGAACATCGTAGCGACTTCCGTAGGCGATTTCCGCGTGATGCGCAGATTCGCGTTCACCGCCTTCGTTCTGCTCGGCGTGCACTCCGCTGCGGCGCAGAGCAGCGACGACACCGTGCGTTCCGTCACCAACGCGTTGCGCGCGCAGCAATATGATCAGGCTTACCAAGCAGCGCACACCGAACTTCAAAAATCACCACACGATCCGAAAATTCTAACTCTGGAGGGGCTCGCACTTTCGGGACTGGGAAAGAAAAATGGCGCATTGGCGGACTACGATGCGGCGTTGAAGATCGCGCCAAATTATGTGCCCGCGCTCGAGGCCGCCGCGGAAATCGAATACAACGCCGGTAGCGACCGCGCTCTACCGTTGCTTAATAGGCTTCTCAATCTTCGGCCGGATGATCCGACAGCACACGCGATGCTCGCTGCAATTGCTTATAAGCGGAAGGATTGCGCGTCAGCTGTGAAGTACTTCCAGGCGAGCGGCGCGGCGCTGTCTTCTCAGCCAATCGCTCTCGAGCAATACGGCGAGTGCCTGGTTCGGCTGAAACGCGCTGAGGAAGCAATTCCAGTCTTTCAGCAACTGGTGGTTGCATCGCCGGATGATTCTCGAGCGCGCTACAACCTGGCAGCGGTGCAACTCACGGCGAATAAGAATCAGGACGCCATCCAATCCTTGCAACCATTGCTCGATGCCGCAAATCCCGATCCGGACGTGCTGGATCTCGCTGCCGAGGCTTACGAAAATACAGGTGACACGCCTCACGCGCTGCAGTATCTGCGACAAGCCATCATCCTCGCGCCTGACAATCCCAGACTTTATGTTGACTTCGCGACCCTGTCGCTGAATCACTCCTCTTATCAGGTTGGAATTGACATGATCAATGTGGGCCTGAGCAAAATTCCTGACTCAGCCGCGCTTCACGCAGCTCGCGGCGTTTTGTATGTGCAGTCCGGCCAGCCTGAAAAGGGAGGAGCAGATTTTGATGCGGCAGAGAAGTTGAATCCCAATCAAGCGTTTGGCTCCGAAGCGTATGGTCTAGCAAGTTTTCAGGTAAAGGATCTTGATACGGCGCTGATCTCCGTGCGCGCGAAATTGAAAGCTCATCCGAACGACGCATTTCTGGAATATCTGTTGGCTCAGATTCTAGCTCGACAGGGACCCTCGGCCGGCAGCGCGGAGTTCAACCAGGCAGTAGCTGCGGCGACGCGGGCGATTGCTCTGAATCCCAACCTTACCGAAGCCCGCGACGTGCTGGGCAGCCTGTACCTCAAATCAGGACAGTTGCAGAAATCGATCCAGCAATCGCGCATGGTGCTCGTCAAAGAACCTGAAGATCCCGAGGCCCTCTACCATTTAATGCAGGCCCTGCGACGCACCGGGAAGACAGACGAAATCCCGGACCTGGTGAAGCGACTGGCCGCCGCACAAGCTGCGTCTGGCAAAAAAGAGGCGGAACAAAACCGCTTTCGGCTGGTTGAGCCGGACAAAAACCAGCCGGATGCGCAGCCTAACTAAACAGGCCGATGACTTGGTGGTATCCTCAAAGCCCAGCGTTCCCGCCATTCGCGTGCCGCTAATTTGTGAAAAGGTTTCCTGTCAGGCGGCTGGCGGGATGTCATTCCTTATCCAGGAAATCGCTGCCAGTCGTGGGTTGTCGTACTCGCGTCCAGAATTATCGCCGCGAACGACTCTTATTCTTCGTTTCGGCGGCGCCTCCACTTGAAAATCCCGCAAAACAAGTGAAATTGGCGGCGCGAAAGCGGGATCAACGTGTGGATTCAGTAGCGATCAAAGTTATCCATTCGAAATATCTCTTGACAGTATTTGCAAAACGGATGTATTTTTCCTCCAACACGCAAGAAAACGTTTACTCGTTACTCGCTGTTACCAGGCAGTGAACGAGGATCGCGGTTGTCGCCGAACGCCAAGGGGGCTGCCGGCGCCGACCTGAAGCGATTATGTTTTCGGGCCCATTCGGCATTACTGCTCGAATGAGAAATATGGGGGGGGTGGGTATGAGAAGCAAGTTCGTGTTTTATCTCGTGGCAGTCCTGTTTTTGGCCGCATTTTCCGCAGGAACTTCCTTCGCGCAGTTCAGTGGAAATGTTCAAGGCGTGGTTTCGGACTCATCCGGCGCAGTGATCGCGGGAGTCTCGATAGAGTTGCGGAACGTGGATACCGGAATCAAGCAGGCCGTCATCACCAGCGAGGCTGGCAACTACCGCTTCAACAGCCTCGAGCCTGGCCGCTACATCGTCGCTGCCACAAAGTCCGGCTTCCGAACCACAGAGGTGAATTTGACGCTGGGTACTGCGGAGACGCAGGGGATCAACATCACGCTTCCAGTGGCCGCGGCCAATGAAACGGTAAGCGTCACAACCGAAGCTCCTATTCTGGACGCTGACGAGAATCGCCTGCAGACGACGCTCTCGGGACAAACAGTAAAAGACCTGCCAACAATTAATCGAAATCTTTGGGACCTGATGACGGTGACGCCGGGAATCGTCGGAGTGGGTACGCGCGGCGCCGGTGAGGCGCCGGGCGGAAACCCCGACAATTTCGGAACCCAGACTCCCCAGATTAGCGCGAACGGCCGCAGCTACACGGGCAATACTGTTTTCGTGGACGGCTTGAACGTCACCAGCCCCGTGCAGAACGGAAATATCATTCTGGCACCGATTCCGGACGCGGTGCAGGAAGTAACGATGCAGGCGAACACCTGGGACGCGGAAAACAGCCTGGGCAGCTCCGTGGTGGTCCAGTTAACGACCAAATCCGGAACCAACCAGTATCATGGCACCGGAAGCCTGCTGTACACCAACCAGGACCTGCAAGCGGTCCCGGAATTTTCGCAAACCGTGGCACCGTTCGGACGCAAGGATTTGGTGGGCACCTTCGGCGGCCCGATCATCAAGAACAAGACGTTTTTCTTCGCCGATGTCGAAAAATTGTGGGCCACGCTCCCCGAAACAAGCAGCGGCTTGATTTCCTGGGACGATCCGGCATTTGACAGTTGGGCGCAAGCCAATTTTCCCAGCACGGTGGGCACCAGTATTTACAGCCTGTTTCCGACGAATCATTTGAAACCGAACGGAACCGTGGAAAACGCGCAGCAATATTTTAAATTAGCTACTTGCCCTGGCAGCGGCGTGATTCCCGTGGGTCCAGGCACCGCCACCATTCCCTGCGGTACGAACGTTCTCGATTTCGGAAGTCAAGTGGTCAGCCCGTATTACAACGCATTACAGTACAATTTTCGCGTAGACCACTACCTCACGCCGAACGACCGCTTGTATGTTTCCTACTACAACGATTCATTTCAGCAAGCAGCGATTTCCCGTCGCCAAGGCTTGGACACAGTCAATTCGATGAACAATCGGTACGGACAAATTGATTTCACCCATTCCTTCAATTCCAACATATTGCTGGAAGGCGGCTTCGCCTTTGCCAGCGTCGGAGGAGTACAAGGTCTCAACGCGGATTTGAAAGTTCCCGAAGTGAATATCAACGACGGCAGCACGGGCTTCAATGCCGGCGGTTGGGGACCGGGAGAGTTTCGCGGTCCGAACTACAATTGGCGCGCGGTGCTCAGTTGGATTCGCGGAGCGCACACTTTCAAGTTCGGATATGACGGTGACCACGCCATCGAACACGGCGACTTTACGCCCGTGAACGTCCGGCCGGTGTTCACTTTCAACACCCTCTTCGACGTGGTGCAGGACATTCCTATTCAGGAAAACGTCGGAGCTTATAACCCGTTGACGGGCCTGCAGGGCACGGTGGCCTTTGGCGGACAGACGAATCCGTTTGGCTTCTTCGCGCAGGACGATTGGAAAGTAAAGTCGAATCTGTCACTCACGCTGGCCTTGCGTTGGGATGACTTTACGAACCATACGCCGTGGGGAAACAGTGGATTCCAGTTCAGCAGCATTCTTCTTGGCCCCGGCAGCACATTGACCCAGCAAATTGGAAACGCTTCGGTTAGCCCGGTCAGTGGCGTGTTTAACCCCGCTTACCCGACGAGTAGTTACTGGAGTCCGAGGATCGGTTTCGCTTGGGATCCGACGAAATCAGGCAAATGGAGCATTCGTGGCGGCGTCGGCGTGTATCGCGACTGGATCGTTCTGGGACAGACCGTCGATCAGACGCGCAACAACCCGCCCGGCGTTATCAGCCCTGTCTTTACTGAAGGGGGAACGGGAATTCAGCCTATTTTCGCGCTCGCCCCTTCCGGCACGTTCCCATTCAATTTCCCGCTGCCGCCAATTCCCGCTGGCTCGCTCGACGCGAAAGGCGGATTGGTGGGTGTGGCATCTAACGTGACCTCGCTGCAGCGAAATATGCAGGCGCCGCTCGCGGTCAACTACGTAGTGGGAGTGGAGAGAGAGCTTCCTTGGAGGTTGGTCGCTGGAGCCAATTACTCCGGTTCCCGCTCGTACAACGGTTTGACCGGGGCCGATCAGAATCGTTGCGCCCTTTGTGCGGTTCCAGACGCAACTGGCGGCATAACCATCAACCGGCCCAATACCAGCTTCGGGCCGATGACTTATGTGCAAGGCAACAATCGTTCGACATACAACGCCCTCGTGCTTTCCCTCCGCGGGAACCCAAACAGGAGCTTCCATTTCCAAGCGTCTTATATCCTTTCGCACGTGATGGATTTTCCTGAGGCCAATACCCGGTTCGATCAGGATGCGGGTCTGAATATTCCCGATCAGAACGCCTACTTCAGTTATTGGGGCGATGCCAACTGGGACGTCAGACAACGCTTTGCCTTCTCCGAAGTTTACACACTTCCTGGGTTGAGTAACGGTATCGGCGCGATCCTGACTAAGGGCTGGACCGTCAGCGGCCTCGGCGTAATACAAAGCGGCACTCCGTACTGGGTGATTGATAATCGGCCTTTTGATCCTGAGTGCAGCAACGCAGGTGTCCCAGTTCCATGTTCCTCAGCGCCAGCCGGAAGCACGCTCATCACTCCGATCCAGATGGCGCCGGACAGCGGCGACTACAACTTGGACGGCACGAACTATGACATCCCGAACACGCCGACAACCAACTTCGGGGGATCGCACAGTCGCCAGGCGTATAAAAGCGGACTCTTCACAGTCGCGGATTTTCCGCAGCCTGCGCTGGGTACCGAGGGAAATTTGAAACGCAATTCGTACAGAAACCCCGGTTTCATCGAGTTTGACGCCAGCGTGATGAAAAATACGCATGTGCCGAAGCTCGGCGAAGCAGGCAATCTCCAGTTGCGGTTTGATTTCCTCAACCTGTTCAATCACGTGAACCTCGGGCCTGTGAATGCGAACATGGCGGCTTCGAACTTTGGGACGGTTACCACGGCTCTTCCCGCCAGACAGCTTCAACTGGGCCTGCGACTTGAGTTCTAGGCGTAAAAGCATCGGTAGAGCGAGCCGAACATTCCGTTCGGCTCGCGACGCCATGCTGCCGCCGCCGGAAAGTGAACGGACTTTCTGGAAAGTTTGTACCCCCGCCACCCAAGCCTGAGCTTGTGTTCTCTTTTCGAGAATGCAAGCTCGGGCCTTTTTCGATGGCGTCGCCATTTTGCGACTCCAGATGCGGAGGCCGCCACTTGGCGGCACGCTTCGTGACCGCGGCACGTGAATTCACCGCGATAAGTTCAATCGAGCTGTTCCCGAAATTAGTGGCCCGGAGAATCGCGGTGAACTTTGATCCAGTGGTTGCGGACCTTGGCCCTCAGGTCGGTGCCATTCACGTCTGAAACAATCAAGTTCGATTTCTGTACGGGCATGTGGCAATCAATACAGTTGTTCGCGATCTGCGAGCCTAGCTTTACGTACATACCGCATTTTTCGGGCTGGTGGCACGCGAAGCAGTGGCTTGAATAGCTTGCCGCCGTTCGTTCCGGTGCATGTTCATCGTGGCAAGTCGAGCACGTCATCGTGCCAGACGATTGAAAACAGCGGCTCCGTGCGAGCAGGGCCACCTGGTTCCCGTGAACGTCCACCTTGGCGTCGGGCGCCGGCCGTTGCAGCTTGATAAAGGCGTCGAGCGATTCTCCAGGCCTGAAAGAAAATGCTGGAGCGATTCCTTCTCCCAGACCTCCATGGCACTGGGCACAGACATCGATCTGCCTGTCGCGGGGAAGTTTGCCGGGATTAACGATGGCGTCCGTAGCGGACCCCGTGGGCGCCGGTGCCGGAGAATGATGGCGGGAGACATGCTCCTGGCCCGGACCGTGGCATCGCTCACAAGAAATTCCCAAAACAAAATCAGCCTGGTCGTAGCGATTCCCAAGCGGCGCGGGAGTTAGCGGCTCAAAGTAAGTCGCGTGACATTCGACGCAGCGGGGAATCACGGGCCGGTCAAAATTTGCCGTACCGTCTAGATATCCGGGACTGTTAACCCACCGCCCAAGTTCAATCCAATAAGAAACGGGGAGTTCGAAAAGTTGATCTTCCTTCCAATACAGATAGGTCTGGCCCTTTCTTCCGGAGCCGATCACGAGGCCAAACGCCTCTGCGTGTTCCTGGATGTGAGGCGTCGCTCCGGAGACCGCGGTTTCGTAAAAACTGCCGTCTCTCGAGTCCATTCTAAAAGAGAGGCCGGGGTCGATCGTTTTCATGGTGTTTTCAGGAGCCGTGAACTTCCCGGCTATGGAGTGAGCGCTTGGAAGCTGGGAAGTACCGTGATGTGCCGTTCGCTGGAAAGTTCGGAGCTTGTCTTGATGGCACGAGCCGCAAACTTCGTCTCCGACAAAACCTGCGCGGGCTGATGGCGCAGCCGGCGAAGGGGAAATCGTTTCGGGCTGAGCGGAGTGCAATACGGGCTGCTGCGGCCGGGCGTCAGCCGAACGAACAGCGATCGCGAGAAGCAGAATGAATGCAACTTCAGTTCTTGCCACTCGATTCCTCTTCGGCAGCGCACGCTCGAAACTATTTTGGCTCCGTAATCTGGAGCGTCTTGTTTTCCTCAAGTCCTGTGGTGAGCACCTGTTTCCGGCCTGACGGCCAGGCGACCTCAATGCTATCAATCTTGCTCGCATCGCCAAGGCCGAAGTAGAGCGGCAGGGCGCTTTGGGAGAGGTAGCCCGACTTGCCGTCATTGTATTTCATGTACGTTTGGCCGCCGGCGTGAAGGCGGACGGTGGCGCCAAGTCCGTTGCGGTTAGAAGTGGTGCCGACGAGGACGACCTTGAGCCAGCGAATGTGTTTTCGTTGCGCGAGGTCGCTGATGAAAACTTGCGGCTCGGAATTGAGGT
>Ga0308309_10001344_pt1 | contig 14652 bp, 11 predicted proteins | sample HubBroMetageWFT5_FD_192491 | JGI IMG/M metagenome (GOLD analysis project Ga0308309, IMG submission 192491) | Warmed and freeze-thawed soil microbial communities from the Hubbard Brook experimental Forest, New Hampshire - Hubbard Brook CCASE Soil... | ecosystem: Environmental > Terrestrial >...
CCGCATTGGTGCTGCCGCGCACCCGCACCGCCTTGTAGGGATGGCCGCTCTCGATCGGCAGGATCGCCTCGACCGGCATGAACGGGCCGAGCGGCTCGGCGCCAGCGGGAGAGTGCGCCTGGAAGATGAGGTCGAGCACGCCGTCGAGCGGCTCACCCTGCGTGATCGGCAGCAGATGCGGCTCGACCCAGCTACCCGACGTCACCCAGCCGCGAACGCGGATGATCTCCAGGTGGCCCTTGATGTGGGAGCGCAGCGACTCGACGCTGGTCACCACGAGCACCGGCCACGGCGGGCCGCCCGCGCCTTCCGCACCCTCCGGTGGTGCGCCGCCCGGTTGCTGCGCACCCTGCTGCTGTCCGGCCTGCGGCTGCTGGCCGGCCTGTGGCTGCTGTCCGGCGGGCGGGGCGGCGGCCGGCGGTCGTGCGCCGGCGGCGGGTGGCGGCTGTTGCGGAGCGGCGGGTGCGCTCAGCAGGGTCGCGGCCAACAGGGTAGCGAGTGCGAACAGTTTCGATCGGGTCATGGCATCCTCGTTGGCAGCGCGGCGGCCTCGGCCGTCGTTTGGGATTTCAGTTGGACGATGGGCGCCGGATCGTTCTCGGTCCAGCTTTGCTCGAGACGCTCGTAGGCTTCGAGAATAAGGTCGGTCGGCACCATTTGCGTCAGCGTGCAGTACGACGTCGTCGTGCTGGCGAACGAGCCGTTCTCGAACAGCTTGTTGCCCGGTGCACCACCGCCGCAGACCGAGAAGTAGTCGCAAGCCGCGCTGCACGCCTGCACACCCGTCTGGATGTCGCGGTGGAGCGCGGAGCCGATGCATGTCCGATGGATCTCGGCGAGCGACTGATGGTTGATATTGCCCAGCAGGAAATCGCCGTAGTCCTTGTTCTTGAGCCCCAGCAGTTCGGGCGAAAAACTCGAGACGTTGCCGTGGCTGTCGACGTTCAGCATGGCCAGCGGCTCGGTCTGGATATTGCGTGTCGGACTGCCGTCGGGCCGGAACACGCGCGGCAAGGCGAGGTCGATTTCCCGCACGAACTTCACCTGGCTGCTCGCCCGCGCCCGGTGCCAGAACCGGCGCAGAAAGGCGGCATAGCGTGCCCGCAACGGCGGCCCCTCGTGGTTCGGGGCGAACAGGTCGGAGACGTGGTCGCCCTCGGACTCCTCGATGTTGAAGCAGATCTGGTCGATGCCTTCGCAAAGGTAGAAGTCCAGGAGCTCATCGGCCATCGAGAGGCTGTCGCGCGACAGCACGGAGATCACGTGGAACGGCACGCCGTTGGCCCTGAGGCATCGGATGCCGGCCAGCGTCTTGTCGAATGTGCCCTTGCCGCTGCGCGTCTTGCGGTGCCGGTCGTGCAGCTCGCGCGGCCCGTCGATGCTCACGCCCACGCCGACATTCCATTCCAGGAAAAGACGGCACCACTCGGCGTCGATCAGCATGCCGTTGGTCTGAAACGAATGCTTCACGATCACCGAATCGGGCCGCATCTGCTCGATGGTGGCGAAAGCTTCGCGATAGAAGGAGACGGGCGCGGCCAGCGGTTCTCCGGCGTGCCAGACCACGGTTATCTCGGGGCAAGCCCAGCCGGACGCAAAGATCTCGCTGAACAGGCGTGTCACCGTCGACTGGGCGATGACGTGCTTGTTGTTGCGGTCGGGCAGGTAGCAATAGCTGCAGTTGATGTTGCAGAAGGCGGTGGGCTGCACGACCACCATGCCGATCTCGGGCCGGCAGGGTTCTTGGGACATCGGCTTACCAGTTCAGCCAGCCGTTGTGCCAGCCATTGCCCCAGTTGTGCCAGCCGCCATTGCCCCAGCCGCCGTTGCGCCAGCCGCCATTGCGCCAGCCGCCATTGCCCCACCAGGCGAGCTGGGTCTCGGGCTCGACCGCCACGAACGGCTTGCCGTCCACGGCGTATTGCCCGACGGCGTCGGATACGGAAGTGCGGATGGCTTGCAGACGCTCGGCGACGTTGCCGGGCTTGTTGGCCTTGGCGCCGCTGTCGGAGGCAAGGGTGGCCGCAGCATCGGCCGACGCCAGACTGACCGAGAGGCCGAGCGCGCCAGCCGGCAACAGGGCCGCCAAAGCACGCGCCGTACGACGATCCTGGCCCATCTGATTTCCCCTTCTTCCGGAGGAACCACGTTACCCAGACTTGCGATACACCCGCAAATGAAAAGAGGCCGTCAGTTGGGAAGCAATCCGGCGCGGCCACCGCAATGCAGTCGGTCGGAATCGATCCAGACGAGACGGAGGCTGGCGTCGGCGGACGGCTGGGGCAGGGCAGGCTCGACGGCGAAGCCTATGGCGCGCAGCAGCTCGAGCGCGCGCACCTTGCGCGAATCGATGATGTTCTCGAGTCGGGGAAATTGACCCAGCATTTCACCGAACACCAGCCGCGACAGTTCCTGGAGTTCCTCGGGCTCGTTATCGAAGGCTTCGCAGGCCAGCATCCACAGATGCCCAACCTCGGGATCGTCCGACATCGGTGCCACGCCCCATAGCGCGGTGGGCGTGCCTTCGGTGTCGCGTGCGGCCCAGATCTGTGCGCTGCAGGCGCAGGTTTGCAGCAGCCGGTCGATCGGCACTTCTTTGCCGTCAGCCCAAAGATCGCGGCCCTCGTCGATGACGGCCGCCAGAAAGGCCACGTCGACCGAGGTCGCGGGCCGAATGCAGTATTTCAATCCCATGGCCGTCTCCATGCCGGCCCCCGACCAGCTTAACGGCGACGACCGACGAACGTTCCCTGGGCGTTGCCGGCAAACATCTATCGACGCTGGACCATCGGCTTTTCCCGGTGAAAACTGCGCACGCCGAGGCAACGCGTGCTGCGCTTCGCAGGTTGCCCAAGGAGGAGCAGCGATGTCCGACGTACAAGCCTTCCGGTTCGACGATGATGGCGAGACGCCCAACAACCCGCGTCTGCCGCTGGTGGTTTATCGCGCGGCGGTGAACCTCGCGGGCGCGCCTGATCCGGCCGCGCCGTTCGAGCGCGCCTTCGCCAGACACGGCTGGAGCGACGGCTGGCGCAACGGCATCCATCCCTTCCTGCACTTCCACACCGCCACGCACGAAGTGCTGGGCATCGCGCGTGGCCGCGCCACCGTGGAATTCGGCGGCGCCAAGGGACAGGCGCTGACGGTCGAGGCAGGCGACGTGGTGGTACTTCCCGCCGGCACCGGCCATCGACGCATCGCGGCGAGCGGCGATCTTCTGGTCGTCGGCGCCTATCCACGGAACGCATCGTTCGACCAGAAGCGGCCGGGCCAGGTCGATCACGAGAAGGCGGTGAGCGCGATCGCCCGGGTGCCGCTGCCGGAGATGGACCCGCTGCATGGGCGCGAGGGTCCGCTCATGACGTTGTGGAAGGGCGGCCTCAAGTGAAGCCGCGATAGACCATCGTCGAGAACATGCCCGCTTCCATGTGATAGAGGTTGTGGCAGTGGAAGGCCCACAGGCCGGGATTGTCGGCGTCGAGCACGACCTTTACGGTCGACCGCGGCGTCACCAGCACGGTGTCGCGCATCGCTCCCGGAAAGGACTGCCCGTTGATCTCCGTCACCTGAAAGGACGGGCCATGCAGATGCATTGGATGGGCCATCATGGTGGTGTTGCGCATCACCAGCTCGACCCGCTCGCCCTTCGCCACCGTCACCGGCGCGCCAGCCAGGCCGTTGACCGCGAGACCCCAGGTATAGCTCGCCATGTTGCCAATGAGATCCACGGGAACCGAACGGTCGATCGGCCGAGAGGGGAGAGGTTGTGTGGCGCGAAGTTTCATCTCTTCCATCAAGGTGATCGGCGGTGACGCGTCCTGGGCGGTCTCGAGGATCTTGGGCACGGCAGCGCCGGGCGGGCGCAGCACCACGCCGGTCTGCAACGTCCGGCCCTCGCCGCGCGCCAGCACCGGCACGGTTTTGCCGTCGGCCGGCATGCGCATGATGATGTCGATGCGCTGCGCGACGGCCAGCGGAAACTGCTGCACCTTGAGCGGTGCCACCGGATTGCCGTCGACCGTCACCACGGTTCCTTCGGTCGCGCCGAGATCGATCCAGAAGTTGGTCGAGGCTGCGCCATTGATGATGCGCAGCCGCACCTCGGCACCCTTTTCGACATCGAACACCTGCGGATCGGCCAGCGTGCGGTCGTTGGCGAGGAAGGCGTCGTAGGTGATGTCGTTCAGGTCGATCTTGGAGCTGTCCATCGCACCGCCTGACATGTTCATGGCGGGTTTGGGCTTGCGCAGCTCTTCGAACAGCCTCGCGGGCTTGGTCCAGGAGAAATCCCCGAGCAGGATCACCGCCTCCTGGAGGCCGCTTTTGATCGCGCTGGTCTCGCGCACGATCAGCGGTGCCGCCAGCAGGTTCTGTTCCTGCAAACCGAAATGCGAGTGCATCCAGCGCGTGCCGGGAGGCTGGGCCGGGAAGTTGTAGTCGACCGACTTGCCCGGTGCGATCGGCGGCGCCGATATGTACGGCACGCCGTCCTGCCGCCACGGCGGATTGAGCCCATGCCAATGCAGGCCCGACAGAACGTCCAGGTTGTTCTCCAGCCTGACGTCGAAGGTCTCGCCCTCGTCGATCGTGAGGCCCCAGGCGCCCGACGGCTGATTGACGCCATAGGCGGTCGCGGGTTTGCCACCGACCTCGATGGCCCGGCTATGCAGGCGCAGTGTCTTCTGTCCGCCGGTTGCTCTTGCGACGCCCGGCGCTATGGCGAGGCTCGCGGTTCCGGCAAGCAGGGATCGACGCGACAACAGCATGGGATGCTCCCGGTCGGCTCTGTCGTTCCCTTATACCTCAGGCGGGGATGTCTTTCTTGCACTACAGCAGGCCGCAAGACATGCTCGGCGAAGAGGAGAGCTGCATGAAACTCGGCATCATCGGCGTCGGCGCGGTGGGTTCCGCGACGGCGATGGCGGCGGCATCGCGGGCGCGCGTGCGCGAGATCGTGCTGATCGATCGCGACCGGGCGCGCGCCAAGGCAGTGGCGATCGACATGCATTACGGCGTGGCACTATCGCCCCTGGTTTCGATCCGCGACGGCGACTACGCCGACCTTGCCGATGCCGGCCTCGCGATCATCACCGCCGGCGTCAATGAAAAGGCCGGCGGCGCCACCGACCGCAGCGACCCGGCCGGCCGCCTGCGCCTGCTCGACGCCAACGTGAAGGTGTTTCAGGACATCGTCCCGAAGCTGGTGAAAGCCGCACCCCAGGCGGTGATCCTGGTCGCCACCGATCCGCCCGAGCCGCTGGTCGACGTGGCGCGCCAACTCGCCGGTCACGATCGGGTCATGGGCACCAGCACCTATCTCGACAGCCTGCGTTTCCGCCTTCACGTCGGCGAGCGGCTGGGCGTGGGCCCTGGTGCCGTGGAGGCCAATGTCGTGGGCGAGCACGGCACGTCGAGCGTCTTCCTGTGGTCGTCGGCGCGGGTCGGCGGCATGCCGGTGCGCGACCTGCTGGCCCGGCATAAGATCGAGTTCGACGCCTTTCGCAAAGCCGTCGAGCAGGACGTGCGCTTCGCCAACATCACGATCATCGAAGGCATCGGCGCCAGCCAGTACGGCATCGGCATGGTCTCGGCGCGTGTCGCCGAAGTGATCCTGCGCAACGAGCATGCGGTGTTCCCGGCCGGCTCCTACAATGCGCGCTTCGGCACCACGGTCTCGTTGCCCAGCATCGTCGGCCACCAGGGCGTCATCGAGGTGCTCGAGCCGGCAATGTCCGACGAGGAGAAGCGGGGACTCGAACTGAGTGCCGCGCGCCTCAAGGAGACAGTGCGCAAGTACCTGCGCACGAGCTAGGGCGTGGATGACTCGGGCGAGACCGGCAGTCCGTTTACGTTCGTCTGTTCCCTGTCTAATCTTGGCTCCCTGACCATGCGGAGAGGATGCGCGCCATGTCCGTCAGCCGCCGGGACCTCGTCCGGCTCTCCGCCCTTGCGGCCTCGGCCCTGGCCCTGCCGGCCCTTGCGGACAGCAAACCCCTGAAGCCGATGCGCCTGCTGATCCTAGGCGGCACGGGTTTCATCGGACCGCACCAGGTCAGCTACGCGCTGGCCCGCGGGCACCACGTCACCATCTTCAACCGCGGCCGTCAGCAGGAAGCCTGGCCCGGCCCCGTCGAGGAGCTGCTTGGCGACCGCAACGGCGACCTCAAAGCGCTCGAGGGCCGCGACTGGGACGTCTGCATCGATAATCCGACCTCGCTGCCGGTCTGGGTGCGCGACGCCGCCCGCGTGCTGAAAGGCCATGTCGGCCAGTACGTCTTCATCTCGACAATCTCGGTCTATGCCGCCAACGACCAGCCGGCCGATGAGACCGCCCCGCTCGTGGCCTACAAGGGCGACGACGCCATGGCCGAGACAACCAAGTCGCTGGGCGCCAACCCGCGACTCTACGGCCCCCTGAAGGTGCTGAGCGAAAAGGAAGTGCAGATCCAGTACGGCGAGGCCGCAACCACGATCATCCGTCCGAGCCTGATCGTCGGGCCGGGCGACGGGACCGACCGCTTCACCTACTGGCCCGTGCGGCTGGCCCGCGGTGGCGAGATCCTGGCGCCGGGCGACGGGAGTGACCCGGTGCAGTTCATCGACGCCCGCGACCTGGCCGAATGGACCATCCGCGTAGCCGAACAGCGGACCACCGGCGTGTTCAACGCCGGCGGTCCCGCCCAACCGATCACCATGCATCAGATGCTGGCCGGGATCGCGCAAGGCGTCGACGTCGAACCCAGGATCGTCTGGGCACCCACGCCCTTCCTGAAGGAGAACAAGGTCTCGGCCTGGGCCGCCATGCCCGTATGGATTCCCGGCCAGGGCGAAACCTTCGGCTTCCACCGCCGCGACATCCGTCGCGCCATCGCCGAAGGCCTCACCTACCGACCCCTGCCGCTCACCGCCGCCGACACCCTGGCCTGGTCCCGCACCCTGCCCGCCGAGCGCCAGGCCAAGCTCCGCGCCGGACTCACCCCCGAGCGCGAAGCCGAGCTGCTGGCGAAGCTGAGAGCTTAGAAGTCAGGGTCTGAGTACACGCCCTAGCGAAGCAGATCGCCGACGCTCATGGCCTGGTCCGCCCGCGCCACGTTGAAGGCGGCGTCCCAGACCGCGATCCTGCCGTCGCGCATGACCCAGACCTCGACCCCGAAGCCCTTCATGGCGAGGCCCGCCTCGGTATCCTGCCAACTGCCATCCCAGGTGTTGGTGATCGTGTCGCCCATCAGGCTGCGGAACTGCTTGGTCAGCCGGTAGTCCTTCTGCCGGACGCTGCGACTGGCAAAGAAGGTGCGCAGAACCTCGCGCCCGCGAAACGGCGGCAAGGTGCCGAAGCGCACGACGCAATCCTCCGTGAAGCCATCGACAAGCGCGTCGATGTTCCACGGCATGAACAGCGACTCGACGTGCGTCACGAACAAGCGCGCCTCCTCGACGGTTCGTGGATTGCGCGATGTGTCTTCCTGCAGGGCTCGAACGGCCATGACGTCCTCCCGGTCAGCGATCTAGGTCTTTATGTTCAGGATCTTCGCCGCCGTCGTGCCGAGGATCGCCATCTTCTCGTCGTCGCTGAGCGAGGTCGAGGCGAAGATGTGGTCCACCGGATGGTCCTCCCAGCGATAGGGATAGTCGCTGCCCAGCACGATCTGGCTGGCGCCGACCTGTGCCGCGAGATGGCGGATCGCCTCGGGCGTGAAGATCAGCGAGTCGAAATAGAGCTGTTTGAGGTATTCGGTCGGCTTCTTTTTCAGCGTGACCTTGGGGTCGCAGCCGGCCGGGCTGACCATGCAGGCATGGTCGGAGCGGTCGGCATAGGAGGGCAGGTAGCCGCCGCCATGCGCGGCGATGACTTTTAGGCCTGGGAAGCGGTCGAGTGTGCCCTCGAAAATCAGATGCGAAAGCGCGATCGTGGTCTCCAGCGGGTTGGCGATGGTGTTGCCGAGCCAGCCGTTGCCGGCCAGCCGCTTGCCGAGCTCCGGCACGCCTTGCGGATGGATGAAGAGGGGCACGCCCAGCTCCTCCGCCTTGGCCCACACCGGATGGAATTTCGGATCGGAGAATTCCACGCCGGCGACGATGCCGCCGATCGCGGCACCCTTCAGGCCCTGCTTCTTCACCGCGGTCTCGAGCTCCTGCACCGCGAGGTCGGGCGCCTGCAGGGTGAGCGAGGCGAAGGCGGCGAAGCGGTCCGGCTTGGACGCGCAGAGCTCGGCCAGCTTCTCGTTCTGGATCTTCACGATCTGGGCGGCCAGGTCGCGCTCACGGCCGTACCAGAAGGGATTGATCGACAGCACTTCCATGTCGACGGCCTGCGAGTCCATAAATTTCAACCGCTTGTCGATTTCGATGAAGGCTTCCTGGGCATCGCGCACGGGCGGCAGCTGGACCGACGCTGCATCGGCGCCGAGCAGCGCGCCGGCCTCGCGGAACTGGCAGTGCGCGTGCACGTCGATGGTCTTGACCTTCTTGCCGTTGACGGCGACCGGCAGGGTGCGCCCGGCGCCCTGGGCATGGACGCGCTCGAGCAGGCCGCAGCTGCAGAAGACGATTCCGGTCGCGGCGGCGGTGCCGCCCTTGAGGAAGTTTCGGCGGGTGGTCATTGCGGCGTCCCTCCCAGGACTCGACCGGCGGTTTTCCGGCGCGTTGCCAGTCTAGCGCGGCCCGGCCGCCTTCGAAACGGTTTGTCGACGAGTTGCGACTCAGCGCGGCGCGGCGAGGCCCGGCGTCACGCCGCCCTGGCTGCTGCTGAGGCGACGGTTCCAGCCATAGCCGACATAGCCGCCGGCCGCATCGTAGAGATAGTCGAAGCCCTCGAGGAACATCCGGCCGGTGTTCACGAACACGCCCCGATCGCGCACGACCTCGACCCGCTCAGGCCGCAGCGGGTTGCCGCGCTCGCCGACGCTGAAGGCGTAGAAGGCGGGTTGCGGATCGCGCCTGTCGGGCAGATAGACGGCGATCTTCGTGCCGGCCGGCGCACGCGTGCCGGCTTCGAGCCGCGTGCCGGCGGGCGGCGACAGGAACATGTAGTTGATGCCAGTATCCATCAGGATCGTGCCGTCGCCCACGACGCCGTCGACCGCTACCGTCATCGGCGCCGCGCGCCAAGCCGGTGCGCCCGGCCGCGCCGCCGCGCTGGGCGCAAGCTTCACGAAGGCGAAGTCGTGGGTGAGCTCGGCCGTTATCCCGAGATAGACGGTGGTGCGGGTCACGATGTAGCCGGGCCGTAGCGAGGAAAGCGGCGCGCCCGACGCGAGCGAGACGAGGTTTGTGAAGGCGTTGCTGGGCACCCCGGCCTCGGTGCCTTGCGCCGATTCGCGATCGAAGCCGATGCCCATGAAGGCCACATCGCGGGGATTCTGCTCGGGCCGGCAGTCGCGCGCCCGTTCGAGGCAAGTGATGCTGGTGACGCGCAGGACCTGCACGCGCGCGGTGGCGAGCGGCGTGTTGCCGTCTCGCTGGATCACGACATCCGTGGTGTAATAGGTGCCGTTCAGGATGCGGCCGCTGCTGTTATAGACGAGGCGGCCCGGGCCGCCTGCCACATCGTCCGGTCCGGGCGTATAATGCTCGGCCGCGACCACGATTCCGGTTGACCCGGTGTCCATGCCGAAGCGGCGGGGCGCGCTGCCCGGCAGCTTCAGCCAGACCTCCGGCACGTAGCTGGTGCTGATCGGCCCATTGGCAAAGGGGATTTCGAGCGCAGTGAAGCCATTATATTGCTGCCACGGCGCGTCCTGGGCGCACGCCGGACCGCCCGCGGTCAGCGACGCCAGCACTGCCGCGACCAAGATGCCTCGAAGCTGCATGTCGGGTGAGTTTGAAGCAGGGCCGGGGCCGACACAATGCACACCAATTGACCACGCATCCGATGGCTCGTCCGGACGTTAATCGGATGCTGCCATGATCGTCAGCCCGAGAGAGTTCGCGATGCGATGGCGAGCCGGCCTGTGCCGGCTTGCAGGCTTTGCGTTGGCGGTGTTGGTTGTATTTTGCGCCAGCGCTGAGGCGCGGACGGGCAAGATCGCCCTTGTCGTCACGGGGGACGAGCCCATGAGCGATGACCTGAAGCAACTCGTCGAAGATTTCGAAAAAGCCCAACCCCTGTCGGGCGACAGCCTTGCCTTGCTGCAGGGTGCGCAGGCGGTGTTGGCGCGGGCCAATACGGCCTTGCGCTCGCGCGGCTTCTATGACGCGCGGAGCACGGCCACGATCGACAACCATCCCGTCGACGAGGCCGCCGCGCTCGATGCCATCGAGGCCCACCCCGAGGCTGACCAAGTCACCCTCTCCCTGACCGTCGACACCGGCCCGCGCTTCAAGGTCGGCAGCATCGCCGTTCGTGGGGCGCAAGCCGCGTCGCTGCCCGCCATCGACATGGGCAAGCTCGGTCTTGCTGCGGGCGACCCGGCCGATGCCGCCGCCATCCTGGCCACGCAGGACGTGGTGCTGGCCGCGTTCCGCAAGCAGGGCTATGCGCTGGCGTCGGTCAAGCGCGAGGTCGTGATCGACCATGCCACGCGCGAGGCCGAGATCACCTTCACCGTCACGACGGGACCCATCGCCCGCATGGGGCCGGTGAGCTTCTCAGGCACCGAAAAGGTCAACACGGCCTTCCTGCAGCGTCGCGTGCCCTTCAAGCAGGGCGAGCTATACGATCCCGGCAAGGTCGACACCCTGCGCGGCAAGCTCACCTCGCTCGGCGTGTTCAACGGCGTGCGCATCCAACCGGCGACGGCGCTCGATGCCAACGGTGAGCTGCCGATCGATGTCAGCCTCACCGACCGCCTGCCGCGCTCCATCGGATTTGGCCTCAGCTACGAGACGCAGCTCGGCTTCGCGGTGAGCGGCTTTTGGGTGCATCGCAACCTGTTCGGCGAGGCCGAGAGTCTCAGGCTCACGGGCGAGATCAACCATATCGGCCAAGGGGCGCTGATCACCGACACCGGCGTCGCCTTGCGCGCCGATTTTCGCAAGCCCGACTGGTGGCTGCCCGGCCAGGACGGCCACGCCACCGCCGAAGCGGTGCGCGAAGTGCTGCCGGCCTATCGCCGCAACGCCGTCGCGCTCATGGCCGGCATCGATCGCATCATCTCGCCGGTCTGGCAGGTGCGCGTCGGGCTGACCGGAGAGGTGGAACAGACCGAGCAGACTAGTGCCGGCTTCTGGCGGAACTTTCAACTGCTGGGCGCGCCGGTCTCGGTGCTGATGAACAAGGCCAACAGCGACGTCGATCCGACGAAGGGCTACCGCCTTCAGCTCGACGTCACGCCCTATGTCGATTTCGGCTCTAACAACGATTACTTTACCATCATCCGCTTGACCGGTCGCGCTTACCTCGATTTTTCCGAAACCGGCCGCAGCGTGCTCGCTCTGCGCGCCTCGTTCGGCACCGAGCCGACCGACAACGTCGCCGGCATCCCCCCGGACAAGCTCTTCTATGCCGGCGGCGGCGGCTCGGTGCGCGGCTTCGTCTACCAGAGCGCGGGCCCGCGCGACGCCTTCAACAATCCATTGGGCGGCGCCAGCGTCGTGGAGGGCAGCGTCGAATTCCGCCAGCGCTTCGGCAAGTCGCTGGGCGTCGTGGCCTTCGTCGACGCCGGCAGCGCCTATCCCGACATCTTGCCCAACTTCTCGCTGTTCGCGCCCCGGATCGGCGCCGGCGTGGGCGCGCGCTACTACACCGATTTCGGGCCGATACGGCTCGATGTGGGTTTCCCGCTCAACGCGCGCGAAGGCGATCCGCCGTTCGGCATCTATGTCAGCCTGGGGCAGGCCTTCTGATGCGCGCGCTCCGCATCCTGGCGAAGGTTCTGGGCGGGCTGGTGGCGCTGGCCGTGACGCTGGCAGCGGCGCTGTTCGTCTTCCTGCAGACGCCAGCGGGCCAGCGCACCTTGGCAGGCGTGGTCTCCGGCAAGAGCCTGCAGATCTCGGGCATCAGCGGCACCTTCCCGACCGATCTGCAGGCAGCGCAGGTCGAGCTGCTCGATCGGCAGGGGGCGTGGCTCCGTGTCGACAATGCCGGCCTGCGCTGGTCCTTCGTCTCGCTGCTGAGCGGCCGCGTGCAGGTCGAGATCATCTCGGCTTCGCTTGTCGATGTTCTGCGACCGCCCGTTCCCGACAAGACGGAGCAGACGAGTCCAAGCGGTTCGTTCAGCCTGCCGGTCGGCGTCGAGGTGCAGTCGTTGTCGGTCGACGCGCTGCATCTTGCGGCGGCGGTCGCCCAGGTCGACTCGCGCTGGGCGCTGCAGGGCAATGGCCTGCTGTCCGCCGATCTGCACGAGGGCCGCGTGCGCCTCACCGGCGATCGCAGTGACGGACCGTCGGGCAAGCTCTCGGCCGACATCCGCTTCGATCTGGCGCGCGACACCGTCGATGGCGAGATCGCGCTGGAAGAAGGGGCGGGCGGCGTGGCGGCGGCGCTGCTCGAGCGGCCCGACCTCGATCGCGTCGCCCTGCGGCTCGTGGCCCAGGGCGATGCCCGATCAGGCAACGGCGAAGTGACCTTGTCCGCCGGTGACGCGGCGACGGCTGCGGGCACCGCAAAGTGGCAACCGAGTGAAACGGGCACGGCGGTTTCCGTTCAGCTCGAGGCCGGCGGCGCCCAGCTCGCCCGGCGCGTCGGCGGACCGGTCACGCTTTCCGCCGAGGCAACGCTTGATGGCGATAGCGCGATCTTGACCGCCTCGAGCCTGACCGCGGGGTCGGCGACGTTGGGTGCGTCGGGCCGCTACGACCGCCGGGCCGACCGGCTCGATGCCACAGTGATCTTGCAGGCCGGCGAGCCGGGGCCGTTTGGCCCTCTCCTCGCCGGCGCGCAGTGGCGCGACCTGCGACTGAGCGCCCACGCCGTCCTCGATAATCTGGCGAAGCAACCGCAGGGTACCGTGACCCTGAACGGCAGTGGCGAGGACGTCGTCGTCCCCGCGCTCGACGGTCGCCTGCCGCCGCTCGGCCATGTCGCCCTGGACGGCAGGGTTGGCGTGCGAAGCGATGGCAGCCTCACCCTCGAATCGCTGGATGTGGCGTCGGCCTTGGGGTCGGTAAAGGGTAACGGCGGCTCTTACTTGCCCAAGACCGGTGCGGGCGACGTCAAGGCGACGGTCGACCTGCCGAACCTGGCACCTTTCTCGGCGCTGGCCGAACGCGCGTTGGCCGGACGCGCGCATCTCGAACTGTCGGCGCGCAACGACGCGCAAGGTCTCACGATCGGCTGGCAGGGCACGCTGGCCGATGTCGGCGCGCCCGGCGTGCCGCCCGGACTCCTAGCGCGCGAAGTGACGCTTTCGGGCACCGGTGCTTTGCGGCCCGACGACACCTGGTCGCTCACCGACGTGCGCGTGGCCAGCGAGGCGGGCACGTTCGGCTTTTCCGGCAGCGGCCAAGGCTCGACCGGCAGGTTCGATCTTTCCCTCGAGCTGCGGCAGCTTTCGCTGCTTCGCGAAGGCCTGGCCGGCGCCGTCGCCGTCGCCTCGACCATCGAGTTGCGCCCCGACGGCACGGCAGGCGGCAGCCTCACCGCCCGCGGCACTGCCGAGAGCCAACCGCTGTCGCTCGCCGGCCGCTTCGAGCGCGATGCGTCGGGCGGCCTCGTCGTGCCGAACTTCGAGTTCCATTGGGCAAGTGCTGCGCTCAACGTCACCGATCTTGCCGTCACGCCGGATCGCACGACGGGTAGCGCCCGGTTGAAGGTCGAGAAGCTGCAGGACGTCGGCGCCCTCTTGGGCACGACGCTGGCCGGGTCGCTGGAGGCCGAGGTCAGCACCGATCAGGAGCGCGCGGCGGGCCGCCTGCAGGCGCGCGTCCGCGGCAGCAATCTGCAGAGCAGCGGCCTTGCCGTCGCGGCGTTGCAAGTCGACGCCACGATTGACGATCCGATGGGCACGGCCAGAGCCGACTCCACGATCGCGGCCAGCGGCTTCAGCGGTGCCGCCGATATCGCCCGCATCAACGGCACGGTGAAGGGCGACCGGCAGGCCGGCTTCGAGGTCGCGCTGCAGGCTGCCGGCGCGCAGACCGCCGCCAACCTCGCGGCCAGGGTCGAGCTTGCGGCCGCCGAGATCCGCATCGCGCTGTCGCGCTTCGACGGACGCCACCAGGGCATTCCCGTGGCACTGAATGCGCCAACGCGATTGAGCATCGCGGGTGCCCGGATCAGCATCGATCCCACGAGCTTGCGCCTGGGCAGCGGGCGGCTTTCGGTCCAGGGCGTCGTCGATCCCGAGGCGAGCGATCTCACGCTCGATCTGGCGGCATTGCCGCTGTCGCTGATCGATACATTCGCCCCCGGCACCGGCGTCGATGGCAGCCTGCAGGCGCGGGCACGCATCACAGGTCCGACGGCCAGTCCGCGCATCGAGGCGACTTATGCGGCATCGAACGTGCGGCTGCACCGGCCCGAGGCGGCGCTGCTGCCGGCGCTTGGCTTGCAGGGATCGGGCTCACTGGTCGCAGGCCAGGCGAGCTTCGATGCTCGCCTCAGCGCTGGTCAAGGCAGCAACCTTTCGCTCAGGGGCAGGATGGCGATAGCGCCGCTCGCCGGGACGGTCACCCTGAGCGGCCCGATGGATATCGCGCCCTTCTCGCCGCTGCTCGGCAACCAGGTGCGCAACGTCACCGGCACCTTGAACAGCAACCTGACGGTGAACATCG
>Ga0308309_10001347_pt1 | contig 14639 bp, 11 predicted proteins | sample HubBroMetageWFT5_FD_192491 | JGI IMG/M metagenome (GOLD analysis project Ga0308309, IMG submission 192491) | Warmed and freeze-thawed soil microbial communities from the Hubbard Brook experimental Forest, New Hampshire - Hubbard Brook CCASE Soil... | ecosystem: Environmental > Terrestrial >...
AGTTGTGAGCATTGTCATAAGAAACTTCCCAGAGGATATTTTGTCCATACCGCGATCAAAGAAGTGCACTAGCTAATCCACATAGGCCGTCCTTGGGTTGAAGGGTCGCGCATCCCGAGCTTGGTTCCAGTAAAGCCGATTATCATATCTTCTTTGTGGCGGTCACGGTTCGCAGAGCGTGAAACCTTTGGGAAGGCCGCGAGGCAATAGAGCTTCACTGATTATCTTTTCGCAGTCCGTATCCCAATGTTTCCCCGATTTGATTTGCTTCTCCGCGAACTCTAGTGCTGCGTGCAGTTGCTTGGTTCTGGCTGTGAAGTAGCTCGCTTTTGACCAGCGCAGAAGAATCTTCGTACCCCACGAACACTCAACTCTCCTGTCACTCATATTCAAGAGTTGATCTTCCATGACCGGATGATATGCCACGTCGCATGCCGCGGCAACTGGCCGGGCGGTACGGTAAATTCCGCAATTCCCAGGGGAGGGACGCCCTCGGAGAAAGAGCGTCCCAGGTCAAGTGTATTTAAGTTGTATGAACGCGTGTTGTGGGTACGTATGCAGCCGCGATGGTGGCGGAGCAATAGAGGGAAATACTTGAACAGCGATTAGGGTCTTTTACCGATTGACTGCCCAGCAGGGCGTGGGAACCTACTTGCTGACATGAAAGAGGCGCTGTCGGGGAACCCTCCTCCTCCCCGCGAAGGAGACGGTGATGACCCGTTTTGCCCAAAGCAGAAGACCCGATCAAGGGCTTTTCGATGGCAGGATTGAGAAGCGTCTTCCCACTTCAGTTCCTGTCCAACTCGCATCCCTGGAAGACCCCCGCGCTAATGAGCGAACGCTTACGGAAAATATCAGCTTCCACGGTGCGTGTGTAATCAGCAAGCGGTCCTGGCGGCCAGGTGAAGGGTCGCTTATTACCCCTTTAGCGTTGGGATTCTCGCAAGTCGCCAGAGTGATTTATTGTTTGCAAAGGGCGGGAAATCGATTTTGCCTGGGCGTAGAGTTCTCGGATGGCGCGGTTGAATGGGACGGGCTTTCCAGCGCCTAGCCTGGTCGAATCGCAAGCAGTGCTACTTCTGTTTTTGGGGTCGATGGGATGACCGCAGAGATAAGTGAGTCCTGCGGCTGTGCGTTTTGGATGATGGATATTGCTGCCGTGATTGCAGCGACATTCTTTCTTTAAAAGACGGAGTTTAAAGCGGCGATCTGGCATTGTGGGCATCGGAAGATAGTTGGGCCGACTTACTCTTTGGCTCAGGAAAAAGCCCGCCGACGAGAGCACGGAACTCGGCATAGTACTCAGGATGCTTCGCGAGAATTGCAGATATTTCCTGAGCGAGCGGACTTTCTGCGACCCATTCCTTTTGTTGGTTAACAGACATCGGAAGCAAGAGCAGCTTCGCGTGTCGCAGCAAGTCCCTTAACTTGAGATGGTCCAAGTGTTCAGTTTCATCCATGTTCGTTCCCCCATCCCAACCTCTAATCTGCGCCCAGAAGTGTACCACTAGATGCAGCCGAGGGACCCGCAGGGGGGACCCATACGATTTCGAATGCCGGTCGGCCGAACCACGCAACTGCCCACTGGCGCGAGGCATGCGCATGTCTGGCCGTTTGATGGGTCGACCCCTCAAGGTCGCGAGACATCTGCCCCTCTATCTACCTATTCAGTGTCTGAAAAGGAATTTGTGCCGCAGGAAATTCCAATATTCTTTGACAAATTGGTCAGCCATGTAAGTTGCCTGCATCAACTCGTGAGAACGGAAGGTACGTAGCAGCCTTGCTCGACGTATGAGGTGCGATTCGGACTTTGCGTCGCCTGGCAACTGAGCTGGCGCGACCCCAAAAAACCCGCCGGGGTCGCTCCAGCCCAGTTCAGTATTTTGGCCAGGTACAAACTGACTCGTTGCCTCTTGCGCATCCGTTTCTTCTCGCGCAAGTTACATTGAATCCTGACGTGAACGGCGCAGTGAACGTGCCGGTGACCAGGTCTTTACCTTAGTGGTCTGGGGTGATTACCGGGATTGGAAATGGAGGATTCTCGGAATTGTAATAATTTGGCGAACCGGTATCTTGCAATTACGAGAGCGGGCCGCCTCCGTGGACTGGGCTCGCACCTCTTTCACCCCGAGAACAGAACTGCTCAGACACGGAGGCGGACCAACTCCGGTTCACAAGGTCGGTGGGAAAGAGGAACGCGCGGCACCGAGGTTCGGAACGCGGTGTGGCCGGATGTAGAAATGGACCCAGAGCGATCGAGCAGATTAGGGGGAGGCCGTGAACGATAGTGACGTCCCAAAATTTGTAACACAGGCGAGAGCCCTCTTACCTGCTTGGCATTACGGAAGACGAGTTGCGCCGTATTTCGAACGAAACAGGATTGGGCCACCTGGAACGCGCCGGCAGAGAAGAAGAGATGTACTGCAGATACGAGGAATTGCGCCAGATTTGCCAGCTTGCGGCGTACGCATCGCCGGCGAGCCGCACAACTTTCAACGCAGGCGATTGACCGTAGAAACGTCCGCGCTGTTGGCGATCGACGCCTCTGACAACAGCGAAGTGGCCATTCGGGACAGGCTCACAGAGAATTTGAAATGCGTCAGTGCGGGAGAGACGCGTTATGCGATCAATCTCAGCCTGAGTGCGGCGCGAATCAACATCTGCAGCAATGCATCGAGAGTGGATGGAGCGTGCGAATCAGGTCACGTATGAGCAGAAAAGGCGCCGCTTGAATCGTCTTTCCGAACGGGCGACTGTTCTTCAGACCAACTAAGCGCCATGGCCGCAAGGATTTATTGTCGATAATCTTCCCGCCCAATCATTCGGGATCTCCGTGCCGTCCAGCCCGGGGCAACGATACCGAAGGCAGTTTGGAAAGTGAGTCACCAAATGCCGATGCGGTCTGGACGACTTGAAAAAAGGGCTCGGCTGGCCATCCCCGTACGGATCTGCAGCCTCCAGGAGCCGTCTGCAGCGGAACGGTCGACGACCGAGAACATCTGCTCGCTGGGAATACGTGTGCTGGTGCGGCACGCCAGGAAGCTGAATGAGCGGTTGCTGATCAAGTCTGCGGACGAAGAGTTACAAAGGGACGCGCGCGTAGTTTATTGCGAGCGCATGGTGGACGGGCGGTTTGCCCTGGGATTGGAATTCAACGGAGGGGCTGCCAACTGGGTCAAAAAGACTATGGGTTCCGGAGATTGAGCGCCGCCCTAGGAAAGATCATTCCTCAACTCGTACCGCACTCAGGATCAAACGCAGGAACAGAGTTCGCCTCGGCCCAACTCTCATTTCCCACGAATAGAAAAAGATCCGTTATGCAAGTTTAGAGAACGGATTGAGGTCCTTTGGGGTGAACTGCATGCGCCGCAAAGAACCCCAATTTCATGGGAGAAATTCGGGTCCCAGACTACTTCTCGAAAAGCAATACCGCTGGATTCGGATCGCTCATTGAGACAAGCACAAACTTTGTGGGCGACACTACATAGGCGACCGCGTTGCCGCCGCCAATGCTCCCGGTAAAGGTTCCCCTGCCATTGGTTGGCGATGAGGAGACGGAGTAAGTGGCATTCACGCTGACGCCAGAACTTGCTCCGCTCGGTGCACCGATATCCTCGCTGCCGATGATGCTGGCGATCGGGCTGGCGCCGTTCGCTGAGAACTCGCCGGAGAAGATCGTGACACCAAGCGTCGCCGGAACGGTGGTCAAGCCGGCGTAGGCGCCGCTTACCGAACTGTTGGTGAAAGGAGTCGCGGCCTGTGGATCGCCGAAGCCAAACAAGACGGAACTATCCGGGACAACAAAGAAGGCCTGATTGGAGCCGACCAGGTAGGCAACTAGGTAGCTGGCTCCAATCCGGATTGCGGTTCGCCCGTTGCCATCAACGGTTGACGTTCCCGCAAGAGTGGTGGCGGACGTGGAAGCCCCGCCACAGTTCTGGTCGTATGTCAGGGTGAGCGCGCCGGTGGCGTTGCCCGTGAGCAAACCGGCGAGCACGTTGGGAGAGGGGCCAGTGTTCTTGCCGCACCCGGAGCCGACGCGTCCGGTCAGGTACATCACCATGCCGCCATTCAGCGAGGCGCTAGAGAATCCTCCAAATGGGGTTTGCTGCTGGAGGAACGCGCCATTCAGGAGCGGGGTCGCAGGCGTGGGCGCGTCCGACTCCATCGCAAAAAACTTTCCAGAGTTCACGACGTAAAAGACGAAATTAAGGTTTTGCGGAATTCCACCTGCCAGCGGTGGCAGGTTTAACATGCCCCGCCCGCTGGTATTGTCCGTCACCATGTAATTCGCCGCGAACACGTTCAAGGTCGTGAATGTGCCGGACTGGTTGGAATCCGCGGCTCCGCTTGTAAATGTACCCGCGCCGTTGGCCGTCATACGTCCGGCGATTGCGGTCCGATTGTTCGAGAGGTCCAGCCCGGCGACACCAAACGCATAGTCGCCGGCTATTTTGGCGGTGCTGTACGCATTGATGTCGGCCTTTTCCATGGAGCCCGAGCCGACCGTTCCGTTTCCGCCCGAGGCGTCAATCTCGACGAACTTCGCGGTGCCGTTGGCCATCATTACGAATGCCAGCTTGCCCCCGCCCGGGATATTCAGGTTCATCACTCCCCTATTGTCCGCTCCGATCAAGTAAGTCCCGGTGAATGCTTGGGCGATTAATTTCTCCGGCAGACCTACGCCGTTGGTGTCCAGCTCGCCGTTCGTCAAATTTCCGGCGCCGTCCGAAGTGAATCTCCCCACGGCAGCGAAAGGAGTTGAGCCGCCACCGCCTCCGGTAGTCATTCCGTTAAATGTAAATGCGTACTCGCCTTTCAGCTCGGCGTTGTTCACCCCGGTTGTGCCCTGTGCCCGGATCGTGCCGGCAAGAAACCATGCCAGGCACGCGGTCCCCAGAATCTGCAACGTTCTCATCTTTCCTCTCCTCGTTTAATGAGCTGCCGCGCAGGGCCGATTCGTAACGAACCGGCGAGCAGAAGTGTTCTTTGGGCGATGACACTCTTGTCTTGAAATTAGCCCGCTGCGTGACAAGCTACGTTCGGGTCGTTCAACCACTGCCCTGTTTTCACCGACCTACCGATCACTCGGCGCTATCGTATGTATGCCTTTGCGGAGGACGACGAACAATCGGGTGAATACAGGAAAAACAGGGCAGGAATCTCCCCAACCACAAAGGGCGAAGGTAGGGAGAAGGCTAGGGGTGCTGATACTAGCGAGCTGGGCGTATTTCGCTCAGAGTGCGCTGGGGAGAATCTTGGTCTCCTTCCGGACCAACTCGCGAAGGATGGAAGGGATCTTTTCAAATTCGGCCGACTTATCCAGGAACAAATTGGCGCCGGCAGTTAAACACTGTTCGCGATATTCGGGATAGGGATAGTTCGTGCAGATGAGAACGAAGAGGTCGGGGTGTTCCGTGCGAATGGCACGGAGAACATCGAGACCGCTGCCGCCGGGCATGTGCAGATCGAGAATTAGCGCATCCGGCTTCATTTTCTGGATGCCGTTTACCGCGGCGGGAACATCGCCCGCCTGGCCCACAAGCCGTGCGCCGGGAACCTCTTCGAGAAGGCCCGCCAGGCGTTCCACGACTATCCTGGAGTCGTCAGCGATAAAGACTTTCATATTCATTCCTTCATGAAGAGCATTCGCCCAAATCCGGAGCCCAAAGATAGAGAATGACAAATTCGCCAAGAAATACATCGGGTGGAATCACGAATCTCTTGTAGGACAATGAGAAGGTGTGTTGACCGCGAGTGTCCTACGAGGAGAGGCCCGTTATCCAAAGCGGCAAGGCTCGGGAAGCCGGGGCTCGCGGCCTGGTGTTTGCGGCGAGCTAGTCCACCAATTGCGCTTCAAGCGCGTAGCGAATGAGATCCGCGTTCGTCTTCATGCCGGTCTTCTCCAGAATTCGGGCGCGATAGGTGCTAACGGTCTTTACGCTGAGAGAAAGTTCCTCCGCCATTTCCTTAACTGTTTTTCCGGAAGCGAGCATCCGCAAGACCTGGAATTCGCGGTCGGAGAGAAGTTCATGGAGCGGTAAATCTGCACCTTTTCTGAGATCCACGGCCAGCGTTTCCGCCAGGGTCGCGCTTACATACTGCCCACCTGCAACGATTTTCTTGATCGCGATCTTCAGCTCATCCGGCACACTGTCTTTGGTCAGGTAACCCGCGGCGCCGGCTTTGAGAGCCCGCCGGGCATATTGCTGTTCGGGGTGCATCGTCAGAAGGAGCACCGGAGTCCTGGGGCGCAAGCGCTTCATATCATCGAGGATGTCGAGGCCACTTTTTCCGGGCATGCTGATATCCAGAATGACCACATCCCAATGGTGACGCCGGACAAACTCCAGTGTTTCCGTGGCCGTATTCGCTTCGCCAAAGATCACTCGAGGGAATGCTTCCGCCAGCGTCTCTCTCAAGCCCCGTCGAAACATGGCATGGTCGTCAGCGATCAGGATCCTCATGGCGCACGCTTTCTGCAGTGATCGAGGGAGGTAGAGGAATCGTGAGTGTCATTGTTGTTCCCGAACCAGGCGCTCCTTCCGTTTTAAAATCTCCGTTGAGTAAAAGCGCGCGCTCCTGCATTCCGATCAGTCCGAGGGATTTGCGCGCTTTCGCCACGTTGGGGTCAAACCCGGTGCCGTTGTCGAAGACCTGAAAAATAATCCGATCGTTGTCGCGCCGGAGGCGCGCTTCCACCCGGGTGGCGTGGGCGTGGCGCGCCACGTTGGTCAGCGACTCCTGAAAAATTCGAAAGATTGCCGTGGACCGGTCGGTGTCGAGCGTCAGGGGTTCCGGCGGCAAAATAACGCTGCAATGAATCCCGGTGCGGCCCTCGAATTCCTGAGCATGGGCTTCCAGCGCGGAGGGGAGACCGAGATCATCCAGCGTTCTGGGACGAAGCTCCGAGGCGATCCGGCGCAAGGTAGCAATCGTGCCATCCACCAATTGAATGGAAGAGTCCACCTTGGTCCGAAGCGCGGTCTGCTGCTTAGTCAGCTTCCGGCCAATCAACGCGAGATCCATCTTGATCGCCGTGCAAGCCTGACCGAGTTCATCGTGAATTTCGCGCGCGATGTACGTGCGTTCCTCCTCGCGTACGCTTTGCAGCCGAGCCGCGAGGGCGCGAAGTTGATCGCGCGATTTCCGCAGCTCCTCCTCGGCGTGTTGACGATCGGCGATCTCCGTGCGCATCTCGTTGTTCAAGCGGGTAAGGACGGCGGTCCGCTGTTCGACACGCAACTCCAGCAGTTCTTTGGCCTTGGTCTGTGCTTCCGCTTGCTCGCGGTTTTCGGTGGTGTCGCGGGTGAGCTTAGCGAAACCAAGGAGACTCCCGTTCGCGTCGCGGAGCGCGGTCACGACCACATTGGCCCAAAATCGAGAGCCATCTTTCCGGACGCGCCAGCCCTCGTCCTCGGTCCGTCCCTGCTGGGCAGCCCTGGCGAGAATGTCGCGTGGTTTGTTCTTCATCTGGTCTTCTTGCGGGTAAAAGATGGAGAAATGGTGGCCGATGATTTCCGCGGAATCATATCCTTTCAAACGCTGCGCGCCGGCGTTCCAGCTGCCCACATTACCCACGGGATCCAGTTGGAAGATGGCGTACTCCTGAACGCCTTCGACGAGCAGCCGGAAGCGTTCCTCGCTCTCGCGGAGCGTGCGTTCCGCATGGATGCGATCGGTGACGTCTTCAAATGCCACACCCAGGAAATTATTGGACAGTGGAAAAGCTCGAACGGAGTAAACGCCCTGCCGGATGAGGCCGTCACCGTACGAAATCTCCCCAAGATTTCGAGCCTCGCCGCTGCGCAGTGTAGCAAACAGTTGGCCGGGGAGGGGTGTTTTCAGCAGCTTGGGAAAATCGGCCAGGCTTCTCCCGAGCAGCTTGGGCGAATTCGGCCGGGTAATTTCCGCGGCCGCCCGATTGGCATCCACGACTCGGAATGATTCAGGGTCCGAGGGATCTTCCAACATTAGAAGGACTACGCCGACCGGCAGCTCCCTGAGAAGTTCCGGATATAAACGGAGTACCGTCTGGCTGGGGAGCGGGAAACCGGAGAGACCCTCGTGGAAATCAAAACCGGCAAACCTGCGGGTTTTCATAGAAACTCTCTTGAAGGAAATCAGGTGGCCGGAGTCTCGGGCGGGAAACAGCTCGAGATGAGCTGGGATTCTCAAATCAACTATAAAACAAACATTTGAGCCGAGGAATCCCGGGAGGCTCCCAATCGGTATAGGTACAGCTGTACCGATGTAGGACTGTGTGAGACAGATTTGAAACAAACGTCTGACACGAAAATCATTTCCCTGCCGACAGACCTAGAACTCCGCGCGAATTAAGCTCTCTCCCGTGGGTGCAACGTTTGGAGCGCATTTGCCTCTCGGCGCGGGCGTGAGTGGTTGAGAAATCCAGGTCATTCCCAAATCTCAGCGACCTGCCCCCTCCAAATTGCGTTAGCTTGCCCAGCCCCCAGCCCCATCGAGACGCAGGCCTCGAGTTGTCCGCGAACTATATTTAGGGGAAATCCTTTGAAAACCAGAATACAAAGTCGTTCGATTCATTCTTATTCCAGGTTACTGAAACACGCCGGAGCAAAGCTATTGGGCCTGTTGTTTGCCCTGGCGTGCTGCGGAAATGCAGCCGCGCAGCAAACGATCTGGCCACGCACTACGGTGCCAGCGGCGATTGATAACGGTGCCAGCGGTCCGCTGGAGCTGGGGGTTTCGTTCAAGTCGGACGTCAGCGGCACCATCACCGGCATTCGCTTTTATAAGAGCGCGGCCAACACTGGCGTCCACGTAGGCCGCCTCTGGAGCCCCACCGGCGCTCTCCTCGCGTCCGTAACATTTACAGGGGAGACCGCTTCGGGCTGGCAGCAGGCCAACTTTTCCACGCCGGTGGCCATCACCGCGAATTCTGTGTACGTGGCCTCGTATGGCCTGACGATCGGACATTTCAGCGCCAACTGGAGCTATTTCGCGAGCGCGGGATACAACAACGCGCCGCTGCATGCTTTGCAGACTCCGAACGGGGTCTATGGGACACTCGGCACCCATCCCGTGTCCACGCATCAAGCCTCGAACTACTGGGTAGACGTTGTGTTCAAGGCTACGTCCTCGACCGCACCGTCGATCAGTTCACAACCAGCGAGCAAAACAGTTACCCTCGGCCAAACAGCCTCTTTCTCTGTGACCGCAAAGGGCACGACTCCGCTGGGTTACCAATGGCAGAAAAACGGCGCGGCGATCAGCGGCGCGACCTCCTCCAGTTACACAACACCCTCGACTACCAGCACGGATAACGGTGCGCAGTTCGCGGTTGTGGTCGGCAATAGCGTCGGCAAAGTTACGAGCAGTTCCGCAACGCTGACGGTCAACAGCGCCCCGTCGATTACCGCGCAGCCCACCAGCAAGACCGTGACGGCAGGCCAAAGCACAACATTCGCAGTTACCGCGACTGGCGGTGCTCCGCTTTCGTACCAGTGGGGAAAGAACGGAACAGCGATCAGCGGTGCAACTTCCGCAAGCTACACAACGCCGGCTGAAACAACTGCGGACAATGGCGCGCAATTCTCGGCCGTGGTCAGCAATTCAGCGGGTAGCGTGACTAGCAGTGCCGCCACACTCACGGTGAATGCTGCCACCCTGGTGCTCAACGCGAGTCCGGCCAGCTTGAGCTTCGGTAGCATTGACACGGGCGCCACCAGCAGTCTTGGTGTGACCCTCACAAACTCCGGCAATTCCAGCGTGACGATTTCCGGCGTCAGCACTTCCGGGGCCGGGTTCAGCGCCAGCAATGTGTCCTCCGGTACGGTCCTGGCCCCCGGACAGTCCGCTGCGTTGGACGTCACCTTCGCTCCAACGTCGACAGGCGGTGTGACGGGCGGCGTTACGGTCGCCAGCAACGCTACCAATTCTCCATCAACTATTTCCATAACCGGAACCGGCGTGCAGTCGAATTTCAGCACGTGGGTGTCACCAAGCCTGGCAAGAGTTGGGCAGACGGACGCTCCCGGAACACTTTCTTCCATCGTGCTGTCTGGCGCGCGCGGGGAAACGGTGGACACGCAGGTTGTGGTGCAAGGCCCGGCCGGTGGGTTGACGAACATCAATGTGAGCGCGACGGCTCTCACGGGACCCAACGGAGTTACCCTCTCGGCGTCGAACGTGACGCTGTATCGTGAATACTACCTCTCCGTTACCGGGACCGCGAGCTATGGCGGCGGCAACAATCCTCCGCTTGGCTCGGGAACTTATGCTGAACCGCTTATCCCCTTTAACGATCCGGAAACCGGCACGGCGCTCTGCGGCAGTTCGGCGACTCTGAAAGCCTGCAACGCAAGTGTCAGCGCGGGGCAGAATCAACCTTACTGGATTGATATTTCCATTCCCCACGGCGTGGCCAACAGTCCGGCAGGAACCTATACCGGCAGCGTTTCGATTTCTTCCTCGCAAGGAACGGCGACGATTCCTGTTTCGCTGACCGTGTGGAACTTCGAACTGCCAATGCAGCCATCGGAGCTTTCTCTGTGGACGCTCTGGCCGCCGGCATCGGGAAATACCACCGCCACTCTGGCGCGCGCCTTGATGCGCAACAAAGTGATGAGCTGGTACGACGTGGCGGGCAACGCCTCTTCCGACGTGAGCACCATGGGGCTGAATCGCTCCGGCCTGGACAACTACTACTACATCGGCATCCAGTGCAACGGAGGCCACAGCAGCATTCCCACGACCAGCCAGATCAATTCCGCCGCCACGAATTTCCCCGCCGGGCTCGGACTGGACTTCTACATGGCCGATGAATTGAACGGCTGCAGCGGCGACTACTCCGACATCCGAACTCTCGGCGCGAATGCGCACACGGCGAATCGCAGCGTGAAAACGATGATGACCCTTAACGCGACGGACCCGAATCTGTACGGCTCCGTCGATCATTGGGTGTTGCTCGATTCCCTGCAACAGTGGCCCGCCCTGCCGTTCACCGCGGGCGGCGACCTCTGGAGCTATACCAGCTGCAACGCCGGCTACGGCAACACTCCGGAGTGGATGGTGGACTATCCTCCAATTAACGAACGCATCCAGGCGGGATTCCTCAACTTCACGCAGGGCGCAACCGGGCTGCTCTACTATCGTGCTGACGGCTGGACCGCCGGCAACGCCATCGGCAGCTGGGACAACGTGGACACAACCGCATGTGGCAGCGGCTTGGGCCGGCCCGGCGACGGAATCTTCCTGTATCCGCCGGCGCCGATCGCCTCGACCGAATCCGCGCCGGGCATTCGCTTGAAGGCCATCCGCGACGGTATTCAAGACTACGAATACGCGCAGATCCTCAAGAACCTGGGCCAACTCAGCGTGGTGGACAGCACTTTGCTTCCGGTTGCGTCGAGTTGGAGTAACTGGAGTCACGATCCGAATGCGCTGCAAAACGCACGGACACAACTGGGGCAATTGCTGCATCAACTCGCCCCGTGATCATCGCATGAAGATTCGGCTTCTCTCAGTCTGAGACTGATCGAAGTTGAGTACAAATCGGGCTGAAGCGTCTCTGTTGTGCACAGGTAAAGGGGTGCCACGTAGATTCCGAAGCCCGATTCGTCATTTCAGGAAGATTGGCGAACTCCGTAACTGCTCTGACCGAGCCGATTAAGCCGAAATTACCGAACCAGCGCGGTGGCTGCTCGAAGCCGGGGAATTCACTGGCGCAGCCGGCGTGTAAGCTGAGGGCAGATGCGGCTTTTGTTTCGCGGCTGAGTGGGAGCGGAACTCCTCGGCCAGCTGGCCCATGGTCAAACAGCGCACGTCTCCATTCCCCACTAAAACGCCAAGCTCTTCCAGAAAACGCGCCACGACATTTTCCACTCGCGGCCACTCCGCATAAAGATTCTCCGGATGAAACCACACGTGGAAAACTCCACGGCTCAAGCGCACGCCCTCCAGCCCTTTTCTCAATCGCCGCAGCCGGCTCGAATCCGGAATAAACTTGCGCCACCCGGCCGCATAGCGGATCAGGAGCGAACCGGGAATAGAAACAATTCCGTCCTTAAGCGATGGCTCGATCATGCACGGAGAACTTCCCGCAAAATCCGCCCAGATCATGCCGAGGGAATTGAGAACACCGTTCGAAAACCGCACCGGCAGCCGGTCCACATCTCTAAAACAGATGAATCCCGCGTCGCGAAGTTCCTCAAGGTATGCCACAGAATTGCGCGGAAACACGAACGAAGATTTCGGGATTCCAAGTTCCTTCGCGATCTGCGCGCAATACCGATATTCGGCGATGGCGCGTTCCCGCGTCATGCCGCGCTCTCCAAATGGAACGTGCGAAAACGAGTGAAAGCCGATTTCCTGCTGCGGCGATGCCTTGCGAATCATTTCCACCAGACTTGCGCCGAACCATTCGGGGTGAGTCTGTTCATCGCCTTCTTTCGGAATATGGCTGAACCAGGGTTTTGCGAAGTGCGGATAGCGGACTTCCGGCAGGCCGGAGACGTCCGGCAAGGACCGTCGCATCATCGCTCCGACAATAGCCCAGGTCGCGGAAATACCATTGCGCGTAAGGTGCTGCAGCAAATTCGGCGCGCCAACGTCGTGGGTCCACCGGCCCATCTTGAGCAGTTCGTCGCCATAGGAAAGATCGAAGCTCCCCCAACTGAGCTCCAGATCCAGGCTGATGACCACGGTCGGTCGAGTCATTTAACCTCCATTCTTGATCGCGGGAACTGCGCGGGCAATCCGCCAATTGTGTTTCCGAAACGCGCGCTGCGCCTGGCAGAAAGCCTGATTCGCCGAACGTTCCTTCCCCCAGGGTTCGCGGCGAGGGATTTTGTAGTGCATCGCTTGGGGAACTTTTGCATTCGGGTAGGGCTGGCGGCACATGGCGGCTTCCTTTCTGTGTGGCATCGGGCCAGAAATCTGGCTTGGCTGTTCAATTCTTGACTGGCCATCTCCGCGGAGCCGCGGCATTTTTTCGCAGGCTGGCGTAGGTGTTGTAAATATGTTTGAACGCGAAGATAGGCAGATCCATCAGTCCGGGCAGCGGGTCATCTGCCGTGACCAGCGCAAATTGCAACGGGCCGCGCAAAGACCGCAGATACTCGCGCAAATTCAACCGGCCGCGGAGTATCTCCTGAAACGCGGCGGGAACATCCGTGCTCATGCGAACCCATCGCACGCCCGCAGGCGCCGTCTGCTCTGCCACTGGCATTCCCTGCATCATTTTCCAGAGCAAATAGGGAAAATCCATTCCGGCGCGGCCGCCCAGCGGCGACCATGTCCAAAGCCTCGGATTGATGTCGAGCAATTTGAACCGTCCATCGCGGAAATCGAATTTGTATTCCACCTCCACAATTCCGGTATACCCGATGGCGGCCAGCAATCTCTGTGAAGGGGCGACGATCTCCGGAACATCCATCGTCTCGACAAACGAACTCGAGTACCCGAAATCAATCGGGTACTGCCTGGTGCGGCGCGCCGTCAGATAGGCAATCGTTTTCCCGTCGCTGCAGAGCGCCGCAAACGAAAATTGCGACCCGCCACTGCCGGGGATCATTTCCTGGACGAGGATCAAATCCGGGGGCATCAGCGCGCGGGCCTCGCGATACTTTGCAAGCAGTTCTTCGTGATCCGTCACGCGCCACGCCTTGTCCTCGGTAAGGCGGTTGATCGAAGAATGGGTGGCGGGTTTCAAAATCGCGGGGAATTCACAGTTCACGCCCTCCAGGTCGGCGTCCGTGACCGGATAGAAAGTAGTCGGGTAGTCAACGTGTTGGTCGGCCGCCAGCCGGTAGGTGAGACGCTTGTCATAGGCCCAGCGCAAAACGTTCCAAGTCGGAGCCGAAACGCGAAATCGCCGCGAGAGCTTGGAGTGGAAACGCGAGAGCAACGCGGCCGATTCATCGCTGGTGGGAAAAAGCACCCACTGCTCGAGATTGTTGCGCGCGGCAACATCCAACAGGTATTCCACCTGCGATTCATCGTCTCCGTTTGGCCACGGTAAAGTCCGGCGCGTATAACGGGAAAAGCTGGCCAGCCGGATGTTGGGTGGGGACACCACCCAAACCGGCACGTCATGGCGGCCGAGACTCCTCGCGATCGAAAGACCGTTGAGGTTTCCGCCGAGAACCAATGCTCCTGTCGTTTTATTCATGCGTGGACTTTCCTTCGAAGCACAATGCGCCGGACGACTGTTATCGAAGGTGCGTTAATCATGCGGGCGCGATAGTTCCAGCCCGGCTACCAGCGGTTCGCCGACTCGCGCTCGATTGCCGGCCGCCTTGCGGGCGACGAATTGCATCAGCGCGCGTGAAGAATAATGCGTGCCGACGACGAATTGCATCAGCGGGCCGAAGCTCCACACGGCTGGCGCTCCCAGAATGTGCAATCCCGGGAAGGATGTTTCGAATCCACCGGTGAGTCGCGGGTATCCCTGGTGGCGGCTAATAGAACCCGCAAGTTTGGGAGCGAGGAAATCGTACTTGGAAACGTCCACGCGATATCCGGTTCCCAGGAAAACGTGGTCGAAGTCTCTCTCGCTTCCGTCATCGAGGCGTACTTTGACGCTCGCGCTCTTCGATGTGGCGGACACAACGGTGCGTCCAAGGTGCATCGGCACATCTTTGAGCCGCTCGACCAGCCAT
>Ga0308309_10001349_pt1 | contig 14627 bp, 10 predicted proteins | sample HubBroMetageWFT5_FD_192491 | JGI IMG/M metagenome (GOLD analysis project Ga0308309, IMG submission 192491) | Warmed and freeze-thawed soil microbial communities from the Hubbard Brook experimental Forest, New Hampshire - Hubbard Brook CCASE Soil... | ecosystem: Environmental > Terrestrial >...
AACAGACGGCGGCGCTGCTGGTGCGGCTCTACCACTGCTACGTCGAGGGTGACTGCGACCTGGCCGAGATCAACCCGCTCATCCTCACCCCGGAGGGCAAGGTGCACGCCCTCGACGCCAAGGTGACGCTCGACGAGAACGCCGCCTTCCGGCACCCCGAGTGGGACGAGTTCGAGGACGACTCCGACATCGACCCGCGCGAGAAGATGGCGAAGGAGAAGGGGCTCAACTACATCGGCCTCTCCGGCGACGTCGGCATCATCGCCAACGGCGCCGGCCTGGCGATGTCGACGCTCGACGTCGTGACGCAGGTGGGCGGCGAGGCGGCCAACTTCCTCGACATCGGCGGCGGTGCCAATGCCGACGTGATGGCCGCCGCCCTCGAGGTGATCAACGCTGATCCAGCGGTCAAGAGCATCTTCGTCAACATCTTCGGCGGGATCACGCGTGTCGACGAGGTGGCCAAGGGGATCATCGAGGCGATGGGGCGGGTCAGCCTGAGATCGCCGGTCGTGATGCGCCTCGACGGCACCAATGCCGAGGCGGGCCGGGCCCTGCTCTCCGACCACTTGTCGGACACCCTGATCGCCGAGCCCACCATGCTCGATGCCGCCCGGCGCGCCGTCGCGCTGGCCAAGGCCTAACCCCGAGTCACCGGACCGAGAGGAACGAACGTGAGCATCTTCGTCGACGAGACGACCAAGGTCGTGATCCAGGGCATCAGCCCGACGAGCCAGGGGCTCTTCCACGGACTGCGCAACAAGGCCTACGGCACGAAGGTCGTGGCCGGCACGAACCCCAAGCGAGGTGGTGAGGAGATCGAGGGCATCGCCGTCTACGCGTCGGTGGCCGAGGCCGTGAAGGAGACGGGCGCATCAGCGTCCTTCATCAGCGTGCCCCCCCGGGGCGCGGCGGATGCGATCATCGAGGCGGCCGAGGCCGGCATCACCTTCATCGTCTGCATCACCGAGGGCATCCCGGCCCAGGACGAGGCCGTGGCCTACAACCGCCTCGTGGAGGAGTTCCCGAACACCCGCCTGCTCGGTCCCAACTGCCCCGGGATCATCAGCCCCGGGAAGTGCAACATCGGCATCACCTCGGGCGACATCGCGCTGGCGGGAGGGCCGGTGGGCATCGTCTCGCGGTCGGGGACCTTGACGTACCAGGCGCTGCACGAGCTGTCGCAGCAAGGGATCGGGCAGACCACCTGCGTCGGCATCGGCGGCGACCCCGTTCCGGGCACGAACTTCATCGACTGCCTCGACGCTTTCGAGAAGGACCCCGAGACCAAGGCGATCATGATGATCGGCGAGATCGGTGGCTCCGAGGAGGAGCGGGCGGCCGAATTCATCGCGACCAACGTGAGCAAGCCCGTCGCCGCCTACATCGCGGGCGTGACGGCGCCCCCAGGGCGCAAGATGGGCCACGCCGGCGCCATCATCTCGGGCTCGGCCGGCACCGCCCAGGCCAAGATGGAGGCGCTGTCGGCGGCCGGCGTCGCCGTGGCGCAGAACCCGACCGAGTGCGGCGAGAAGGTGGTCGAGATCGTGAAGGGGCTCAGGCTGACCTGAGGGCTTCGGGCGGCGGAAGCCGCATCACTGCGATGCTCCGCGTTCTGTAGGGGCGGCATCGTTAGCGTTTGGCCCATGGAGGAGCCACGCCCGCTGCGCCTGACCGACCTCGACCCGGATCAGCGGCGCCGGGCGATCGGGGGGTCCGGCGCGATCATCGTGGTCGCGGTGGCGCTGATCCTCGGCGCGTTCTACGCACTTCCCTTCGACCATTTTTCGAGTGAGCGCTCGGTGCTGCGCCTGAGCGCTGTCGTCGCGCTCATCGTCGCCGTGTTCATCTGGCAGATCCGCCGTATTTCCCTCGCTGAACTCCCCGAGTTGCGAGCCGTGGAGGCGCTGGGCATCGTCATCGGCGTGTTCCTGGTGGGCTTCTCGATCGTCTACCTCTCGATGTCCAACGCCAACGCCCACAGCTTCAGCGGTTTCAACCGCCCACTCGACCACACCCAGGCCCTCTACTTCACGATCAGCGTCTTCTCCACCGTAGGCTTCGGCGACATCACGGCGAAGACCGACACGGCCCGGCTCGTCGTGTCGGCCCAGATGCTCCTCGACCTCGCCATCATCGGCGTCGTCGTGCGGATGATCCTGACGGCGGCGCGTAGCCGAATCGCTCCAGAACCGAACGGCGGACGCGACAGCAGGCCCGCACCGGCCGAGTAGCCAGCGCGGACCTGCTGTTCGCGTGCTGTGAGGCTTCGCGTTCCTACGCCGCGACCGCTTGCGCCGCTGCCGCGCTGACCGCAGCGCTGCCGCCGGGGCCCTCATCCCCACCGAGGGTGCCGCGGCGGGTCTTGACCGCGATCACGATGCCGGTCGCCACGATCCAGATTGGGAACCCGAACAGGAAGGCAAAGAAGCTGAACGGCCCCGCAATTCCGACTACCGCCACTAGAATTGAGTACCACCCCAGCCGCTTCGGCAGCGGGCTCGCACCGCGGTTGAGCAGCATCGCCAGGCCGGCGGACAGGGTCAGGAAGACCATTCCGGCGAGCAGGAGCAGCTCGTTGTTCTGGCTGTAGAAGTTGATGAAGTGCACGATCGCAAACTGGTGGTTGTGAGCCGCCAGCAGGATCGTCATCTCGAAGCTGCCGTCCACGATCACGCTCGCGACAAGCAGGATCCCCGACGCGAAGGCGATGTTCGGCCACAGACGTTGCCCACCGGCCTGTACCAGCACCGTTCGCAGGTGTGTCACGTAGACCAAAATCAAGAACAACGCCAGACCGACCAGCCAGACCGTGAGCCACTGCTGGTTCACGTGGGTGTTGTACCAGTGCGCCACGGTGACGCCCGACGCATTTTCGTCCGGCTGACCGCTCGAGAGCGGTCCGAACGAGACGAAGAGCAGCGCGATCGCCGCCAATCCGATCAGCCACATCCAGCGGTTCAGTGCGGAATCCTTCATTTTTGCCCCTTTCATCGAGGATGCAGGAGCACGAAGACCGGCACCGCACTGGAGACGATCGCCGCGCTCCAAATCAATTCGCACCTTCATTGTCCTGCTGGGGGGGACAGCCGGACAGTGCGCTAACACCTAACCGGGGAGGGGGGTAGCACCCCCTATGCCTAGAGCCGTGCTGGGCGGGACCGACGCTGGGTGTCGGCGCCTGGGAGTCGTCAGGCTCGGGATCTCCCGGGCTGGAACGATCGCAGGGACCCCGTCGACGCCCGGGCCCGGACGTGTCCCCGACCGCCCGCCGAAAGCGAGGGCGAGGTGTCCGCCGGCCGTTTGGTTCGACGATCGAAGTTCCGGGACGGCGCCGCCGATCAACAGGGTCCAGTTCGTGGTGTTCAGGCACGTGCTGCTCGACGTAGCCACTCGGTACCGTCGCCCGCAACGCACTGAATCGGCGCCCCGGCAAGCTGGGCCCGCGCCGGCCCGTCTTGCAAGCACGACAGAGCTTCCGAGATAACTCTCTCGTCACCAAGAGTTCAGTTTGAAGAGGGTCTCTCGTCACTGAGTAGTTCATTTGCGTCAGTAACGTGCCGCGCGTCAGCAGGAACCCCCCTGTGGCTTGAGGTACTTGGCCGGAAGTACTTGGCGACGTAGCGGATAGAGGGATTGGGAATAACGACATGCCGCTCCCGCGGTCTCGCGAGAACGAATACTGCACTCGCGGCGTGTTGCGTCCCACCGTTGCATACGTGCGCAAACCGTGCACTGTGTCGTCCACATCCAAGTATTCGATGGCGCTCGTGGACCGGGTCACGATGCGATGACCGATACGACCGTCACGGCCCAGACCCCGCCGTCCGGTCCGGTACGGACTCGTCGCACCATCGTCGACAAGCCCAGCCGCTCCGACCGCCTCTTCGACCTGACCACGCTCGGAGCGGGGCTTCTCGTCCTGGTGTTGCTCACCCTGGTGGGTGTCTTCCTGCTCTACCAGGGTCGCCATGCCTGGGCGTACGCCGGCTGGCACTTCTTTACCACCACGGAGTGGAGCACGAACACCAAGCATGTCGTCATCGGCGTGGCGGGATTGTTGTTCGGCACCGTCATCGTCGCACTGATCGCCGAGTGCATCGCCGTGCCGATGGGCGTCTTTGCCGCGCTCTTTATTTCGGAATACGCGCCACTGCGCCTGCGCAAGATCTTGCAGGGGCTCATCGACGTCTTGGCTGCCATTCCCAGCCTGCTGTTCGGCCTGTGGGCATTCCTGACGCTCCAGTACCAGATCGAGCCGCTGTCCCGCTGGCTGACGACCTATTTCGGATGGATTCCCATCTTCGCCACGACGAAGGGCGCCAGCCTCCTGAGCTCCATGTTCATTGCGGGCATCGTCGTCTCGTTGATGTGCGTCCCGATCGTGGCGTCCATCTGCCGAGCGGTCTTCGCGCAGACGCCGCCGGGCGAGAAGGAGGCGGCTCTCGCCCTCGGTGCCACCAGGTGGGGAATGATCCGCACGGTCGTCTTGCCTTACGGCAAGGGCGGGATCATCGGCGGCTCCATGTTGGGTCTCGGGCGGGCCCTGGGCGAGACCATCGCGGTCACGCTCATCCTCCCCCAGGTGCCGCACATCTCACTCCACTTCCTCGAACAGGGAGGCGGGACGATCGCAGGCTTCATCGCTCAACGGGCCGGCAGCGATCCGTTCACCGTCTCCGGACTCATGGCGGCCGGCCTCGTCTTGTTCTGCCTCACTCTGGTCACCAATCTGATCGCCTCCACGATCGTTTCGCGGAGCCGATCAGGGGCGGCCGTCGACCTGTGACAAACGTCCTCGACGCCCCGAACGCCGATCTCGCTCCGGACGCGAACGCTGGCACGCCGCTGGCGCCCGGAGACTCGTCACGCCAGGGTCCCGCCCCCCGTCGCCGTCCCCGCCGGCCAACGAACATGACGAAGCTGGACCTGCTCGTCATGGCGGCGTCCGCAGTGAGCTCGGTCAGCCTGTGCTGGCTCGTCTTTGCGGTCCTCACCGATGGAGTGGGCTGGTTGCTGTTCTGGATCGTGGCTTATTTCGTCTTTCTTGCGATCTACTTCGTGGCCTCCTACGACAGGGTCGGATGGCTGGGTGCGGTGGACCGGGTGGTCACGGTGGCCGTGTCCAGCGCCATGGTCATCGTGCTCATCCCCCTCGTCTGGCTGGTCAGTTACATCATCATCAAGGGGCTCCCGGCCCTACGGCCGAGCTTTTTCGTCCACGACCAGCGGGGCGTCACCCCGACCATGCCGGCCACGGCGGGTGGTGGCTTGCACGCCATCGTCGGGACGATCGAGCAGGTCGGGCTCGCACTGCTGTGGTCGCTGCCCTTGGGTGCGGCGACGGCGTTCTTCCTCAACGAGAGTCGCTCGAAGTTGCGTCGACCCGTGCGGATCTTCGTCGACGCCATGAGCGGCATGCCGTCCATCGTGAGCGGCCTCTTCATCTACGCCACCTTGATCATCCCGCTCGCCAAGGACAACTCCCTGTTCTCGTTCAACGGCTTCATGGCGTCCTTGGCCCTGTCGATGACGATGATGCCGACAACCTGTCGCGCCATCGAAGTCGTCCTGCGCCTCGTGCCCAACGGGCTTCGAGAAGCAGGCCTCGCGCTCGGGGCCTCACGGGCGAAAGTCGTCCTCTCCGTCGTCCTTCCGACGGCATCGACCGGCGTGGCCACCGCGGCGATCCTCGGCATCGCACGGGAGGCAGGTGAGACGGCGCCCCTGCTGTTCACGGCCTTCGGGTACAACCTCATGAACGCCAACCCGTTCCACGGGCCGCAAGAGAGCCTGCCGCTCTTCATCTACCGCTTCGTTCGCACCCAATCGACGGCTGACATCCAGCGTGGGTACGCCGGCGCCCTCGTTCTGCTGATTCTGATCCTGAGCCTGTTCATCGTGGCCCGGATCATCGGGCGTGACCGGTCGGTGGCCAACAAGCGTCCGATCCGCCTCCCCAGCCGATCGTCGACGCCGGAGACCGCAGAACCGAAGCTCATCTCGTCAACCTCGGGGCGGAGCGGTGCGATCAGGGCGGCGGGGGGACCATGACCAACCTCAATTTGAACCCGCCCGAAGTGTCCATGAACCACCGAGCCATCGCCGACGACAACAAGATCGCCGACGCCAGTGCAAAGGAGAAAGGCGAGGCCGCTGCGGCCGACGGCCAGAAGGCAGCACAGACGTTAATCGGAGGCCCGCCGCCTGGGGCGGCGACTCTGGAGGCCCGCGAAGCGTGTGCATGGTTCGGCGAGCACTTGGTTCTCGAGGGCGTGAACCTGACCATGGTCGCGGGGGAGGTCACCGCACTGATCGGGCCTTCAGGGTGCGGCAAGTCAACGTTCTTGCGTCTCCTCAACCGGATGCACGAGCTGGTTCCAGGGTCGGCGATGGCCGGGGACATTCTCCTCGATGGCGACGACATCTACGGCGCCAGCATGCGTGCCCAGATCATCCGCACCCGCATCGGCATGGTCTTCCAGAAGCCCAACCCGTTCCCGGCCATGAGCGTCCGGCAGAACGTCCTGGCCGGACTGAAGCTCACCAAGATTCGCTGCAGCGACCAGGACGCCCTGGTCGAACAATCACTCCAGAGGGCCGGCTTGTGGCGGGAAGTGCGCGAGCGGCTCGACAGCCCGGGCGGCGCTCTGTCCGGTGGTCAACAGCAGCGTCTGTGTATCGCGAGGTCACTGGCGGTCGCGCCGAACGTGCTGCTCATGGACGAGCCCTGTTCAGCCCTCGACCCCTCGTCGACCAGACGCATCGAAGAAACCATCAAAGAGCTGCGCAACGAGGTGACGGTCGTGATCGTCACGCACAACATGCAGCAGGCGCAGCGCGTCTCAGACAAGTGCGCTTTCTTTCTGGCGGCGGAGAACCAACCCGGGCAACTGGTCGAGCAGGGTCCGACGACGCGGATATTCAGCTCTCCGGAAGACCTGCGGACCGCCGACTACGTCGGGGGCAAGTTCGGATGAGCGTGGCCCGGCGCATGACGACGCGTGTCGTGTTCATGCTTGCCGTCTCCCTGACGGCCGTGTTGGCGGCGCTTGTCGGCGGCGCGAGCGCGCCCGCAGGAGCGGCGAACGCTCCGGCCAACGGTCAGGGGTCCACCTACGCCGCCCTCGCCTTCCAACAGTGGACCCAGAGCGTGCAGAACCAGGGACTGAACCTCAACTACACGCCTACGAGCTCGCCCGCCGGCCTGGAGGCCTACAGCCAGAACACGGCCGACTTCGCCGGGACCGAGGCTGAGTTCTCGGAGCTTCTTCCCGGATCACCGGTCAACGTGCCCCGCGGCTTCGAGTACACGCCGGACGCCGCCGGGGCGACGGCCATCATGTACAACGTCGCGCTGACCCCGAGCGGGCAGGATCCCATCAACTCGCTGCGCCTGGCGCCGATGACCATTGCCAAGATCTTCCTGGGCAAGATCAGCAATTGGGACGACCCGGCGATCAGTGCCGACAACGGCGGGGTGACCCTCCCCAATCAGCACATCACGGTGGTCTGCCGGACGGGTCAGTCGGGAACTACGGCGCTCTTCTACGACTTCGTCGCCCACACCGACCCGGCTGACTATGCAGCGTGGGCAGCGCAGAACGGCTTTTCGACGAGCACGAGGATCCTCGAGGTCGACAATGCCAGCGCGCCCACCAACATGGCGTGCCAGTCGGGCTCGGACACCGAGGCCAACTACATCGCGGCCAACCGGTGGACGATCGGCTACGACGAATTCGGCTACGCCAAGGTCTACAACGACAATGTCGCGTGGGTCCAGAACGCATCGGGCAACTGGGTGCAGCCCTACGCAGTGAACATCAGCGCGGCGTTGGAATCGGCGCAGCTGGCTCCGGACACCTCGCAGAACCTCACGGCTGTGTACACGAGCAGCAACGCAGCGGCCTATCCGATCTCCGCCTACTCCTACATCCTGGTGCAATGCGCACCGAACTCAGTGCGTTCCACGTGTCTGTCCGTCTATTCCAATCAGGGCATTGCCAGCACGTTGGGCCAATTCATGAGTTTCGTGGCCTGTGCCGGCCAGATCCACATGGCTGCGATCGGCTATGCCCCACTTCCTCCGCAGCTGTCGCAATTCCTGGCGGATGCCGTCGGCTACATGTTGAACCAACCGGCGCAGCAGCTCAACGCATCGAACTGTAGTAATCCAACGTTCAGCGGGAGCCTCGGCGCAGGTGCGTCTCCGCCCCCACTTCCCCCGATCGGGAACGCGGCCGGCGGTTCGGCGGCGACCGGAGCGGGCGGCAATTCGCGAGCGTCAGGTACCGGCTCCTCGAACGCGACCAACACCAACACCGCGTTGGCCGCCGGAACGACCGGCGGGACCGGGTCCGGAAGCGGAGCGGGTACGGGCACCACTGCTCGCAGCCAGGCCAATTCGGAGTTCAAGCCGGCTGCACCAGCGGCCCTCAAGGGTGGCGAGTTGCCGAAGAGCCCGTTGCTGCCGCTCCTGGCTCTTCTGCTGCTCGTGGCCGTGCCCGTCGTCATCTTGTCAATCAAACGAAAGCGTGGAGCCACATGACTCGATCGCCCTTAGCACTTCGCATTGCAACGTCACTGTTCAGAAAGGGAGCCGTTGGCACTCGTCTCACCGCACTCGATCACAAGCCGCTGTTACGGAAGGAACCTCACGAAGGAGCGAAAGTGAAGGACAAGCAATCAATATTGAGGCGAGGCCTCCTGGCCGGAGCCATGGTGCTCGCTGGATGCGGCGCAACCGTCGTGCTGGCTGCGGCGCCTGCCGGAGCCAGCAACACCGAAATGACGGCCGTCGGCTCGTTCACGACGTACTTCATGATGCATGCGCTCTTTCCAGAGGTGAACTTGATCAATCCGCTCCCCGAGAGCGGGTCGTTGACCCAGTCGATCTCCTCGGACACCCTGACGTGTTCGGGTGGAGTCACGTACAGCACGTCGCTCCAGCCTCCCAATGGCTCGGGCCAGGGGAAGACGGCGTTGGCGACTGAAGAGACGGCTGCCGCCAACCAACAGGGCTGCATCGACTTCTCGCGGTCGTCCTCGCCTCCCGCTCCGCACGCGGAGACGCTCCCGAGTGGCAGCACTGAGTCCGGTGACCCGAGCCCCTCACACCTCGACTACTACGCCTACGCCCTTGACGGTGTGGCCCCGCTCGTGGGTAGCGACGCTCCGTCGACCGTGACCACCGCCGGCTCCAACACGGGGCCGAACAATGGCTTGACGTTGGCCCAGGTCCAGGCCATCTACGAGTGCGTGGACACTAACTGGAACCAGATCACGGTGAACGGAGTGACCGGAGCGAATGCGCCGATCGTCCTCTTCTGGCCGCAGTCTGGATCCGGCACTCGGGCCGTCTACACGGACGTGCTCGGGTTCGACCCGACCAAGCAGGTCGCACCGAGCACGTGCACGACGACCACCCAGCCGATCACAGGCTTCACCTTGAGCACCGCGACCGCGCCAAACGAGGAGAACACCGAAGACGGCATCGTCTACGAGAACAGCGTCGGCGACCCGAACGCCGCAGGGGGTGCAGTCGCTGCGGGCAACGTCACCGCGGCCGCCATGTACATCTACTCGGCCGGAAAGTTCAGCTCGGAGTGGAACGACACGACGGACAACAAGTCGACGGCGAACAACCTGGTCGACCAGGCCCTCACCGGTAGCACCAACACCCTGGGGAATTTCGAGGCAGGCACTCTGACCATGGCGACGATGCAGAACAATTCCGGGACGGGCGAGGCCTACGTCGACCTGACACCTCAAGTCGGACCTTTCAATCAGAACACCAACCGCGGCACCTACGCCGTCGACGGCAACACCGTGGCGGAGGGGAACGAGTGGTATTCCAACCTCCCGTCGAACACGGGCGGCAACCCCTCGGATTCGAACGCCTCCATTCCCGGTGTCCGCTACGTCTACAACGTCGCCGACACGGTGCTGCCGGGCTACAACGGGGCCAAGACGCTGATCGGCTTCGACAACCAGGCGAATGGCACGAAGAGCGTGCTCTGCAACGGTGGCGACGCCAGCACCATCACCGCGCAGGGCTTCCTGCCGCTGACAACCGGCTCGACCGCGCCCTCCGGTTCGGATGCGGCCGGTGCAACGTGCCGGGAGTTCGCGGGCCTGTCGTTCCCGAGCCAGGGGACGCCCATCCACTGGACGACGCCGACGTTCGACGGCAGAAGCTCCTAGGCGTGTCTCAGTCGGAGGTCTGGGCCCAACCGGTCCAGACCTCCGGCCAGAGGCCCGGATCCATCGGACGAAAAGAAGAAGACACACCCGACACCATGAGACAGAGCACGAACGAGCGATGAGCACGGCTCAGCAGCATCCACAGCGATGCCCTCTGCCAACGTCGCGCGCCGCCTGGCATCGCGCCGCCGGCGCGGTTCTCGTCGCGTTCGGTCTCGTCGTTGGGCTGGTCGTCGCACTGACCGGACTCGGGGGACTCGGCGGTGTCGCCCGTGCGGACACGACACCGGACAACAACAACAACCCTTACTTCACGCTCTCGGTGAGCCCGTCGGCCACGCAGAATCTGGCCGACGGACAAGCCATCCCGTTCACGGTCAATCGCTCGGCACTGGGGACGAGCTCAGGGCTGGAGATCGCAGCAGTCGGAACGGGCTGGTGCGCATCCGACGTCCAGCTTCCCGTCTCGGAAGATCCCGGAAACCAGAGCTTCAACTCCTTGACCACCGGGTTCCCGCTGGTCAACGCGACCACCCCTGGGGCACCTCCCGAGAACTGCCTGGATTACGTCAACTCCGATCTCAGCGCCATCGTGTCCAACGGTTCGTCGCTGCCGACCATCGCCCCTACGGCGAACACCAACACGAACGTCGCCGGAACCCAGGGCGACTATCCCACGGTGAGTGGCCAGGCTCTCGCCGAGGAGGGCCAAGGGGGCCAGCAACCGGTGCCGTTCAACGGCATCTCAGTCAACTGCCTACCGAGCCAGCCCTGCACGTTCGCGGTCGCGGTCTGGACCGAGAACGTCCTGACGCCAGGACAGGTCGTGGTCTACTTCGTCGGGGTTCCTGCGACGTTCGTGGACTCGTCGGCGGGACTCGCCTGCAGCAGTCCCGCAGCGGGACAGATCAACAGCGAGAGCCCCGACCGTCTCGGTGAGACCATCACCAAGCTAGGCATCGACGCCTGCCAGAGCAGCTATGCCGGCGGTCAGGGGCTGACGTTCAACCTCGGTTCGGGCACCAGCGACGACGAGGCGCTGTGCGCATTCGCGAGTGGAAGCGTCGACCTCGCCTACAGCGGGGTCGGTTACGGGCAGCAAGGGTCGCAGTTCACGCCTGCGAACTGCGCGGGGGGTGCGTCACCGGACCGCTCGTACGTGGCAATACCGATCGCACTGAACGCGGTGGTCCTCGCGCATTCGGCCAACTTGGTCCAGTCACCCCCGTACCGGAGCTTCGGAACAGCGGTGACCGACTACCCCCAGCTGAAGATCACCATCGCACAGTTCGCCCAGCTCCTCAGCAACGGCGGCTATGAGGACGTCTCTGGGGGCGGAGCGACGAGTGACTCGGGCACGTGGGGGAGCCAGCTCGGTAAGGGGCTCCTCGCGCTGAACCCCACGTTGTCGAGCGGGTACCAGGATTCCTGCTCGGGGTGCGTGGTCGTCGGTGCCGGCTCGGGCGTCGGAGTGGCCGCAACGTCGGGAACCGATGCCACGACGTATCTCGCCACGCGGTACCTCGACGCCTTAACGCCCACGCAGCTCGTGAGTGCACCCGATGCCCAAGCAGCCTTCCCGTCCGAGTCACTCGCCGCCATTTCGAATTTCGGTGCACCGCCTCCGGCTTATGACGTCCAGACCTACACGGGTCGGTCCATCCTCGGTCATTACACGACGCCGTTGTCCGGCACCGCGTGGTGGGCCCTGACTGATGCCGGTACGGCGGCGACGACCTGGGGCGGCCTGGACGACTTTGCCCTACAGACCTCTGACTCCCTCTCGGCTACTCCGAGCCAAGCGGCCTATGTCGCCCCGACCACGGCGTCCATGCAGGCCGCAGCGGCGAACATGACGGCGCAACCCGACGGCACGTTGCTTCCAAACCCCCAGGGCGCTCCGGTCGGCGGCGTGGAGCCCTACCCGCTCACGTACGTCGAGTACGCCATCGCTCCCGCCCAACCGCTCCTCAACGCAGACTGCACGGCCGACACGGCGGCCCAAACGGCGTTGAACGAGTGGCTGTCCTTCCTCGTCGGCCAGGGCCAGCAGGATCTGCCGTCCGGGATGGCCCCGTTGCCGAGCTCTCTCACCGCCCAGGCGCAGGCCGCCATCGCCAAGGTCGGAACCGGAGCGCCTGCCTGTACCCCGGCCACCGCGGCCCCAGGTTCGAACACGATGTCGACCGCCGGCACACCGCCGGGTGCTGGCTCCTCGAACACAGCATCGGAGTTCGGGGGCATTACGCCTGACGAGTTTGCCAACTCCACCTTGTTGAGTCTCGGGGAAGCGAATGCCGCCTCTGGGTCGAAGGACGAAAAGGGCGCCGGTGCCGAAAGCGCGACGGCCCGCGCGGCCGCCTTGAGCCTCGCGGCATTCGGAAAGCTCCCACCCGACAGCTGGGCCCTTCCGCTCCTCGGCATCTTGGTTCTGACCCTGCTGGTCCCGGGTCTTGTGTTCTTGGCCTCCCGTCGATCGCGCGGCACCCTCGCCGATGTTCAACCCACTGACCCCCAGGCGCAGTCCCCGGTGGACGGCGGTGCGGAGACGTGACGATGACGCAGGCTCCCATTCCTGAGGTCGACGACCGGCTCGAGGTCCCCGACTCTCCGGAGCCCGCTCCCTCGACGAACGACGGTGGCGCGCACGACGACGAGGCAGTCCCGCGCCGACAACTGAACCGACGTCGCCTCATCTTCGGCGCCATCGCCGTAGTCCTGGTCTTCCTCATCGCCGTCGGAGCGGTGATCTACGGAATCGGCTCGCTCGTGCATGCACGCGACCAGCGGGCCCTGATGACAACCGAACGCACGGCCATCGCCAACGCGGCCATCCTGGACAAGGCCCTGGACACGGTGCAACTCCCGACCAAGCCCCCGGCGCGCGGCGCCCCCGTTGGCGTCCTGGCCATTCCGTCGCTTTCCGTCAACGAGGTCGTGGTGGAGGGCGTCAGCCCGAGTCAGACCGTCTCCGGTCCTGGCCACGTCCCGGGTACGGTAGGCCTCGGACAGCCGGGCAACGCCGGGATCGTCGGTCGTAATGCCGCGTACGGGGCCGTGTTCGGACGACTCGGTCAGCTCAGGCCCGGCGACAGGGTACTCACCGCCACGACTGAAGGTCAGTCCATCTACGTCGTTCGGCGTGTGGCAACGGTGCCGATCGCATCGCTGGAACCCTTCTACCGGACTACTCACACCAACCGGCTGACGCTGGTGACCTCGGCATCGGACGTCCCGTGGAACAGCGGTCAGGCCGTCGTCGTGACGGCACTGCTCCGCGGCAAGCCCTATGCGGCCACGCCGCAAGGACGCCGCGACCCCAGTCAGCTCGGCAACACGGGCGAGTCCGGAGCTTGGATCGAGCTGATCCTGAGCGTGGCTGCGTTCGCCGCGGTCACCGTGGGCGCCCTCTATCTCTATCGCCGCTGCACGATCCGTTCTGCCTACCTCTTGAGCACCGCGCCGCTGGTGGCGTTCACCGTCCTGGCGGCCGAAAGCATCAGTCGCTTGTTCCCTGCGTGGATGTGATCCGCGTGCCCTTCATCGAGTGCAAGAAAGGCCTCATCGAATGCCACAGCGCAACACAGAGCCCGGATTCCGCGTAGAGCAGTCCGGCCGAGCGGATCCCAGCATGAGGAGCGATGTCGAGTTGTCCCCGTCGAAACGATCGATGCATCAGAGCCAACAGGAGGAAACCGTGAGCCGAACCGACGAAGTTGCGACCAACGCGCCGGCGAAGTCCCGGCGCTCCCGGATAACGGGACGACGTGGTTGGGCGGCCGGCCTGGCCGCGCTCGTCAGCGCGATCGGCGTGGCGCTCGTGCCTGCAGTGGGCGCACCCCCAGCGGGCGCGGCGGCACCCACGGTGACCGTCGTCACCGGTCACGCCGGCGCCTCGGCTCCCGCCCTGGGCGTTCCGGTGGCCGAGGGCTCGGCCCAGGTCAATCCCACCTACGTGGCCTTCAATCCCACCAACGGTGACACGGCCATCGCTTCGACGAAGGCGGGCTCGGTCTTCGTGTACCTGATCGCCGGATCCTCCGAGGCGAACGAGTACAACATCGAGACCAACAACACTCCGGTCCAGAACGGAACTCTCACCGCGGGGGACGTGTACGTCATGGCGGGAACCGGCACCGCAGGTCTGATCGCCCAGCCTGGCAACAACCAGTTCGGCAACTCTATGACGGCGGTAGCCATCTCGAACCCAATCCAACCGACGTCGGTGGCCTTCGACCAGAACGGCAATCTCCTGATCGCCGGCGAATTCACGGGAGCCTCCGCCATTCAGGTCGTGGCCAAAACCTCCGGAACTTTCTACGGGGTCTCGATGACCGCCGGTGACCTGTACACCATCGCAGACGTCGGTCTGTCGGGTTCGCCGTCCTCCGCGATCAACATGGGCAATGTGGCCGCGCCGGGCA
>Ga0308309_10001350_pt1 | contig 14625 bp, 15 predicted proteins | sample HubBroMetageWFT5_FD_192491 | JGI IMG/M metagenome (GOLD analysis project Ga0308309, IMG submission 192491) | Warmed and freeze-thawed soil microbial communities from the Hubbard Brook experimental Forest, New Hampshire - Hubbard Brook CCASE Soil... | ecosystem: Environmental > Terrestrial >...
AGGAAAGCCGAGCCCGGTCGTCGCGGCGATAAAACCCTCACAGATCGGATGTTGCGCGACATCCGACACGCAGAGCGGCCCGTCTGTGCCGTGGAACCGATTGGCGCCGCGCGTCTGGTGCTCCGAGCGTCTGAAATAGGGCAGCACATCGTCGAACGACCAGCCGGTATTGCCGAGCTGGCGCCAATGGTCGAAATCTTCGGCCTGGCCGCGGATATAGACCATGCCGTTGATCGACGAGGAACCGCCGAGCACCTTGCCGCGCGGCCAGAACACGCGGCGACCCCCGGGGTCGGGCTCGGTCTCGTAGCACCAGTTGACCGAGGGGTCGGCGAAGGTCTTGCCAAAGCCGAGCGGGATGTGGATCCAGCGGTTGAAGTCCTCGCCGCCCGCCTCGAGCAAGAGCACCCGAGTTACCGGGTCCTCGCTGAGCCGCGCCGCGACCGCGCACCCGGCCGACCCCGCCCCGACGACGATGAAGTCGGCCTCGATATGGTCTTGCTGAGTTGTCATAAGCGTCTCCTCTTCCGAGCAAAACCTGTAGCATAGTAGCCCCTCTCCTGCACCGCGGGAGAGGGTGCCGAGCGGAGCGAGGCGGATGTGGGTGCGCGCCGCGAGTAAGACCCTCACCCTCCCAGCCCGGAGCCTGTCCTCGGGCCACGCTTCGCGCGGACCCGTGGGGGCCGGGTCCCTTCCTCTCCCGCGGTGCAGGAGAGGGGCTAATCAAGAGGAATCTCGTCGATGACCCGAACCGTTGCCCGGCTGCTGGCCGAAAGCCTCGAAGCGCATGATGTGGACCAGGTCTATTGCGTGCCGGGGGAAAGCTATGTCGGGCTGACCAGCGCCTTGATCGAGCGCAATTCGATCCGCGTCATCGTATGCCGGCATGAAGGCGGGGCCGGCTATATGGCGGTGGCGGACGGGCGGTTGCGCGACCGCGCCGGGGTCGCGATGGTGTCGCGCGGGCCGGGGCTGTCGAACGCGATGGTCTCATTGCATTCGGCCTATCACGACGCGACCCCGGTCGTGATGCTGGTGGGCCAGGTCGAACGCAAGGATTTCGGCCGGCTGGCGTTGCAGGAGCAGAACTATTCCCGCCTGTTGTCCGACGTCACGAAGCTGGTCATCGAGGTCAACGAGCCGGAGCAGGCCTCGGAGGCGATCGCCCGCGCTTTCCATGTCGCCGAGAGCGGCACGCCCGGGCCGGTCGCGGTGGTCCTGCCCGAGGACATTTTCGACGAGGAGACCGAGGCCGGGCTGGATCCGGCGCGGCCGCGCGTCGTCGCGGGACCGCGCGCCGAAGATCTCGACCGGCTGGCCCGGATGCTCGCCCAGGCCGAGCGGCCACTGATCCTGGTCGGCGGCGCGCTATTGGCCGACGCTGTCCATGACAAGGCCGCCCTCGCCGCTCTCAACCGATTCTCCGAAGAATGGGTATTTCCGATCAATCCCACCCATCGCCGCCCGCAACTGTTCGACGCGACGCATCCGAATTACGGCGGCTACATGGGGATCCGCGTGCCACCGGCGCTGATCGGCGAGATGAAGCGTGCCGATCTGATGGTCGCCTTGGGCGAGCGCATGAGCGACACGGTCAGCCAGTCCTACAGCTTCCCGACCGCGCCGCAGCCGCAATTGCCGTTCGTCCATATCTGGCCGGATGCCAACGAAGTGGGCCGCGTCTGGCGGCCCGATCTCGGCATGCCGTGCAGTCCATACGAGGTAGTGAAGGGACTGTTGCAGCGCGGCGCTCCGGCAGATGCCGGCAAGCGCCGCGGCTGGATCGATGGGCTTCACGCCATCCATCGCAAGCTGCTAGCCAAGGAATGGGAGCCGACCAGCGACGGCGTGAATTTCGCCGCGATCGTCTGCGAGGTCGACAAGCACCTGGCGCCCGACGCCACAGTGACGACCGACGCCGGAAATTTCGGGAGTTTTGTGCATCGCTACATTGGCTTCCGCCAGGGGCAAATCTTTCTTTCCTCGGTAGTCGGCGCAATGGGTTCCGGCATGCCGATGGCGGTCGCGGCGGCATTGCGCCGACCGGGCACCCAGGTGGTTGCCTTTCTCGGCGACGGCGGCGCATTGATGATGGGCAACGAGATCGCCACCGCGTGCCAATACGGCGCCAACCCGGTCATGATCATTTCCGACAACGGCATGTACGGCACGATCGGCATGCACTCCTATGTACGCTACCCCGAGCGAGCGTTTATGGAAGGCACAAAGCTCACCAACCCGGATTTCGCGCAATGGGGCCGCTCGTTCGGTGCCGAGGGCATCACGATCCGCACCGAGGCCGAAGTCGCCGACTGCATCGCCCGCGCGTTTGCGGTCAGGACCAAGCCCGTCGTGGTCCATTGCCTGACCTCGGCGATCCAGATGAGCGCGTGGCGCCGCTACACCCGCTCCGAGGTACTGCCGTGATGCGACTTGCCAGACTGATCTTCTCGGCCGCGGATGTCCGCCGTAAGCTTCGGGCGGTGAGCTCATTGGCCGAGAATGCCGGCGCCACCGAACATGAGCGGGCCAATGCGGCGACGGTGAAAGCGCGCCTGCAGCAAAGGCTGAAAGAGGCGGGCGAGCCTGCGGGCGATTGGACAGACAATGCCTTTCGCCTCGGCAAACAGGTGAAGGAGCTGGCGAAGGGCACCTCGCCGGGGTCCCCCAAGGGAGACTGGACGGACAACGCATTTCGCCTCGGAAAGGCGCTGCGCCGCGGCTATAAGAAGTGGCTTTAGCGGAACGGTGCCGCGAGCAGACAGCAGGATCTGGAGCGTCGGCGTTGCCGGCTGCGGCATCGGCCGCGCCCATATCGCAGGATACCGAGCCCACCCCGACAAATTTCAGGTGTTGGCGCTCTGCGATATAGACGAAAAGGGGCTCACCGCGGTCGGCGACGAATTCTCCATTGCTCGCCGCACCAAGTCTATCGACGATTTGCTGCGCATGGATGATGTCGATATCGTCGACATCTGCACGCCGCCCGCTCTGCACGTTGCGCAGACGCTTGCGGCATTGGCGGTCGGCAAGGAAGTCGTCTGCGAAAAGCCTCTGGCCGGCTCGCTCGCCGAAATCGACCGAATCATTGCCGCCGAAGCGGAGGCGGCGGGGCGCGTCATGCCGGTCTTTCAATACCGCTATGGCGAAGGCCTGCAAAAGGCCAAGCGGATCATCGAGCTGGGTATTGCCGGAGAGCCTTATCTCGCGACGGTCGAGACAGCCTGGCGGCGCACCGCTGAATATTACCAGACGCCGTGGCGAGGACGGCGGGAAACCGAGCTCGGCGGCGTGTTGCTGACCCACGCGATCCATTCGCACGATTTGCTGACCTATTTGATGGGCCCCGCCGCGTCGGTGTTTGCGCGCACGGCGACGCGGGTCAATCCGGTCGAGGTCGAGGACTGCGCCGTCGCCAGCCTCGTGATGCACAGCGGCGCGCTCGCCTCGCTCGCCGCGACGCTCGGTTCGCACAAGGAGATCAGCCGGTTGCGCCTGTGCTTCGAGCATGTGACGTTCGAAAGCTCACAGAAGCCCTATGCTCCCGGCGACGAACCATGGCAGATCATTCCCGCATCGCCCGAAGCCGCCGATCGCATTGCCGGCGCATTGGCGGGTCACCATTGCGTGCCGTCCCGCTTCGACGGCCTGATGGATGCCTATCACGCCGCGCTGACGACCGGCGGCGCGTTGCCGGTGACCCTTGCCGACGCCCGCCGGGCACTGGAGCTCGTCACTGCGCTTTATCATTCGGCCGCGACGGGCGCCGTCGTCCATCTGCCGATTGCGCCAGATCATCCGCGCTACAATGGCTGGCGTGGCTGACTTGAGCGGGGCGAGGGAGTGAGCCGGGAGTTGTATCGGCCGGTGGGCGACCCCATCATCCATTCGCGAATTGATGCGAGGGAGCCTCATGGTTCAGATCGCCGAACTCGACACTGTCCCGGAAACGATCGAAGCGACGCTCAACTACTTTGTGAACACCGGCATCACGCCTGTCACAGAGGTCGGCGCGCCGGGCGCGACGGATTTGAGGACCGGCGGCGGGGAATCGGACCCCCGGCATGTCATTCTGCGCAACGGGCGGCCCTATGCCGACCGCTTTACGCTCGAGCAGGACGGCTTCCGCTTTGTGCGTCAGGACACCAAGGTCGCCGATTTTTACGACGAGGATGAAATCCGCCGGGTCTACTACCCGGAGATGGAGGCGCTGGTAAAAGCCGAGAGCGGCGCCAGGCGCGTCGTCGTCTTCGACCACACCTTGCGCACACCGGACCAGGATCTGCGCGAGGCCGCCAAGATCCGCGAGGTCGTGCGCCGCGTGCACAACGACTATACCGAGTGGTCGGCGCCGAAGCGGGTCCGCGACCTGCTGCCGGACGAGGCCGACGAGCTGTTGCAGCGCCGTTTTGCGATCGTGCAGGTATGGCGGCCGATCCGCCACCCGGTCGAGTGCTGGCCTCTGGCGATTGCCGACGCGCAAAGCCTCTCACCCGCGGACATGGTGGTGACCGAGCGCCGCTATCAGGACCGCATCGGGCAGACCTCCGCGATCACCTACAACCCGTCGCACCGCTGGTACTGGTTTCCGCAGATGCGCCCCGACGAGGCGCTGGTCTTCAAGGTCTACGACTCGATGAAGGACGGCCGCGCCCGGTTCACCGCCCACACCGCCTTCGACGACCCGACCACTCCGCCGCACGCCCGGCCGCGCGAGAGCATCGAAATCCGCACTCTCGCCTTTTTCTGATAATGCCCGTAGCTCATTATTGTCTTCCCGGCGAAGGCCGGGACCCATGGCACCGCTGCTCCGAGCCTCTCAAGCAATCGCATTTCCCTGCCAACACTCACATGGTGGTGCGGCGGAACGATGGACCCCGGCTTCCGCCGGGGAGCCAAGAGATCGTCGGCAGGGAAGTACTCTAACCCGATGTACGTCGGGACGCAGATCCGGCCGCGCGACGATTCCGACTACAAGGTCTGGGCGCAGCTCGGGGTTACGCATCTCTGCGTCGACCCGCCCGGCAATCCTCACCATTGGAGCCTCGATGATCTGAACCGGCATCGCGAGCACGTCGAATCATTCGGCCTATCGCTCGACCTGGTGCAATTGCCGCTGTCGTCGCGGCCGATCGAAGAGGCGGAGAGCCCGCACATCCTATTGGGCAAAGACCCCGAGCGGCAGCGCGAGATCGACAGCATCTGCGGGTTGATCGAGCGGCTCGCCGCCGCCGGCATCCCCGCCGCCAAATACAATTTCTGCATCATCGGCATCCCGCGCACGGAGCGGGAGACGGGGCGCGGCGGCTCGCGCAACGCCGCCTTCCGCTGGAGCCGCGTGGACCAGGGCGCACTGCCGACCCAGGCCGGCATCGTCTCGGAGGAGGAGAACTGGGAACGGATCGATCGGTTCCTCGCCGCGGTCGTTCCGGTCGCTACCGCCGCGAAGGTCCGTCTCGCTTGTCATCCGCACGACCCCTACACGCCGCCGGGCTACCGCGGCGTGACCCGTGTGCTCGGCACCGTCGCGGGGCTGAAGCGGTTCGTGCAGATGCACGAGAGCCCCTATCACGGGCTGAATTTCTGCCAGGGCACGATAGCGGAGATGCTCGACGACCCGGCCCACGAGATCTTCGACGTGATCCGCTGGTTCGGCGAGCGCGGCAAGATCTTCAACGTGCATTTCCGCAACATCAAGGGGAAGAAGCTCGATTTCATGGAGGCGTTCCCGGACGAGGGCGACATGGACATGCCACGCTCGCTCGCCGCCTACCGCGATGTCGGCTACCCCTATATGCTGATGCCCGACCACGTGCCGCAGATCGATGGCCGCGACCCCTCCGGCGTCGCCTTCGCCTATTGCTACGGCTACATCCAGGCCCTCATCGACGCTTTGGTACCGCCGCACAGTTGCACGCGTCCGCGCAATCCTTGAGACTGGTTGCCGGTCGTCTTCAAGGCGTCCGCGACGTGCGCCGCGACCTTCGCGACTGCCTTCACGTCGATGAGCGGCCCGATCACCGCACCCGGCTCGAACTCGTGGACGACCTTCATCGCCCCGGCGGTCTCGGCGAGGCTTGCTGAACGCGTCATGGACACCGTGCTGCACCAGGATGCGATTGACGCAGGCAGGCCCCGTGAAGGGTTAGCTTGCGGACAATCGGGTTCGAGTCAGCTCGCCGCCATCGGGATCATTGGGACCTGGCGCTCCGTTTAGATCGTGGCGCATGATCGGGCGTGGTGGCACCCGGCGGGCGACCGTCTTGAACCCGGCCCGCGCGAAAGTCGAGGCATAGCCGGTCCACGAAGCGCTCGGCGTCTGCTCCGCATCCAGAGGATAGGTTTCGAGCGCAGCCGTCTTTGCCCTCTGCGCAGCTTTTACAGCCGCGCGATCAGCGCGGACGTGACGCCCCGCCTGCGATAGCCTTTGCGCACGTAGAAGCAGGAGAGCGACCAGACGGGCACATCATCCACACGCTTGAGCCGCCACGTGCGATCAAGCCACGGTAGGGCATCGCGCGGCGTCAGCTGACACCAGCCCACGGCCATGTTGCCGTCGAACGCGAGCAATCCCGGGGGCGGACCGCCCTTCACGACCTCACGAAACGCCGCCCTGTTTTCCTCGTGCGGTCTCTTGCGATAGGCCCTGCCGATCCGCCAATACATGCACCAGCAGCCGCCGACGGCGCCATTCTCGCCGAACAGGTCCTCGAGCGCAGGCCACAGATCGGGAGTGAGTGGGCGGATCGTGAGCTTCATGCTGCCGTCGCTCACATCATTTTTGCTTCGCACAGCTATCAAAACATGGCCGGCCTCTTTTTGCCACCAGCAAACGAGTCCTCGCCAGCCGACCTTCACGGGCTCGATCGAGGTCGGCGAACCTCGGTCGAGATGATGCCCTCGTTGATGCCGGCGATGCCGTATTCGAGGGCCTCGGCGACGCGCCGGATCCGGCCGAAATGCGAGATTCGCTCAGTGGGCTCGCGACGAGTGGTAAAGCGATGTTATGACCCAACCGACGTCGCCGAAAGCGTGGTGACGCAACGCGGAGGACCGGATGGCTGCCTCACACCTTCAGACCCTGCGCGCGATGGCGTACAACAACGCCTGGGCGAACCATCGCTTGCTCGCGGCCTGTGCCGGATTGACACAAGCGGAGCTCGAGGCGCCGCGAACCGGCTTTTTCCCGTCGATCCAGGCGACCTTGAACCACATCCTGATCGTCGACCGGTTCTACGTCGATGCGCTGGAGGGTGGCACGCTCGGCCCGGCGGCGTGGGCGGATCCAATTCCCTTTCACGCCGTCTCGGACCTGCGGCCTGCCCAGGCCGCGATCGATCGTCGATTGATCGCCTGGTGCGAGGCGCTGGACGAAGCCGGGCCAGATCGGGTCATCCGTGTGCACCGCGGCACGCGCGTGCAGACGGAGCGGGCCGACCGCCTTCTGCTGCACCTGTTCCAGCACCAGATCCATCATCGCGGTCAGGCGCACGCGATGCTCAGCGGCACTGCCGCACCGCCGCAGCTCGACGAGTTCTTCTCGGTCGCCGAGGCGCCGCTGCGCGCGGCCGAGTTCGACGAGCTGGGATGGACCGAAGCGGCAATTTGGCATGAGTAGGAAGGCTCAACGGCATTTCGGCGAACCGTCAAAATCCGACGATCCTGGCTGGCCCGCCCGATCGCCAACCTCGGTGGATACGCCGGCAAACCAGCGGTGCCTCGAATTCGGTCAACCGTTCGCCGCGAGTGGGTTCGTCCATTTCAGCCCGGAGAACCGCGAGAAGTCGCGATCTGTTGTGCAAACCGTAGCGCCGTGCTCGAGCGCAATCGCGGCGAGGACGGCGTCCATGACAAGCGGACCGGCGGCCTGGCCGTCGTGCACAAGGCCGCGCAGGATGTCCCAGTGCCGCTCGCCCGGATCGAGAATGCCGGCGGCCGGCTGGGCAAGCCAGGAGGAGATCGCCGCCTCGGCCTCGGGCATCGAAAAGGGGACGATCGAATACCCGGGGATTGGTGGCAATCCTCAGAAAGGCCCACAGCGTGAGCCACGCGAAGCGGACAAGATCGGGTCCCGACAGCACGGCTTCGAGCCAGGCTCGGCTTTTCTCGTGCTGTTCGGCTCTTGGATGGTAGGCGTAGAGCAGCAGGTTCGCGTCGACGAGGATCAACGGTAAAGCGGGCCTTCGACACGCTCGATGAGCTCGGCGACGTTGTCGAGGGAAAGCCCCGGCTTCAGATCGCCCAGATCGCGGGCGGTTATCTTGAAGGACCGCGGCTTTGCGGTGGCGCGCTGGCTTGCCAGCCCTCGGCGCAGCGCTTCGTTGACGACCTCACGAAAGGATCTCCCTGCACGGTGCTGTTCCGCCTTGAGCTTGGCCGCGACATCGTCGTCCAGGGTGAGCGTCGTTCTCATGTCCTGATGCTATGCTATGCCAGAAGCATCATGATGTCTATGGGACCCCAAACCAACACCACGGGTCGTCGCCGCAGAGGTATTTGACCTCAAGGAATTCTTCGATGCCGTATTTCGAGCCCCAGTGGACCGCCAGATGGGGCCGATCCGCTTTCCTGCATGCCGCCGGAGGGGGCGATCTCGCCAATGGACTTTGCCCAAGATGATGCCTTCGTCGATGCCGACGATGCCGTATTCGAGGGCCTCGGCGACGCGCCAGATGCGGCCGATGTCGCGGCTGTAGAAATAGGCGGCGAGCCCCCTCCCATTCCCTCCCCCGCGAGCGGGGGAGGGTTAGGGTGGGGGTGTCGTTGGCCATCTTGACCCGCAAAAACCGCCTGCGCCCATCGCGCACCCCCTGTTCCGCCTGTTTCATCAGGTCGAGATCAGGCATCGCCAACTCCCTCAAAAACAAAAGGCCCCGCTAGCGGGGCGCCGATCTCGCAAAGATACGATGCGATTATGGCGACTTTACATTTGCTGAATACACAATTTCCTCCGGCTCAGCCGGCTGGCGTCAGAGCCATGGCTGCAACCCGGCGCCCCGCCCCCCATCCTCGCAAATACCAAACCAATCGTGTACGCGATAAACGGTTGACCCGAGCCCTACCAAGCTGAGGCGGAAATGCCGCGAGCTTCTCCGCCACCTATTCAGCCCGGTCCAACCGGCTGCTCGGGATCTTTCCGCTCCCGAGCCCGACCATCACTCGCGCATGAGCGTATGACATCGCCGCTCGCCGCGGGGCACACCTCGGGAGGAGCCGGATGCTTGATCGCTTCGGCCTCGCTGTTGAAGCGGTAGAACGGGGCGACGGGCCCGAAGGTCTCCTCCTTGGTGATGACCATGTCGGTCGTCACATCGGTCAGCACGGTCGGCTCGAAGAAGCTGCCGCCCTGCGCGGCGCTTGCCGCCGGCGACGACCTTGGCACCCTTCTTTACGGCGTCGGCGATGTGCGCCTCGACCTTCTCGACCGCCTTCATGTCGATCAATGGCCCGATCACCGCGCCGGGCTCGAACCCGTCGGCGACCTTCATCGCACCGGCGGTCTCGGCGAGCCGCTTGGTGAAGGCGTCGTAGACGCCGTCCTGCACCAGAATGCGATTGGCACAGACGCAGGTCTGGCCGACATTCCTATATTTCGAAGCGATGGTGCCCTTGACCGCCATCTCGATATCGGGGTCGAGCCGGTGAAGGTTAGCTTGCGCACGGTCGGTTCGAGGTCAGTTTGGCGCCAACCTCGTTCGATGGCCCGGTGACGCAGGAGAGGACACCCTTCTCGACGCCGGCGCAATCACGTATTTTTAACACGGATCGGTAAATGTTGGGATCTACGACCACTCTCTTGATATATCGGAGCCCGCATGAACGTGAGTATCAAGACGTTCAATGTCGACATGGAAGTCAAGAACAGCGGAATTGAATTTGAAATTCGGTCCCCTGACGAAACCCACAGGGGAGACCTCATTTTGACAAAAACGGTTCTCGAATGGTGTGAGGGGAAAAAACGCCAGGGGAACGGAGTAAAGGTAACTTGGCAACAATTCATCGACTGGATGAACTCGCGGTCGTAGGGGCCCGAGGCTGCGACCGGAGGTGTATTCGTTCACAAAATCCCCTCATCGCACCAGCCCGATCCAATACTCACTGGTCGATCCCGCCCAACAGCACTCTAAGAAAGCGAAGGGTCTCCAGTGCGACTACGCTCTAAACGTCCCAAGGCTACGAGGGCCGCTGAGTTCGCCTGTCAGCGACGCCACGCGGCGGCCTACCTCCTCAAAATCGGTAAAGAAGACGATGACGTCGTCTCTCACCGCCATGCCGCCGCGGCTTTGATGAGCGAGATCCACGAGGGCGCGGCGGACCCTCTCCTCGTTGATGCCTGAGAAATTTGGGTCAAAAGACAGAACCGCCGTGACCGCCGACACCTTGCGCGTATCGCCGGCTTGGCTGCGTTGGGCGAACATCCGGGCCAATACCTCCATGACCGCGCGGTAAAGCGCCTCCATGTCGATCCCGTCGTCCAGCAATCTGTTGACGGCGGCCTCGACATCGAGCGGCGCGAAGGTTGAGAGCACGATGTCGGCGATCTGGCGGGCCGTGATTTCCAGACGTTCGGCAGCTCCGACAGCGCGAGCGAGGGACTCGATGGTCCAGCACGAGATACTCCCCCGCCTGGCCCGATCGGCCGCCGACCCGTCGGGTGCGGCCTGTGCGGGATAGGACGGCGCCACGAGTAGGCAGCCCGCGGCTCTCGCCTTTTCTTTGTGTTCGGCTAATCCACCAAAATCGAGATGGCTGAGTGACGGGGTGCCCTGGCTCGCCTTGGCTTCTAAAGTGATCGTCGTCTCGGTCATCTCCGAATCGAGAAAGCGCGCGATACCGTCTGGTTGGCCTGAACCGCCAATGTGTTTGACCTGAAAGCCCAGAGAGCGGGCCGCTGCTATGAGCGCGAGTTCCAGCTCGATGGCGTTGTCCCGGCCTTCTCGCAGCATCGCCGCAATTGCCTCGCGCGAATAGACTCGATCTTCGGCCAGGCTGCGTAGCAGACTATCCCGTCGATTAAGTATTTCGCCGATGAGGAAGGGCTCAACGCCGCTTTCCGCCATGTATACTTCCAGCATTACCTCTGCGACGGCGACGAGATCGAGCAGCTCGCGGGAGCGAGGATCGTCCGAGAAGGATTTGACCAACTGGTGATCGTCATTGAGCGTGAAGGTGGCTTCGGCTGGGTTGAACGTTGCAAATCGAGCCTCGCGCCCCTGCGCGGTGCGACGGAAGTGATAGCGCGTACGCTTCTCATAAAGCTGCTCGACGACCTTCGATAATGTCGCAGGAGCGACGTCCTCGATGTAAAGCCACTTCCGATCAACATCTCCGCCGGAGCCTCGAGTCCCGTGAATGACGAGCGCATCTGCAACGGGACGCTCAACAAGGTGCTCAGCGACATAGACACGCGTATCCTCCGGCGTAAGTCTCTGATCGCTCTTTTCCTTTAACCAGGCCTCATAGCCATCACGGGACTGAAGCCCGACTTCGCGCGCGACCGCCACGGCCAACGTCGCGCCGGCGCCCCACCCCTACACCCTCGCGCGGCGCAGTTAAGTCCTCGTGTAAATCGTCTATGTCGAGATCAGCTCGAAAACGGTTGAACGTGGCGTGTGAAATCGGGGTGTTGTGAAACAGTGGGTCCTCTAGGTTCACAACCCGGCCCCGCACGCGCACGAAGAAACCGTGGCTGCGGCCCATGAGCGCGTCGGATTTGCCCACGAGCGTACCCTCAGTGACTATCGCTTCGCCCTTGATGCCTGATGGAAACAGCGCAGGCTCCACCAGCATGTCGGCGTTGCGTTGGAGGCTCGTGCCGAGCCTTTTGTTTAGGGATGCGATGCGTTCCTGGTGGAGATCGCCGATCTTGAATTCGAGAATCCTATTGTGGTCCTCTTTCGAGCTCTTCTGCTCGGCGCCGTTCAGATAAACGCGGAAGTTCGATTTCAACGGCATGGCCGTCCTTAGCACCCAGCCTAAACGGCCGATCTGCAGATCCTGCGCCTTGGGCTTCAGGTCGTCGAGCAGGCAGATCGTCCAGCTCTTCACCGATTTCTCGTTGAGCTTTTCTGGCCTTAAGCTTAGTTGACTAAGGACGGCAGCGAAGTCGGACCGGGAGAGGAGCGACCCGAAATTTGAAACGTCGTGCACCTCAAGTGGCACCGGTTTTGACGCGCCGCCGGCGCTCGGACCAAAGTGACGGAAATCGCAGCGCACGTAATGGATTTTGCCGCCACTTGCAGTAATGTAGGTTATGCGGTTCGCAACAGCGTAGGTGGCTAGCTTGCCAATGCCGAATTTGCCCACCGACTTGCGCTGAAACCTCTTCGTGGGATGAGCCTCGTACTTCTTCGGGCTGTCGCCCACCCGCCAGAGCCCTCTGAGACCGTCGAGATCCATACCGTCGCCGTCGTCGTATATCGCAATGATGCCTCTGGGGGCGACGTCCGCGGCTGAGGACACGGCAACTCCCGCTACCGGATCGTCCTCATTGGAGGAATCCTCCGCCGCTGCAACCATCGGCAAGGGCGCCGAATCTCCCAGGAGCAGACCGACGCGGCATTCCTCGGCATCGGCGTCGTAGGCGTTGACAACGAGTTCCTCGATCGCCTTTAGGGGCGAGGTATAAAGTTGCTCAGAGAGCAGTTGGACAATCTCGTTCGAGAGCGACACATCCAGCGTGGCGATCACAGGGCCGCCTCCAACCGCATCGCTCAGGCTGTGGTCGGGTAAGCTCTCGACGTCGGTCGGCGAGGGCGCGTTTTCGGCCGTTGCCAAGTCAGCTCCTCGATCTGAATATGAGCACGTGATCCACGTCTATGTCGGCCCCATGCTTTCGCTCATATGACATGTAGCGGTTGACGAGGGGGTACCATAGGCGGTCGACGAGATCGAGGTGCGGCGCGGCTAACTGAGTGAGTAGATCCGGCATGGAAATATGCGCGCCGCAGAAGCGTACGTTACCGACCACCAAAACAATTGGTTTCGACGCCCGCACAATTTCGGTGAGACGCACGAGGGCCTCGCTCATACCCGAGCAGTAATGGAGGAATGCCCTTGCGCGCTCAGGCTTCACCAGCTTCACGCGCGCCAGCCAGCGGCGCGCTATCTCGGTGCCGTGGTTTTCGTCTACATTTGCGGCCTGACGCTCGCCAAGCCGATCGTGTCCAAGATACCGAGGTTTAATTTCTCGGCGCTCTGCGACTGTAGCCGTAAGACCCAACCAGAACATCTCAAGCGTGTGTCGGCGATAATAATCGACTGCAGTCAAGTAAGGCGGCGAGGTGATCACGCAGTCAACAATCCCGGTTCCTCGCACACTCAAATGGCGCACGTCGGCGCGTGCGCACCGTCCCAGTATTCCCGGCGCACGTTGATCCCGGAAGCGGCGCATGGCCTCAATCGCCTTTCGTAGGGCTGCGTCAAGCAAGCTGTAGGGGTCTACAGCACGGCCGTGCAATTCGCGTTGAAGCATATGCTTGGTGACTTCCAGACCCGAAACTGGTACCGGATCGGCATTGGAAGCGTTACGGATAATAGACACGAAGCAGAGCTGAAAGAACAGATGCGCAGGCGTACCTCTGTGACGGTCCATACGAGCCTTGATGGCAGCGAGTTGTACAATGACACGACGACGAAACCAATGCTCTATGTTCGGGATTGCGGGAATATGGGGCGACAGCTCTTCGCTGGCGGCGGCGTAATCACTGGAGCTGATTTCACATTCAAATCCGCTCCACAATTTCTCATCAGCAGCGCGCATACGCGCTAAGTCACCTGCCAGGCCCCTCGCGAGGGCATCAAGGTAATCAATGTCGTAACGCTGGATTTTCGCTCGCGTGATTAGCACGCTCAAGGGGTCGATATCGGTGCCGACGACGGCCCGGCCTGCGACAAGCCCTTCGACGAGAGTAGTGCCGCTGCCACAAAAGGGGTCGAGGACGGTTTGACCCGGGCTGCTGAAGCGATGGATTAGCCGACGAACGACCGGGGGGTGAAATTTAGCGGGAAAGCGGAACACGTTGTGAGAGAGCCGCTCGAATTCACGTGGAAATGCGAGACGAGAGTACTCACGCGAAGGATCACGTAGCCAGGCATTGTCTAAGCCTGAGCCGAAGTAAACCGGGATCGCCAGGGAACCATTCATAGTGACACCCGAGCCGCCGCCCCAGAATAATGTCCGACGAGATTGTTGATCTTGAAATTGGCCCGAAGCCTGGTTGGCCGTCGCGCATCCGATGGTAGACCGGGTTTGCTCAGTCTGGAACCTTTAGTTTCAGTCGGCGACAACCGCGCCTCCGCAGTTTGGTCGGGACTAATCGAAACTAGGCGCCAAGAACGCTGGGCTGCGGTGGGGATAAGGATCTTTGCGGACCCTCATCCCTTCCGAACCGCGCACGCACTTCGGCACGAACATCGCTCGCGCCTGTCAGGCGGAGGCGTATCGGGGACGCGCAGGAGGCTCGCGCCCTTTCAAGAGCCGAATCTGCTCCTCGGCGAGCCGCAATGCAGCAAAGCTACCGGTCGATGCCGCCCATGCAGAGGTATTTGACTTCGAGGAATTCCTCGATGCCGTATTTTGAGCCTTCGCGGCCGATGCCGCTTTCCTTCATGCCGCCGAACGGG
>Ga0308309_10001351_pt1 | contig 14622 bp, 14 predicted proteins | sample HubBroMetageWFT5_FD_192491 | JGI IMG/M metagenome (GOLD analysis project Ga0308309, IMG submission 192491) | Warmed and freeze-thawed soil microbial communities from the Hubbard Brook experimental Forest, New Hampshire - Hubbard Brook CCASE Soil... | ecosystem: Environmental > Terrestrial >...
ACCAGGCTGAGCGGCACGGCTCGAAGCCGTGCCCTGATACGGATCAAAATCGTTCGCCGCCGATTTACGGGGATTGACGCGGATTTCAAAGCCTTGACCGCAGAGAACACAGAGTCCACAGAGAAGGTCAAAAGCGGCGGACAAGAGTGTCCGCCCCACACGGGCTGAGTCGGGCGCACGGCGGCACCACGGGGAGAACGCCTTGACGTTGTTGTTGCAGTGTCGGCTTGGTAGGGGTCCCTTCGGCTCCGCTCAGGGCAGGCTGTTCGACTGCGTGATCGTCCGCGTTGCGGACGATCACTTCGCTCAGGATGACAGAAGGGCGAAGAGTCGGACGTTACATCCGCTCGGTGCCCTACAAATTCGCGTTCTTTGCGAATGTGTGGGTGCTGCCTGTGCCACTTCACCTGCGGATTAGGATAATATCTCTCGGGCAAATGGTGCGGGTGGCGAGTTGCGTGGTGGGAGTGTGATCTCGAGGCACTCGTCTAAACCCATTCATTACGGAGACACGGAGTCACGGAGAAGATCAACGGCGGCGGGCGGGAGTGTCCGCCCCACATGGGCTGAGCAAAGGGCGAGAAAAGCAGATTCCTCGCCGCTGGCGCGGTTCGGAATGACAAGGGTGAGGAGATTGTTCAGTGCTGCTAAAGTGTTCGCGTTAACGCCCGGGTTCGGCGACCACGACGAACTTCACGCCCAGGGCGTGGAGGACGGAATTGATGGTTTCGAAGCGTGGATGCGCGCCGGCGCTTAGAGCTTTGTAGAGGCTCTCCCGGCCAAGACCTGCTTCTTTGGCGATCTGCGCCATGCCGCGGGCTTTGGCCACGTCGCCGAGTGCGGCGACGAATACGTCGGGGTTGGGGTCTTCGGCAGCCGCTGAAAGATATTCCGCAATGACCGCGTCGTTATCGAGATACGCGGCTGGATCGAATGCTTTGTAGGTGGTTTTCTTTTTCATTGTTTTGCCCTCTTGAGTTCACGAACCATGGTTTTCGCTTTCTGAATGTCTTTCGCCTGCGCTGCCTTCCCGCCGCCAATCAGCAAAACGTAAACGGTAGAGCCGGTTCGCGTGTAATAGACCCGATATCCCCGACATGGATACGCATTTCGGAAACGCCTTCACCGACGGATTCGCAATCGCCGAAATTTCCGAAAGTCGCACTACGTAGGCGTGCCAGGATTCTGGCCTTGGCTTTCTGGTCGGCCAGATTGGATAGCCAGGCGTCGAAATCGGACGACCGGACGAAGGTGTTCACGTTTTGCTGGTGTATCCGAGTGGATACGGTTCGGCAAGCCTATTCTGGCGGATCGGCTCGGGTCGGAAAACCATTCACCACAGAGGCACAGAGTCGCAGAGACGAACGACGGCGGCGGACGAGGGCGTGTCCGCCCCACATGGGATGAGTGGTCACCGAATTACAGGGAATTGGCAGGGGGTGAGAGCATCAACTGCGTGTGGAGCGACGGCTTTGGGTCCGGGCTCTTCTTCTTGCGGGCCCAGACTACGATCGCGACCAACAAGAGTAATAGCACCGCGACGATCAGTACGCATGGAACCCTTCCTGTGTTTTTGCTTCCGGCGATCATTCCGGCTTGGATGCTGCAAACGGGGACGAGGGAGACTCGGGTGCCCGCCCTCCACGCAAATTTAGTTAGATCAGGGCGGTCCTGAAAAAACGCTATCTCTTCGGCAGGATTTCGCCGATGCGGCGGATTTGGGCTCCCACGCCGCGTAGTTTCTCTTCGATGTTCTCGTAGCCGCGGTCGATGTGGTAAACGCGGTCGATGATGGTCTCGCCTTCGGCGACCAGCGCGGCCAGCACCAGGGACGCGGAAGCGCGCAGGTCGGATGCCTGCACGGCGGCGCCGCTCAATGGAGTCTTGCCGCGAACGATAGCGCGGCTGCCTTCGATCCTGATGTTGGCTCCCATGCGCTGGAGTTCCTGAGCGTGCATGAAGCGGTTCTCGAAAATGTTTTCGGTGATGATGGACGTGCCTTCGGCCTGGGTGGCGAGAGCCATGTATTGCGCCTGCACATCGGTAGGGAAGCCGGGATATTCTTCGGTCACCATGTCGGCGGCTTTGAGCGGGTTGTCGCCCATGACGCGGACGGACTGCTTGCCGGGCTTGGTCTTGACGCCGGTGGCTTCGAGAGTTTGGAGGAGAGATCCGAGATGGGCGGGCTCGCAACCGGAGATGTTGAGGTCTCCGCCAGTGAGCGCGCCGGCGATGATGAAGGTGGCGGCTTCGATGCGGTCGGGAATGATGCGGTGCTTGGCGCCGTGAAGTTTGGCGACGCCCTTGATGCGAATGGTGGAAGTGCCTGCGCCTTCGATCTGGGCGCCCATTTTGTTGAGCAGGTCGGCGAGGTCGGCGACTTCGGGCTCGCGGGCGCAATTCTGCATGACAGTTTCGCCGTCGGCTAGAGTTGCGGCCATGAGCAGGTCTTCGGTGCCGGTGACGGTGATCTTGTCGAAAACGATTTCGGCGCCTTTGAGCCGCTTGGCGCTGGCTTCGACATAACCGTGGTCCTGACGAATGGTGGCGCCGAGACGTTCGAGTCCTTTGATGTGCAGGTCGATGGGACGAGCGCCGATGGCGCAGCCGCCGGGCAGAGAAACGCGGGCAGTGCCGCAACGCGCCACCAGCGGGCCGAGCACCAGCGTGGACGCGCGCATGGTTTTGACCAGTTCGTAGGAAGCTTCGGGCGAGGCGAGATTGCGGCAAGAGATGGTGGTGCGGTGCTGGGCGCGTCCGTAGCCGAGTTCGACTTCCGCGCCCATGGCGGCGAGCAGCTTGCGGGTGGTTTCGATGTCGCGCACCTGCGGAATGCTTTCGAGAATCACCGGCTCGTCGGTGAGCAGGGCGGCGGCCATGGCGGGCAAGGCGGCGTTCTTGGCTCCGCTGACGTGAATTGTTCCCAGCAACGGGTTGCCGCCGCGAATTACGAATTTGTCCATAGCGAGATGGTTCTCTGCTTCAATTCGTACTGGCGCCAGACTCATGGCGATTCCGATCTGTGGCGTTCGCTTATTTTAGCGGTTATGAAGGCTGGCGTGGGGTAATCGGAAGGGCACCGTCTTTCTCGCCTACAAACTGCGGGCAGCGGCGATGGCGGTGCGGACATTACCTTTCGCGGCGCGTAAGGCGCGGGCAGCATCGGCGCGGCTGACCTCGGCATGGAACATGACCAGGGCCGCGGGTACGCTGCCGGCGGCTCGCAGCATCTCTTCTGCGGCGGGACGGCCGACGCGGGTGGCCTTCTGAAGAATCGTGATCCCGCGTTCCACCAGTTTTTCATTCTTCAGGTGAACGTTCACCATGAGGTTTCCGTAGACATAGCCGAGCCTGGTCATGGCGCCGGTGGAGAGCATGTTGAGCACCATCTTTTGTGCGGTGCCGGCCTTCATGCGGGTGGAGCCGGCGATGACTTCGGGGCCGACTTCGGTGACGATGGCGACGTGAGCAGCTTTGGACAGCGGTGAGCTGCGATTGCAGGTGACGGCGATGGTTTGTGCCCCGTGCCGCCGTGCATACTCGACAGCGGCAACGGTGAACGGAGTCCGTCCGCTGGCGGCGATGCCGACAACTACGTCGTTCTTGCGCGGCTTCTTTCTGGCGATCTCGCGTTCGCCGAGTTTGCGGGAGTCTTCGTTGCCTTCGACGGCTGATCCCAGGGCCTTGATTCCTCCGGCGATGATGTATTGCACCGTCTTCGGATCAGTGTTGAATGTGGGGGGACACTCAGAGGCGTCGAGGGCTGCGATGCGGCCGCTGGTGCCGGCGCCCACGTAGATGAGGCGTCCGCCGCGCTTGAGAGCGGCTGCGATGAGATCGATGGCGCGGGCGATCTGGGGCACAGAACGCTTAATGGCGGCGGCGACCTTGGCGTCTTCCGCGTTTATGACTCGGGCGATTTCGAGAGAACTCTTCAGGTCGAAGTTTCTCGATGCAGGATTCAGTTGCTCGGTAGACATCCGGCTTACTGATGCCGATGCGCGGGATTTCTTATGCTTCAATGTCGGGACTCCAGCGCTTCGACGACAGCGTCGTGGAACCGGGGGCGAAGCTGTTTGATGGCTTGATTGGCGTCGTCCGGCCAGGTGCGGTTGGTGAGCAAGGTCACGGAGAGCTGGCGATCAGGATCGATCCAGAGCGAGGTTCCGGTGTAGCCAAGATGTCCGAAAGAACGCGCCGAGAAATGTTTTCCTGATTGCGAAGGAGAAGAGGGGGTGTCCCAGCCCAGGGGCCGGGTGGTGCCGGGAGGAGCGGACTCGCAGCGGGTGAACACGGCCAGAGTTTCAGGGCGAAGGATGGGCCGTCCGCCTTGGAGCATGGCGTGGGCGAAGGTGGCCAGATCGCTGGCGGTAGCAAACAGTCCGGCGTGGGCTGCGACTCCGCCCATGACACTGGCGTTTTCGTCCTGCACTTCGCCTTGGACGATGCGATGGCGAAAGGTGCGGTCGTCAACGGTGGGGGGAATCGAATCTCGCCAAGCTGCCGGCGGGTGGAACGCAGTGTGCAGCATCCCCAGTGGGCCGAAGACTTCGCGGCGGCAAAAACTGTCTAGAGGCTCCTCCGCGAGACGTTCGAGAGCAACTCCGAGAATTATGAAACCAATGTCGCTGTATTCGGTTCTGGTACCGGGATCGGCGGTGAGCTGCGTAGCGAAGGCTGCGGCCAGGAGTTCCTCGCGGGTCTGTGCTTCGAGGAACAGCTTTTCGTATGGGGGCAAGCCGGAAGAATGCGCCAGCAACATGCGAATGCTGACTTCCGGGTTGCGGGGATTGTCGGCGGCGAACTCAGGCACGAGAGCCACGGCAGGCATGTCCAAATCGAGCAGGCCAAGTTCGTAGAGGATCATGGCCATGCTGGTGGTGGCGACGATCTTGGTGACGGAAGCGAGATCAAAAACGCTGTCGGACGCGGTTTCAGATGCGTTTGGCTCGTAGGTGAAACGGCCAAATGCCTTCTTGGCGGCCAGCCTACCCTTGTGGGTGATGGCCACTGAAGCTGCCGGGAAAACGTGTTCGGCAACAGCCCTTTGGAGCAAGGCAAAGGCTGGAGCAAAGACCGTATCCTGCTGTTCGCAGGCAGGAATCAGGAACGGGGCGGATGATCCGCTCGCGACGCGCAGTGGAAAGGGATTCGCCAAAGTATTTGGGTGGTCGATGTTCGGGTTATAGCAAAGATTGGGTGGGCGGTAAAGTTACGGGGCGGGTGCGGGCGGGTGGCCGTAAGGTCGGGTCAATTCGGAGTTCAGAAACGTGGCGGGCCCGGCGAATCACGGAGTTATCTTAAAGACTGTTCCGAAGCCGTTGGCGCCGTAACTGGGCGTAGTACCGTAGATATTGCCGGCGCTGTCCAGCACCACGCCGGCGTAAGTGAGTCCTCCGTCGTCCGTGCCCGTGAAGTTGTACAACACGGTTTCCTGGCCGGTGGGGTCCAGCTTGAAGACGACGCCGTAGTAAAGGTCAAAGCCGCCGAGGAGCGTGGTGCCATACAGGTTGCCGGCGGCGTCCATTGCCAAACTGGCAAAAGGAGCCACGCCGTCTTCGCAAAGCGACTTTGTGCAGAAATTGTAAAGTATGGTTTCGTTTCCGCTTGAATCCACTTTGAATACGGTTCCGCCGCCGTAAAAACCCCCGGCTGACGTCGTTCCGTATAAGTTGCCGGCGCTGTCCACCACCAAGCCAGCGTAGGGATCTCCTCCGTCCTGCCCTTCGGTGAAGTTGTGGAGCACGCTCTTTTTTCCCGTCGGATCAACCTTAAAGACGGTTCCGAAGTTTGATGTCCCACCGTTGAGCGTAGTGCCGTAAAGGTTTCCCGCGGTGTCCCGAACCACACCATCCCAGAGGTATCCTCCGTCGGCTCCGCCCGCAAAGCTGTACAGTACCGTTTCCTTGCCCGCGCCGCTGACCTTGAATACGGTCCCGCAGCCGTAAGGAGGACACCCAGTTCCGCGATAATAAGTAGTGCCGTAAACATTGCCGGCGGCGTCTGGAACCAGACCAGCGTATGGAAATCCACCCATCGCTCCACCCGGGAAGGAAAAACTGGCTTCCTTGCCGGTAGAGCTCACTCTGAATATTGTCCCACTACCGTCAGCGCCTCCCGAGCTCGTCGTACCGTAGAGGTTGCCCGCACTATCGCGGAATAGGCTGCCGAAAAGTGGATACGCACCATCGGTAACCACTTTACCGAAACTGTGCAATACGGTCTCATTGCCACCCGGATCCACTTTGAATATGGTTCCACAACCCTGCTGGCATCCCAGCAGTCCAGAACCGCCCCGGCTGGTCGTGCCATAGAGGTTGCCCTTGTTGTCTACGATCAATCCGGCAAGAGGCTGTCCTCCGTCGATCCCGCCGGTGAAAGTAAGGAGGACAGAAAAAGTCTGAGCTTGCGCTGGGTGCGCGGCAGATATCAGTACAATCGCCAGAGAGATTGCCAGAGCCGTGCTCGAATTGAGTTTTTTGGGTCGCACGCTTCGCATGGAACTCTCCTTCGTTCAAGCTTCAGAATTTGCCAAGTCGATAGAAAAACGATCACGGAGCGATCTTGAATACGACGCCGGCACCATTTACGCCGCCACCAGATGTAGTCCCGTACAGGCTACCGGCACTATCGCGCAGCACTCCCGCGTAAGGCTGCACTCCATCCGCGCAATTGTTCTGTGCGCAGAAACTGTACAGGACGGTTTCCGTGCCGGTCGAATCCAGCTTGAACACTGTTCCACCAAAAGCGGGGCCGCCAGCAAACGTTGTGCCGTAAAGGTTCCCTGTGCTGTCTCGCGTCAGGGTGCCCATCGGGGACTGTCCGTCCGCACAGCAGAAGTTGTAGAGAACTGTCTCCTTGCCGGTCGAATCCACCTGGAACACGGTGCCGCCGTTGTTGGCGCCACCCGCCGACGTAACTCCATAAAGGTCGCCCGCGTCATCGAGAACCAGGCCGGCATAAGGCTTCGCACCGTCGGTTCCCCCGGTGAACGCATGAAGAACCGTCTCCTTGCCGGTTGGGTCAATCTTGAAGACAGTTCCCGCGTTGCTTGCTCCGCCGTTGAGCGTTGTACCGTAAAAGCTGCCAACACTGTCCCGGACCAAGCCAGAGACGGGGTTGGCCCCATCGGATCCTCCGAGGAAACTGTATAGTACGGTCACTTTGCCGGCGCTGTTTACCTTGAACACCGTTCCGCAGCCGTAGGGGGGACACCCTGTTCCGCGATACTGAGTAGTACCGTATGCGTTGCCGGCACCATCAGGGACTAACCCTGCGGCAGGGAATCCGCCGCTCTTTCCGCCAGCAAACGAAACCGCGCGCTCCTTGCTTGTTGGATTTACCTTGAAGATCGTGCCGTTCCCTGCGGCGCCCCCGACGGATGTGGTGCCGTATAGGTTTCCTGAGCTGTCACGAAAGAGGCCGCCGTAGAGAGGAGTGGCACCATCCTTGTTGCCGGCAAAGTCGTACAACACGGTCTCGTTACCCGCCGTATCCACTTTGAAAACAGTCCCGCAACCGGTGACGCAGTTGAAAGTTCCGGAGCCGCCCGCGCTGGTGGTGCCATACAGATTACCGGCCGAATCCTGAACTACTCCGGCATCAGGCATTCCTCCGTCGGCACCGCCGGTGAAGGCGTAGAGCACGCTGAAGGTCTGGGCCTGCGCGAAACGCGCAGCGGACATAAGACCAATCATCAGGACGGCTGCTACTATCAGACTGCGGTTGGCCTGCGGTCGAGCAGTTCGCATGGATATGCTCCAGTCAAGAATTCAGAAATTGTCCCAGGGGTCGGTGGCAAAACAGCCAGCGGCAGGCTCAACTGCAACGGTGTGGGAGCAGTGTCACGAGCTAGCGGAGGGATTTTCCCCCGGCGTTGGGTGGAAAGTCAAGAAGGATATGTCGGATGAAAAAGTTTGCACCACCCCTTTTGCCACAAACGGTACCCCTTACTTGAGTTTGTTGAGCAAGCGCGGTGAGGTTGTGTAGAGTCGAAGTATCCGTATCAAAGACAATTCGTGGTCCCGCTGGCAGGTCTTTACGATGCTGGCGCTGGCGGTCGTGCTGATTCCGCATTCCGCGGCGGGCGTGCGGACGAAAAAACCTGTCAGCCCAGCCCCTCGGCTCGCAGCTCTCGATGCCATTGTCGAAGACGCCATACAGGACGCCCAGGTTCCCGGCGCGGTGCTGCTGGTCTGGCATGACGGGCAAGTGGTTTATCGTAGGGCCTTCGGCAACCGTGCACTGGAGCCGCGCCGCGAAGCCATGACTCTGGATACGGTATTTGATATTGCGTCGCTCACCAAGGTAGTGGCCACGACGGTGGCCGTGATGCAACTGGTGCAGAAGGGCGACATCCGCGTCAACGAGCCGGTGGCGAAATATTTGCCTGAGTTTGCTCAGAACGGCAAGGAAGATGTCACCATCCGGCAACTGCTCACGCACTTCTCGGGATTGCCCGAAGATCTTGACTTGACGCAGCCCTGGCAGGGGCGTGACACGGGGCTGCAACTGGCCTATGGGGAGAAGTTGGTTGATCCGCCGGGCTCCCGATTGCTTTACAGCGACGTCAATTTTATCGTGCTGGGTTCCTTGGTGGAAAAGATCTCCGGAATGCCGCTGGACCAGTACTGCCGGCAGCACATTTTCATGCCGCTAGGGATGACGCAGACCCGGTTTTTACCGCCGCCGGCTTGGTTAATGAAGGTCGCTCCCACCCAGTTTGACGAACAGAACCATATGCTGCGCGGAATCGTTCACGACCCGACCGCGCGCCGGATGGGTGGAGTGGCCGGACACGCGGGGGTATTCTCGACCGCCGACGATCTTTCGAAGTTCGCCCAGTTTCTGCTTAGTGGCGGCAGTGTGCTCTCGCCGCTGATGATTGAGAAGATGACAACTCCTCAGCAGCCACCGACGGCGCAGGTATTGCGCGGATTTGGCTGGGACATCGATTCTCCATTCTCCAGCAATCGCGGCGACCTGCTGCCGGTGGGAAGTTTCGGACATACAGGATTTACTGGAACTTCAATTTGGATCGATCCCACTACCCGCACTTTCATCATCCTGCTGACGAACGCGGTGCATCCGCGGGGGAAGGGAAGTGCGGTGGCGCTGCGGTCGAAGGTCGCGACAGCAGTGGCGGCCGAGTTGTCACTGAGTGTCACAGAAAAAGACGAGTTGCGCTGGAAGAGCATCACCGGATACAACGAGCCGCAAACTGCGGCGCGGCGGGTTGCGGTGCGGAATGGATCGGTTCGTGCCGGCATCGACGTGCTTGAGGCTCATAATTTTGAACCTCTACGAGCCACGCAAGGGAAGAAAAGAATCGGGCTGTTGACCAACCAGACTGGAGTCGATTCCGAGGGACGGCGCACCATTGACGTTCTGGCCCAGGCCCCGGGCGTTTCGCTCGATGCGATTTTCAGTCCCGAGCATGGAGTGACGGGGACGCTCGACACCACCGACATCGCCAATTCAAAAGACGCGGTCACGGGAATTCCGGTTTATAGCGTTTATGGCGGGGCGGACGCGGCGCGGCGGCCATCGCCTGAAATCCTGAAGAACCTCGACGCGATTGTCGTCGATGTTCAGGATGCAGGGGCGCGTTTCTACACTTACGAAACCACACTTGGATATTTTCTGGAGGCGGCGGCCAAAGCGGGCATCGAGATTGCCGTTCTCGACCGGCCTAATCCTATTACCGGGTCTTTCGTGCAAGGGCCGATTGCCGATCCCGGACATGAGAGTTTTACCAACTACTTTGCGCTTCCGGTGCGTCACGGCATGACCATGGGGGAACTGGCGAAGCTGTTCAACAGCGAGCGCAGCATCAATGCGCGGCTGTCGGTGTTTCCCATGGAAGGGTGGATGCGCGGCGACTGGTACGATTCGACCGGACTTGCATGGGTCAATCCCTCGCCGAACCTGCGCAGCTTGACAGAGGCGGCGCTGTATCCGGGCGTGGCGCTGGTCGAGGGGACGAATGTTTCTGTCGGTCGCGGTACCGACACTCCTTTCGAGCTACTGGGGGCGCCCTGGGTCAAGGCTCGCGATCTGGCGCAGTATCTGAACGCTCGAAACATCTCTGGAGTACGGTTCGTGCCGGTCAGCTTTACTCCCAGCGCCAGCAACTATTCGGGTCAGAAATGTGAGGGGGTGAACCTTATCCTTAGCGAACGCAACGCCTTCGACGCTCCGGAATTGGGGGTGGAACTGGCGTCGGCCCTGCACAAACTCTATCCCGAGCAATACCATATGGAGCGGATGATCGATCTGGTGGTCAACCAGTCGGTGTATGACGCCATCGCGGCGGGGGCGGATCCGCGACGCATCGCGGTTGACTGGCAGGAGCGCCTGGAAATATTTCGACTGATGAGACAGAAGTATCTAATCTACAAGTGAAGATTTCGGCTAGAATGGTTGACCGAACCGGCGAACCCTGGGCCGGAACGCGGAGTAGTCATGGAATCGCTCGAACGCTGTGCCGGACCCAACTGCGGACAAATGCGGCAGATGAATGATCGCTGGTGGTTGATGTGGACTTCTTTCGGAGAGTTTAACCGCCCGGTCCTGTACTTGGCGCCTTGGGATGAAGACATTGCCAAGCGCGAAGGGACCCTCCACGTCTGCGGCGAGCTGTGCGCTCAGCGGCTGCAATCGCATTTCATGGGCAATGTGCGGTCGAACGAGGTTACTCGCAGAATTGCGAGTTAGCTATTTCGCTGCCCGTTGTCGTATGGCTTCTTCGGTGGCCTGCGCCTGCTGCCGAACCCGGTCTGGAATGTCGGGCAGGTCCCGGTCGTAAGGCCGGATGGCCTCGATGTCCTCCGGCTGTCCAACCAAGTAGAGCGCCCGCAACGCCTCCCAGACTTGCTCGGTAGCGGGATCAATGACGGCGATTTTGTCGCCAGCTTTCAGGGTTTGTCCCGTGGAGGCGGATAGCTCACGCAGGCGCCCGCTGATCGGGGAACGAACCTCGACTGTCTGCCCGCTGGTCTGTAGTTTCGCGACTATTCCGCCCTGATGAATCGGCGTGCCCACGCTACTGGTGTCGATTACCTTTCCGGGCTGGGGAGCGCTGACATCAGCAGGCCGCAGCAGCTCCATAATCTGGGGGCGTCCGCTGGCATCGCCAAAACGCACCAGTGACAGAGCTGCGTTCCCCCGCACGGTCAGCGACGAGTCGGTGAGCATTTTTAGCAGAGCGTCGTGAAACCCTGCGCCGGAAGTATCCTGGCCCATCACCCAGGCGTCGGTGTTGCGAACTTCTTCGACCGGATAGTTGGCCAGGCGTACGGCATCGGGATACCACTGCTTGACACTGACATCGCCGCGGCTCATGTGCTCGCCCAGTTGCACCAGCGCATGCTGAATGTGGCGAGGATGCTTTTCATCTTGCAGGTACTCAACGATCTGCTTGTCAGAGAGCTGCCGTCCGAACCATGTGTTCCACCAGAACAGAAACGGCATGAGGACGATTAACCATCCGGTGGCAAAGAACAGCAGCCGGTTGCGGGTGGACATGCGGGGGCGGGATTTGGGCTCCTGAGTACTCATACGTGGTCTAGTGGATGTTTCTACCTTGCCTGTCTGTTCTGAAAACATAAAGGGGAGCGCCGACGATTGCACTGGTGGGAACCAAGCCGAACTCTGTAGAACGGCTGTCCAAACTCACGTCTCGATTATCCCCCATCACGAAGTACTCTCCTGCAGGGATGATGAGAGGGCCAAAATTGTTCATCCAAACCGGAGGCCGACCCGTATGCTGAACATAGGATTCGTCGCGAGAGCTGCCATTTATGAGAATTGCCCCGTTGTTTCCCCCGATCACATCTCCTCCCACACCAATCACACGTTTGACATAGAAAATGCTTTTCCGCCTGAAAATAATGACGTCCTGATGACTGGGGAGTTTGCGGTCAAAGCATCGCGTATCCACGACAATATGGTCGCCGGCAAGAAGCGTCTTTTCCATCGAAGTTGACGGAACTTCCATAACCCGGAATCCAGAAACCCTTAGCGCAAGGGTCGCGAAAAGGCTTGCGATAGTAAAGGCCAGAGGGACCAGGGCGATCAACCAAAGTCTTAATCGCCAACGGTTAGCGGAAGATTCCGTTAGGAGTGTGGCGCACACCGCATAAAGATAGAGACAAATGCAGAGGACGTAGAGCGCGACAAACCCGGCATAGTAGCGTGGAAGACGGGCAGGCCAAAAGCAGATGAGCAGTACCAGAAAGATGCCAAGGAGAGTAGCTCCTTTGCGGCGTTGACCCATGAGAATGTGACCGGCCCCGGGGACGACCATGGAACTGACGACAGCAAGCCACCGCGTCCGGCTGCCAGTTCCTGATTCGTGCTCCGTTGCAAGCGTCGAGGGGTCGCCTGGCATGGGTTCGAGCATGCGGTCGCCAATATAGCAGACATAACGCACTACCTCTAACTCACCACATCGGCGTCCAGAACACGCTCCTGCTCCAGATAGTGCGAAACCGCATACTGGGCCAAGAGCGGCGTTTGTAGCCGGATTTCAGCTCCGATCCATTCTCCCTTGGCATGGGGAGCGTTCGCGGGATTCTTAAATGGGCCGCTTGATCCGAACTTCGGACCAAACTCGGCGCTCTGGATCTGGTCGAACTGCTGGATTCCAAGCCAGGCTTCGTCGCCTACCGTGCCTGAGACATCGATTTTTAATCTTACGATCGACATAAGCAAATGACCGCTGCTGACGGGGAAGACCTGCAACCTAGCTGTGCGGGAACCACCGGTACAGCATGAAGTATACGAGTACGCCGGTTACGCTGACGTACATCCATAGCGGCCACGTCCAGCGCGCGATGGCGCGGTGCTTATCGTATTTTCCTCGCAGTCCGCGGGAAAGAGTGATAACCACCATGGGCACAATCACGATCGCGAGGGTGACATGGGGGATGAGGACAATCAGGTAAACCACATGCCAAAAATGGCTGCCGAGAAAACGGATATCACCAACGTGATAATGGAAATACAAGTAGCACGCCAGAAACAATCCGGAGGAAACCACTGCGGCGATCATGCAAGCGCGATGGGCTGCGACTTTGCCGCGCATAATCAAGCTGCGGCCAATCAGCAACAGAACCGCACTGGCTCCATTCAAGCTAGCGATCAGCCCAGGGAAGTAGGCATATTGCTCAGGAATCACGCCAGTGGCCTCGTGGTACGTCGATTTACCATGAAAAAAGATAAGCTGAACATGGCGGCTGCGAACAGACCCAGCGCCGTCATGGAGAAGGGCAGGGAAGTCAGCGTGGGGCTTGCGGGGAAGAGCAGCCCGCGCAAGGCTTCGACGCCATAGGTCAGCGGATTCGCGCGCATGACCCACGCCAGCCATCCAGATGCTCCGGAGAGCGGAAACATTGCACCTGACAGCAACCACAACGGAATCAGGAAGAGGTTAATGATGGCGTGGAAGGCCTGCGTCGAATCCATGCGCCAGGCGATGGCAAAGCCTAATGCTGTAAGCGCAAACGAAACCAGGAATACAACCAGTGTCACCAGCAGGAAATCGCTAATGCCCATTCGCACGCCGATAAGCGGTGCAAACGCCAGAAAGATCAAGCCTTGGATTGCTGACAATGTGGTTCCGCCGAGAACTTTGCCGAGCACAATTGCCGAGCGAGGCACCGGGGCTACCATCACCGACAGCAGGAAGCCTTCTTTGCGATCTTCAATGACTGACATCATGGTGAAAATGGAAGTGAACAGGACGATCATGATCAGTGCGCCGGGATAGAAATAGTCCAAATAATGTTGCTGCCCGGCAGTGTTGCCAGAGCGAAATGACGTTCCGAAGCCGGAGCCGATTACTACCCAAAATATGAGCGGAGAGGCGATGACTCCCACCACGCGGCTGCGCTGGCGGTAGAAGCGAACGATCTCCCGCCACCACAGTGTGAAAGCGGGCAGGATAATGCCTGCCGAGATTGGCACTGGTATAGCTGCGGCGCGCGTGGCCATGCTATTTGTGCTCCTGCGTCGGGGGCACGGCGGTTTTGGCAAAACGTTTGCGAAGTTCGATGTAAGTATTCAAGAAGAGAATGCCGGACAAACTCAGCAGGATCAGGCTCAGAAACAAACCGTCCACCGTGGTTGCGGTACCGTTCATCACCGTCCATGCAATCCCCAGGAGGGGCACGATTCCCAACACAATCGAAAGTAGCAGCATTGAATTCGTATCTCCTCGGTTTACTTAGCGTTCTTCGCGATTCCTTTGCGCTCTTTGCGTTAAAGCTTTTTACCGCGAAGGACGCGAAGATTACGCCAAGGGCGCAAAGAACATCTATTGCTCAGATCGCTGACTTCCCTCGGTCCAGAACCTGTGCCCGGTACGGCGAATGAAAACGTCTTCGAGCGTGGGCTTGCTGACCGAGACTGCGTCAATCTCTTTCGGAAACGCTTCTACCACTTCGGTAAGGAAACGATGGCCGTGTTCGCGCTCCAGCCGAACTTTGCCCTGAAGGACCTGCGCCTCGAGACGAAATCGCTGTCGTACACGTTGTGCCAGAGACTCGGGATCGCGGGCTTCCAACACAATTACGTCGCCGCCAATTTCCTGCTTCAATTCGCTGGGAGTGCCCAATGCTA
>Ga0308309_10001354_pt1 | contig 14613 bp, 13 predicted proteins | sample HubBroMetageWFT5_FD_192491 | JGI IMG/M metagenome (GOLD analysis project Ga0308309, IMG submission 192491) | Warmed and freeze-thawed soil microbial communities from the Hubbard Brook experimental Forest, New Hampshire - Hubbard Brook CCASE Soil... | ecosystem: Environmental > Terrestrial >...
CCGGGGGATTGCTGCCAACAATCGTGCCCGCGATTGGCGTCAGGCTACCGCCATTAGCAATCGTGAATCCCGCGATGTTCGAGCTGCCCGCGTTGGAGACATAAACGGAGCGGCCATTGGGAGTAATGGCATTCCAGCAATTGGCTGCGCCCAGCGTGGGGACGCTTTGGCTGACGGCGGTCAGCGTGCCATTCGCCTGCACGCTGTAGGACGACACGGCCGAGGCATTGACCCCGCCCGCAGGGCCGGTCTCCGAAACGATCAACTTGCCATCGGGGGCGAAGGTCGCCGAGAAGGCTCCCGGCGCAGGACTGGGATTGACTACGACTGGACCCGGCGTCCCGTCGGCATTAATGGGGAAGATGTCAATGTTGTTGGCCAGCCGCTCGGTCACCGACAGGAAGCGGCCGTCCGGACTGATGCTGATCGAGGCGCCGCCCGTGGCGTTGGCGCTGAGGAACACCGTGGAATTCGGAAGCTGGCGCAAATGTCCCTGGTGCTCGAGTTGGAAGGCGACCACGCTGCCGGCTCCGCCCTGGTTTAGGACGTAAACAAGGTTCTGCCGCTGCACGACCGCGACCGGATTGCTGCCGCCCGAAGCTTCACGATCGACGACGGACATGCGGTTGTTGTGAATGCCAAACACGGTGATATCGCCGCTGCCGGCGTTGACTGCAAACAGGAACGAGTGATCGGTGCTAAGGGTGAGCGAGCCTTGCGACTCGAGCGGGTCGTTCACTCCGCCGCTTCCCCTGCCCCCGGTGTTGTAGCCAGGGCCTTGAGAAAATGTTCCATCGGCGTTCCGCTCGAAGGTCTGGACTTCATTGTGGTCGGCATTGTTCGTCATCACGAATACGGTTTGCGCTTGCCGGGCCGCTTCGGCGGCATACAATCCGGGCGCGAAGGCGATGAGTCCCAGCACAGCCGCCAGGAGCCCACAAATTTTCCTCTGCATAAACTTCCCCTTCATAACTGAAATTACGCCCTCGAGGTGAGGCCGATGCCGCGCGCATAGCTCGGCGATCACGAGGGGAGGGCGCAGCGATAGGAACCGCAGCCCCGGAAAAAGAAACACGTCCTGCTCCGATTCTTCGAAAAATAACAATTGGCTTTCGCGGGAACTTGCCAAGCGAGCCACAAAATGTTGCGATGGGAACAAACGAAGATTCCACTCGGGCCAGAAAAGAACTGCGAAACTGGCGGGGGACTCTTAGTTACGAAAGGACAATACCGCGAATTATACTTTCGTAATCTTGACGAATGTTGGTTCGAGGGTACTCTGATATGTTGGGCTTGGTGCCAAGATTTTGCAGCGTCAACTTCCGTGGAATGTAACCCGATCTAGCCATACTTATTCCCGTCGGGAAGCAGATTAAGCGGCCACGACAACCGCTCCCTCGGCCCGGCCTACACATGGCAGTACATACCCGGCATTCTTCTGCTCAGCGGTGAGCCCGTCTTCGGTGTCCATCCGAACGGTGCCGCTCAGGACTCGCGTGGCGCACGTACCGCAGAGGCCTTGGCGGCAGCCATACGGTATTTGCACGCCGTTTGCCTCTGCGACCTCCAGCAGAGTGTTTCCAGCTGAACCTTTACAAAACTTCTCTGAACGCATGAAGGCTACCGTTTCGACTGGACGCGCCTCCCAGACGTGAGGCTCCGTAGAGCCCTTGCTTTCCCCGAAACTTTCCTGAAGGATGCGGTCCTGGCTTACGCCCAGCCTCGCCAGAATCTGGCGCGCGCTGTCCATGAATCCTTCCGGACCACAAAGAAAGAAAGTGGGTGTGTCCAGATCGATCAGGTGCCGGGATACAAACTCCCCACTCAGGCGTCGGCTTTGCCCATTCCAGGTTGGATCGGGACGCGACAGGCACACCTCGTACTTAAAATTGGGGAGAGATGCTGCCAGTCTCGCCAGTTCGTTTTGGAAGATGATGTCGGTCGCGCTGCGCACACAATAAAGCAGTCTGACCTGAGTAGTGAGTTTAAGATCGTCGACATAGCGCAGCATCGAAATCATGGGCGTGATCCCACTTCCAGCGGCAATGAGAACTATGCTTCTGTGCAGCGTCTTGTCAAAGTAAAACCTTCCATACGGCCCGCTTGCGTCCACTGTAAGGCCTGGCTTGGCCTGCTCATTGAGGAAAACAGACACACAACCATTTTCCATGCGCTTAGGTGTGATCTCCACATATTCATCGTGGATCGGCGAAGAGGAAATTGTGTAGGACCGTAAAACTTGTTGGCCCTCGACGGTCCACTGGAAGGTCAGAAACTGCCCCGGTTTCGCGCATAGCCTTCTGTCGTCCAGGATTTGGAAGCGCAGCGTCTTCGCATCGTGTGTTTGTTGCTCGGTCTGTACCAACCGAAGACGCATTGGGCTCGTCGCGTTTTCCTGGTTAACCAATGGGGTTACTCGCGGAGAAATTTCCCGAACGAGCAATGATTCCATGGAAGCGCGGGGCTGTCTTCTCTTCTTAAACGCCAAGACGCACTGAACCAGGCACCCCGCCACAACCAAGCCGACCGCAACCTTTAATCCCAGACTTCCCGCGCTTGCCGAACGAAGAAGCGCCGAGAATGTAGGAATGGACACCAGCACGAACGAAATCACGAAAATCGCTATTCCCAGTGCCTTCAGCGACGAATGGCTTTGCTTGTAGCGGCGCGCCATCAACAGTTTCAGTAGAAGTAGAGGCACGAGGGCTAGCACAAGCACAATATGCAGAACCAGAGACATAGGCAGATGACTTGTTATGCCCGAACCAGCAAGTCTCTGACTCATGCTGTAGGCCATGATGCAGAACAGAATCACAAACAAGTACCCACCCACTCGATGAACAGCGATCAAGCGGGTTCTCGTCCTTCCGTCGCGCGAAGGCTGGGACGCTTCCAGCATCACTATCACATTGACGGCGGCCAGTGTGACAAAGATAATGCCGGCGACGATTGCTAAACTCTCTGACATAGTCTTCGAGTCTTACTGCACCACGACCTTACCGGTCATCTTCGGGTGGATCGTGCAGTAGTAGGGATAGGTTCCCGCCTTGGTGAACGTGTAGGAGAATGTCTCGTCTGTATCCATTACCTTCGACTTCCAAACTCCCTCCGTGCTGACCGACGTATGGGGAATATCGTCGCGATTGGTCCATGTGACCCTAGTTCCGACGGTTACCGTAAGCGTCTGCGGTTCAAAGCTGAAATTATCGATCTTCACTTCCGCGGTCGCCGCTGAGGGCTGGTCATTCGCCCTGACGCTCGACAGCCCGGGGACCAGCGCCAGCATCGCAATCATTACCGCCATCGCCAAGCCTGGGATCCACATATTTTTCATGACTCTCGCTCCATTTCCTGCTGCGGGTGCGCAGCGTTCTGAGTAGATAACTGGCGGCAGTCATTTTTATTCCGTAGTTATTCTTCGGACATCATCCGAACGGGAGGGTAGCTTCGTCTTGGTCGACGACAAGTGTGCGATGCTCATCTGCCGGCAGCGATTCTGATGCACCCGCGGCAGTTTGACCAGAATGATGGTTCCTAACTCGGACGTACGCTCGACTTCAACCGAACCTTGGTGGTCATCAATGATCTTTCTTACGACTGCCAGCCCAAAGCCGCAGCCGTTGCTCTTTGCGGCGGTCACAGCGGGTTCAAACAGAGTGTGGCGGATGCCTGCCGGAACTCCTGATCCGTCATCGCAGACGCGAATCCGGAATTGCTCCTTGTCTGAGATGATTTCCACACTGATGTTGCCGCTTCTGGTGGTGGCTTCGCACGCATTCAGGAGCAAGTTGAAGAAGACCCTTTCTAGCTTGCGGGCGTCGAATTTCCCACTCATGACACCCCGCGTAATCACGTTGATCGGTCGTTGCCGCCAGGGGAGGCGAGAGTTGACAGCGCCCAAAGCCCGTTTTGCAGTCTCCTCCAGGTTGGCCAGTACAGGGTTAATAGTCGCGCCGTCACTGCCGAGCACCCGCAAGGAATCGATGAGATCGGTCATCTGTTCGGATGCAGCCTTGATCTCCCTGTAAATGCCATCTTTATTCCCATGTACTGAATCCGCTTCGTACAAGAACTCGATGTTGGCAAGAAGGACCGTGAGATACTGGCGAAGATCGTGGCAGACGGAACTCTTCTCTTGAATAAGGTTCGCTAGTCTCTTTGAATGGGGGTGGCGTTGCCCTGTTCGCTCAACCGGTAGGGCGCTTCCCTCGAACCCGACATGTCGATTTGCGCCGCCTGGCGCCTCTGTGTCTGCACGAATGTCAATCGCGTCGGTGTGTGGAAATGCTGACATAACCTCATCTGCTTGCGTCGTCGACCTGCCGACAAAAAGCTGGGTGGTCAGATCGAGGGCGGATTTCTTGCGGTTACTCATGACGGCTTCCTTTATCACTTGCCTTCTTTGTGCGGGGCCGCGGAGTGCATGGCCTTTGCGTTAGCGATTTATGCCTGGTTTCGGGTTCTGGCTTCGGCATAGAGCGCGGCGCACTGCGCCTTGAGATCGTCATGACCGGAGTGACTCGCGAACTTGCTTCCGGGCTCGGGCCAGACGAGACATAACGGTTCCGATAGGGATCGACAATATTTCAGCGATCTCTCTGTAAGACGCATCTTCAACATCACAGAGCAAAATGACTTCGCGAAAGATGACTGGCAATTGCTCGATTGCGCACCGAACTGCGTCGATGCTGGAACCCTCGATGAGCAGCGACTCGGGAGTGGCAGAAGTCGCGGGCAAAACAGGGAAGTCCTCCTCCGTGTCCACGGCAACGGTCATCCGCCGCGATAGCTTTGAGCACGAAGTTAGAAAGGTGTTTTTTAGGATCTTGAATATCCACGCCCGAAAATTGGTGCCAGGTTGAAATGATGCAAAACTGTGTAAAGCTTTTAGATAAGTTTCTTGTACGAGGTCCTCGGCATCGGCCTCGCTGTGCACAAGCCAACGCGCGAAGTTGTAAAGGGAATCGAACAGGGGAATGGCCAACTCTTCGAACCCCGGCAACGACTTGTCGTCGCGTGAAGATGAAATCTCGAATACGGCTGTCCGGTTTGAACCAACTTCAATGCGCGCCACTTTACTCCCCGTCTCAAACCAAAACTCGGTCGCACCCAATCTGCGCGCCAAGTCCTCGAGCGTCAATTCACTGAGGCTTTTCTTTGCATATTCGGGGGGTTGCTAGCCAAGTAGTTGACGAATAGCAACTTATCTCCGCACATATCCTGACTTGGTATCTGTGCGAGGGGTGCTAGACTTCCATTCGAGGCCCAATGGAACCGACGCGGCACACTTCCGTCGTGCGATTTGGAAGTTACGAGGTCTCCTTCCGGACGGGCGAAGTACGGAAAGCCGGTATGAGAATCCGGATCCAGCAGCAACCGATGAAACTGCTGGAGATATTGCTAGAGCGGCCGGGAGAAGTCGTCACACGAGAGGAATTGCGTGGCCGAGTTTGGACCGGCGAAAGTTTTGGTGATTTCGACCAAGCCGTCAACATAGCAATCGGAAAGCTCCGCAGCACATTAGGGGACTCGGCTGAGAATCCGCGATATATCGAGACCGTTCCAAAACGTGGCTATCGGTTTATAGCGGACGTATCGTTTGTCGATGCAGACGCCCGCCCAAAGAAGCCGGAATCCGCGGCCGCGGATCTGGGAACGCCTGAGCTGAGGCAAAAGCTACCGGGCGCGGAATCGGCGGACGCTCCAACAGGCAGGTTTCTGGCGGCACGTCGTACCCTCGTCGCTCTGGCGGTTGTTCTGATTGTGGCTATTGTCGCCGCCTGGCTCTTCCGTTCGCGTACCCATACGCCCGCGGGCATACGATCCCTGGCGGTGCTTCCGCTGGAAAACCTCTCTGGCGATGCTTCACAGAATTACTTCGCCGACGGCATGACGGACGAGTTGATCACCGACCTGGCTCAGATCAGTGCTTTACGGGTAATCTCCCGAACCTCTGCAATGGTTTACAAGGGAGCGCGCAAGCCTCTTCCGCAGATCGCTCGTGAGCTGAACGTGGACGCGGTGGTGGAAGGCACCGTGCTCCGGTCGGGCGACAAGGTCCGCATCACGGCACAGTTGATTGACGCCTCCACAGACAAACACTTATGGTCCCAGAGCTATGAAGGTGAGCTGCGTGATACCTTGGCAGTCCAGAACAGGGTGGCGAGTGCCATTGCAGATCAAATTCGAATCAATTTGACTCCGCAAGAGCAAGCGGCGCTGAAAAGTGTTGAAGTCGTTAATCCGGAAGCTTACGAGTCCTATCTCAAAGGACGTTACTTCTGGAATAAGCGGACGGCGGATGAGTTGAGGGTTGCCCTGGCTTATTTCAACCAGGCAATCGAACAGGACCCAAAATATGCTCGAAGTTATTCCGGCTTAGCCGATACCTATGCTTTGCTGGGGGACTGGCAATATGCAGCGATGTCTCCCAAGGAGGCATTCCCTAAAGCGAAGGCGGCGGCGATCCAAGCTCTGGAATTGGACGGCTCGCTGGGCGAAGCCCACAACTCGCTGGCATTTGTCCTGGATGGGTTCGACTGGGATTTGGAAGCTGCCGGGAGGGAGTTTCGACGGGCCATTGAACTAAGCCCTGGCTACGCAACGGCTCACCATTGGTATGCCTGGCACTTGAGTTTATTGGGTCAATATGACGAAGCTATCGCCGAAATGAGAAAAGCGCAAAGTCTGGACCCGCTGTCTCTTATCATTAACTCGGATTTGGCGGAGCTCCTTATCCTTGCGCACTCATATGATGAATCCATGCAGCAAAGCCTTAAGACGATCGAGATGGATCCCAACTTTGCTCTTGCGCATAACCAACTTGCCGAGGCGTACATTCAAAAGCACATGTACGAGAAGGCAATCACAGAACTCCGAAAAGCGGTCCAGCTATCCGGAGATAGTCCGACCTCCACGGCCAATCTTGCTCGCGCCTATGTGCTATCCGGCAAGAGGAACGAAGCGGTACAACTGCTGAACAATCTTAAGAAGCGCTCAGATCTTGGTACTTCGAGCGCTCCGGAAATTGCCATGATCTATGCATCTCTCGGAGACACGGACCAGGCAATGGATTGGCTTCAAAAAGCCTACAGTGATCGGTTTAACCCCGGGGTCCTGCTTCGGCCTGGCTTCGATCCCCTGCGCTCTGATTGGCGCTTCCAAGATCTTGTACATCGGATTGGCCTACACGCGTGAAAGGTTGAACTGTAGTTCGGCCAAGAAGCCGAATGCGTGCCGACGGCGGTACCGGTTGCAGTAGCGGTTAGATCACCCAATTCGGAAATGGGTATTCGCCAAAATCTCGCTCGTCGATCACCCAGAACCTACCGCGTCCTATGACTTGGAATCACATTGGGCATAACGTTCTCTTCGACACTCCTGTTCGAGAGAGATCGAAGAGTCAAGAAGAATTCCTCGCTCCAGACCCGGTTCTTGGTCACTCTCCGGACGGGTCCGTCCAATAGACTTGGTTATTGAGCACTGTGCAGGAGTTCAGTCAACTGCAGGATTGTCCCGCCCCCGGCATCTCCTATGACGACAAATCGCAGCCCCCCTTGGGTCCACGTCCGCAGACTGAACGAGGATGCTTGGCCCGCAAGAGAGGACACCGGGAGATCGATCTGAGGTGTTTCCCGGAAGATAAAGGCGGAAATGCGGTGGCGCTGATAACCGAATATGAGGTGCGCTCCGGGTTCTTGGTGGAAGTAGGTCACCCGTCCTCCTACCAATATGAAAGGAGACCCTTGCAGTTCGGGCAGGTTGAAAGTGAATGGGATTCGCCCCTGAAACCAAGGTTTCACAGTATGTCGATCAGTAGAGATGACTTCAACTGGATTTGCACTGGCCAGATTTGTCACATGGAGATCGGCAAACTCGGCGAGAGCTCTCGATTCCTGCAGCCGGTTCACGGCTATAAATAAACCCGCTGCAACTAACAATAGAGCCGCGGCAGCAAGTGCCCAACGCGGCCACGTTCCCGAGATGAATCGGCCAAAGTGAGTCCAACGACTTTTTGGTTCGGCGCGCGCCGGTTGAGCTTCGCCCTCAGCCAACGCGAATATCCGCGCGCGCAGCTCTGGAGGACCGGCATACCGGCTCGCCGCCCTGCGGATGGCAACCTTGCTTTCTGTAACGACTAATGCAGAAGCCGCGCAGGCAGCGCATGTCTCCGCATGCGTACGAAAGGCAGCCATATCAGAGGGCTGCAGTTCAGCGTCCACGTAGGCATCAATTCTGGTCTGCCACTCAGTGCAGGGCATTGTTCGTCCCATTTCTCAGCTGACGCCAACGTGCGCAAAAATGCGAAAGACCCAGGCGCGAAAATCAGTATCGGGCGTGAAGGATGAGAATCCACGAAAAGCCTTGGCAAAGGCTTCCTGGGCTACGTGTTCGTCCCCGGTTTCGTCATGCGCCAGCCAACGTGCGAAGTTACAGAGCGGGTCGAAAAGGGGCAACGCCAACCGCTCACAGTCTTCGCCAGTGCCGCTCTCAGCCTTCACTCCTCATCCTGCCTAACTCTCTTGTTCACAATTTTATTCCCAAAATTTTACTTATTTTCTCTGTCGTTCTTTCGCCCCTGGACGGGAATAAACGCAGCCCCCACTAGTTAGCAATGGTGACACGTTATTCGAGGTGCACACAGTGAAGGAAACAAAACACCGTAACGCTGGCGAGATCGAGGTAACCGATCAGATCTTGCACGACCACAATCATGATGGCATTGACCGCCGCGGTTTTCTGAAATGCATGGCCTGGGCCGGGACGGGCGCCTTTTGCGTGATCAAAGGGGGTGTACTCAGTTCCTACAGCCTGGGACGGCTTTCCGAGTTCGAGAAACATGCCGCCAAGGGAGAACTGAGCTTCGTCCAGATCAGCGATAGCCACATGGGTTTCGACAAGGCAGCAAACCCAGACGTGGTGAGTACTTTCAAGGCTGCGATAGACAAGATTAATGCCTTACAAACCCCTCCTGCATTCATTCTGCACACCGGCGACATCAGCCATCTATCGAAGCCGGCGGAATTTGACACTGTCGATCAGCTGTTAAAGACAGCCAGCGCAAAGGATGTCTTCTTTGTGCCTGGTGAGCACGATGTCCTTAATGACGACGGCAAGCAATATCTGGAGCGTTACGGCAAAGGCTCGCAAGGCGCCGGCTGGTACAGCTTTGACAACAAAGGCGTGCACTTTATGGGCCTCGTCAATGTGATGAATCTGAAAGCAGGCGGCCTGGGCAGCCTCGGAGCAGAGCAACTGGAATGGCTGGAGAAGGACGTTAAGCATCTTTCCAAGAGCACACCGATTGTCGTCTTCGCCCACATTCCACTCTGGAGCGTTTATCCGGAGTGGGGATGGGGAACGGACGACAGCGCCCAGGCGCTTTCTTATCTGAAGAGGTTTGGTTCCGTCACCGTTTTGAATGGACACATACACCAAACCATGCAGAAAGTCGAAGGCAACATCACGTTCCACACCGCGACCTCTACAGCATTCCCTCAACCAAAGCCCGGCCAGGGTCCTTCGCCCGGACCAATGAAGGTTCCGGCGGATCAACTACGGACTTTGCTGGGGGTAACTGACGTCAACTACGTTCAGGGCCGGCACGCCCTGGCCCTGGCCGACAGCGACCTCGTTTAAGTCAAGAAGCAGCTGTCGCTCGCTCCTCTGCCGGCTGACAACGTAAGAGCGGTCGAACTGACTGCCTCAATGCAGCCAGGTAGCAGCCAGGCTGGGGAAACCGGTGCTACTCGCCCGCAACGGGGTTTTCGTGGAACGAATCTTGGTTATCGATGCCGATCCGGAGCTTCAGCGGGCCGTTCGGCACTCCTTAGAGCCCGCGGGCTACACAGTGGTTCCCGGCGTCGACGGCTGTACTGCGATGAACATCTTTCGCGCCACAGCGCCGAGGCTTGTCGTGCTCGATACTCGTTTGCCCGGAAAGTCCGGTGAGGATATTTGCCGCGAGATCAGAAACGAATCCACAAGTGTCCCCATCCTTGTGTTGAGTGCTGCCAGTGAAGAGATAGACAAGGTTCTCCTATTTGAGCTTGGAGCCGACGACTATATGACGAAGCCATTCAGTCCACGCGAACTTCTGGCGCGCGTTCAAGCGGCCATCCGTCGTGCTTTTCGGAAGCCATCGCCCGAGCCCAATATATTCAGATTTGATGATGTGGAAGTGAACTTAATGACAATGGAAGCGTCCCGGCACAACTCCACGATACCGCTCACAACGCTAGAGTGCAGGTTGCTGAGATTCTTCTTGCATAGCGCAAACCGAGTACTTCCTACGGCCGAGCTGCTCGCTGCGGTTTGGGATGATTCGGTTCGACGCTCCTCGCATGCCGTCAGGGTTCACGTCTCGAATCTGCGTCAAAAGCTTGAGAACGATCCTGCCCGTCCCGTACGCCTGATAACTGTGTATGGAGTAGGGTATAAATTTGTGCTGTGACTCTCTGATCCCTCAAGTTGGACAAGAGTATATGAGCATCAACTCGCTGCAAGTGCCGCTGTCGTCGTCCACACCATAGTCTGTCTGACCATCACAAACCACACTTTATTGCCACAGCCGAGAACCGCTGTGTAGTCGGGTGTGTGCGCGTCGCCGGGAATAAAAGGGCCGCTCGCTAGTTATTGATAATGACACGCATTAACTGCCGACTTGCCGGGCAGCTGTTGATTTGAAGGCGCGGTTAGGTTCGTGCTCTACCAGGTGAATATCGCAACATAAGCACAACCTACCCAGCGTAACGGTAAATTATGTAGCTACAGTACAACATAGTGACATCACATTCACCTATCCATGACAAGAGTAGCGTTCTGGATATCCTACTATCGACAAACAGTCCACCCAACCAGATTAGTGGACAAGAAAGAGGGAAGACGTTATGAAGAACCCAGAAGACATCCTTGGGCGACGGGTAAATCGTCGCTCATTCTTGAAAAACGGAGCTATAGCCGCCGGTACGGTAACAGCTGGTGCCGCACTGTTAAGCCATGGCCTGCCCGCATTTGGCCAAGAGTCCAAGACGGGGGGCAGTCCCACCAAGGGAGACATCGCAATTCTCAGATATCTTGCTGCGATTGAGCTTATCGAGAGCGACCTTTGGCTGCAGTACCAGGAACTCGGTGGCGTTCAGGACAACGAAGTATCAACCCTGGCGAGTCAGCTGATTCCGGGCTATCCCGCCCAGCCCACTGGGGGAAGCGGACCCTATATGCAGGCTCTATTACCCCTCGACGGCGACATGTCGCAGTATATTCACGACAATACCGAAGATGAATTAACTCACGAAGTCTTCATCAACAAGTACCTGACTTCGAAGGGTGCTGAGTCCGTCAGCCTCGATCGGTTTCGTACCCTGCCCAGTAGTAAGGCGACGGGCGCTAACCAAGTCGGAAGGATCACCAACCTGACGCAGCTAACCGTAGACACAAGCTGGTGGACGCGGTACCGCAGCCGCACAGGTAATCCCGATTTCGGAGATACGTTCCCGCAGGCCATCCCGACCTTGGCAGTTGGAAGGCATACGGCAATTCCCCGGACTGACAACGATTTGAACAACCCAGATTTCCTGCAGGCGATCGCCAACACCGCAGGGTTTCACTTTGCCTACATCGAACAAGGTGGTGCCAGTCTTTACCCCCAGTTAGCTCAGCGGGTGAGCAGCGTGGAAGTGTTGCGGATCCTGCTCAGTATCGGCGGTACTGAGATCACACACTTTCAGACCTGGCATGACAAAGCGGGCAATGCGCCGCCGTTGACCGACGTCGTGGATCCGGTAACCCATGTAAAGGTGACGTTTCCAAACCTGAACGCTCCTCCGTTTGGCGGAGAGGACTTTCAAACCAACCTAATCATGCCCGAGCCAACTGTATTCTTGAGCAAGCAGTTGCCGGCAGTTTCCATAATTCGACCGACGGCGACGGAAGGAGCCGCACTGGCTACCCTGAAGTCGTTCATTCTTGATGGGCTGTTCATTGGACAGTCGCATGAGTTCTTGCAATTTGTGGGCGACCTGGCACGCGACGCGGATCAGGCCCAACGCGAAGGCTAGCAGGGTAAAGCAAGCCCAGAGCGGCAACGGCAGGACCAAGTTCACAAATCAGTGCCTTGGTGAAGCGGAGACGAACCGGCCGGGTGCACTAACCCGCGGCCGGCGACAGAGAAGGACGAACAGGACCAGCGAAGATTGTGGGCCCTTCATTTCCCCAGCCAGTCATTTTCGTCGGTCCTGTACCTTCTGAGATCAATTACGAAGTTTAACGGAGGTCATCATGTTCGACGGTTTGTTTCAGCCGATGCATTTAATAGTAATTCTGTTCATTGCCTTGTTGGTATTCGGGCCAAAGAAGCTGCCCGAGTTAGGCAAGGGGCTTGGCGATGGAATTCGCAGCTTCAAGGACTCAATGAGAGGCAATGAAGAAGCCATCGCAAAGACAGACGACGCCACCGTTGCGACAATTGGCGAAAACGACGCCGTATCCCGACAACACAGCTAGCTCGAAGGAACGGTCGCAACCCGCTAGTCGATGTGTTTCGGCGATGGCTTGTATCGACAGAAAAGGGTCCTCAGGGCTGCAGCCCGCTGTGTCGACGGAGAAGTAGGGTCGAAGGCGGCCTTTTCTAAATAGTGGTTGTAATAGTTTGTCGTGCCCCTCTATTCGGCGGAGCACCGGCTATAAGTTGACGTTGAGGTTTTAGCAATGCCAAGTATTTTATTCATCTCGCTGATTGCTTTTCTGGTCTTTGGACCAAGGAAGCTGCCGGAGATCGCTACCCAGGCCTTGCGGGCACGAGAGCCATGGGAACGGCTGATGAAGCAACTGACCGAATCGTTGAGTGGCCGTAGTCGGGGATCGGACTCGATCTCGACACCCAGTGCCGGGCAGGCGAAGCCAACGGCAACTCCAGCCGAGCTGCTCTCATCGCTCGCCAAGTCCGCAGGTGGCGACTAACCGATGTCTACTCTCGTAGTCAACACCGCCCAAAAGCCCGGCTCGGAAGAAATGACCGGCATGAGCTTCCTCCAGCACCTGGACGAGCTGCGGCGGCGAATTATCTACAGCTCTCTCCACGTCGTGGCTGGCCTGGGCGTTTGCTGGGGGTTTCACGAGCGGATTTTCGCGATCATGCAGAAGCCGATTATGTCGGCGCTGGCCAGTCATCACCTGGATCCCAAGCTGGTTTACCTGAATCCGACTGATCCCTTCAACATGTACCTGAAGATCTCGCTCCTGGCGGGAATCTTCGTGGCTTCACCGTTCGTGCTGTATCAGGTGTGGGCATTTATCGCGCCAGGGCTGTATAGAAACGAGCGTCGCTATGTGATGCCGTTCATGTTCAGCACTGTAGGACTGTTCCTGGCAGGCGGCTATTTCGGCTACAAGATGGTGTACCCGACGGCGCTGGATTTCCTCATCACCTTCAGCGGCCAGTTCACGCCGATGATCACAGTCGGCGAATATACCGATCTGTTTCTGACCATCATTGCCGGGCTGGGTATCGTCTTTGAGATGCCAATCCTGGTGTTCTTCCTGGCACTGATGGGAGTCTTGAGCGCGGCCTGGATGTGGCGCAACCTCCGTTATTCAATCCTGGTGATCTTCATCATCGCCGCGATCATTACGCCGACTACCGACATCATGAACATGTGCATCTTCGCCGCGCCCATGATCGTGCTGTACTTGGCAAGTATCGGTGTAGCGTGGTTCGTTCATCCGACGCAACGAAAGAAGCGGGCACAGAGCAGCTGAAAATAGGATGTCGTGACCGGGCACCATCTCGGACTCCCAGTGCTAATCGACCAATAAAGCTCTGCTGGCTTATGACTAAGAATTCGGGCCAAAGTACTTATCTTATCAATCTTATCGATTATTCAAAGATGAAGACACGGCGTAGCCCTTGGTTATTCACGAACGCGGCGGGACGGTCCCCTAATTTATACCACCAAGGGTTACCTCTTGAGCGGCTAGATCAATTAGTCTGGTCGCTGTTTGTTTCCGCTTTCAAATAGAATATCTCGACACGATAGTGTCAGCTGACTCTCTCACACGACGATCGAGCCGACACTATCAATACTGTCAGCTCTTTATGTCCTAGTATTTAGGTGCGCGCGAGCTGGAAGGTTGTTCAAGCAAGCTGATTGTCTACATATCAGATGTAGTTCGCTGACAACTTGCTAAACCTCTCGAACATACCTTGACAATTAGAGACCGCCGGCAATAAACGCTAGAGAATTAATCGCGAATCAAAACGGGAATAAACTTCCCAGTTGTCAGTTATGGATTCAGGCAACCGTGGTGGAGTGATTCAGAAACAACGCGACGGACGGACCGCCGCTTGTGGGGTCGGATTAGTGCTGATCGCCCTGAATACGGCGTGATGGAGCACACGAGATACTTCGCCGGTGAATCAACTAAATAAGACAAGGAATAGACAATGAACAAATGTAAATTACTTTCGATCGCCGGGCTGTTAGCACTTGGACTAACGTTCGGCGTCAACTTTGCGCAAGCCCAGGCGGGCAGTTTGGATCCCGCCTTCGGCACAGGTGGAACAGTAACGACGAACTTCGGGGGCGTGAGCGTCAGTCCGCTGACCGCCATCGA
>Ga0308309_10001355_pt1 | contig 14612 bp, 19 predicted proteins | sample HubBroMetageWFT5_FD_192491 | JGI IMG/M metagenome (GOLD analysis project Ga0308309, IMG submission 192491) | Warmed and freeze-thawed soil microbial communities from the Hubbard Brook experimental Forest, New Hampshire - Hubbard Brook CCASE Soil... | ecosystem: Environmental > Terrestrial >...
ATCCGCATCCTTGCCCCGCGATTGTTCCCAGGTCGCGGATTTGACCGGACGGAGTCTCGCGAGTTTATCTCGCTGCACCTCTCCGAAACCCCTGCCGACCCCCTTAGTGACACGGTAAGTCCATCAATAAAAGCGGGTTAAGGTGATCTGAGGGCAGGATTGTCTCACAATGAGCATCTCACAGGAACTATTAACCTATTTTGTAAGTCATTGAAAATGAAGGTGTTCATTTCCGAGATATTTCTTGACACCCCCCTTTTTAGGCTCATAAGATTTCGCCAGAAAGTTTTGACGGTTTTGATCTCCGTTAGAACTATTCTCCCTTGAAAGAAAAGGCTGCCCAAGTTGCCGGGCGGCCTTTTCATTTTGTCGCCGCATCCTCGATCGCTCGCACGGATGTTCTTTTTCGGATTAGGTCTTTCGTGGGAACGCTCGTGCGCTATAGTTCGTATCTCTTGTGGGACGCCACTAGTGGTTCGGTGAGGAGGAAATCATGTTCTGCGATAAATGCGGCGCCACGCTACAAGCAGATCAGCGTTTTTGCAGCCGGTGCGGAAAAGAAATCGCGGGACCGCTGCTGGGATTTCCGCAACGTAACCGCGTCCGGGAGCACGTTCGATTGCTCGGAATTCTCTGGCTGGCGCTATCCGCACTCGATGGCCTGATGGCGGTAGCCTCTTATATCGTAGCCAACACCGTTTTTAATCTGGGGACCCATCCAGAGCGACCCGCGTTCCTGCATCCCTTCCTGAGCCTTATTGCAACGGTCGTGATCGTAAAAGCTCTCGCAGGATTTGTCGTGGGCTGGGGTTTGCTGCAACGAGAGCCTTGGGCGCGCACGCTCGCTGTCATACTCGCGTTTGTTTCGCTCTTCTTCAACGTCCCCTTCGGTACCGCCCTCGGCATTTACACGCTCTGGGTCCTGCTGCCAGCCGAGTCCGACATCGAGTATGAGAGAGAAGTAAGAAGCGTCAGCGCAGTCTGAGTGCGGACTGCTCGTGTGGAGACTGCCAGTACGGCAACTGCTCACGTGGACGGGCGCCCTCGCACGTCCAGGGCGGAGCAAAGCCCCGCAGCGCATTTAGCAGCAACATGCTTTCCGGGCCTACGAGCCGCTCGATGGAAGGCCTCCTCGCAGTCCTACCCTTTACGCTACCTCCGCCCCCATTTAGAATCGAAGCTGGGCCGACGTAGCTCAGTTGGTAGAGCAGCCGATTCGTAATCGGCAGGTCACCAGTTCAACTCTGGTCGTCGGCTCCAGCTTTTTTTCCAAGAAATCCTTATCGGGCACTGACAGAGCAGCTTCCTTCTCGAATCTCAGCCACTAGGGACCCCTGTTTGCGCGCAAGAATTGCCGTATTCGTCGTGGTCATTCAGTCGATCCTTTCGCTCGCCCACTGGTTCATTTACCGGACTTGGATCGACTTCCGAGCAGTTGCTGACCCGCCGGGCATTACCGTCCCACAGGCAGCGTTGGCTTTACTGTCGGTAAGCTTCGTCGCCGCCTCTTTGTTGGCCTTTCGCTATTACAACGGGTTCGTGCGTGTCTTTTACACGATTGCCGCGGTCTGGCTGGGCATGGTGAATTTCTTCTTTCTTGCGGCCTGCCTCTGTTGGACCCTCTATTTCGGAGGTCGTCTAACCGGCTTACACGTGGATCTCCCCGCAGTCGCCGTCTTGGTGTTCAGCTTCGCGGCCCTCTCGGGCATCTACGCTCTCGTCAATGCCCAGTGGGTTCGCGTCAAGCGGATCACGGTGAAGCTGCCGAACCTTCCTCACATCTGGCGTGGAAGGGTGGCCGCGCTGGTTTCTGACGTTCACCTCGGCCACGTCAACGGCATAACATTCATGCGGCGAATCGTTGCCAGGCTCACAAGGCTCGGCCCGGACGTAGTCTTCCTCACCGGCGATCTATACGACGGAACCAAAGTCGATGCCGTCACCCTCGCTGCTCCCTGGAAAGAACTTTCGCCTCCGCTTGGGGCATACTTCATCACTGGAAATCATGAGGAGTTTTCCAATCCCTCGAAATATCTCGACGCGGTGAGCCGAGCCGGCGTGCGTATTCTCAGCGACGAGAAAGTGACTGTCGACGGCCTCCAAGTAGTTGGAGTGCACCACCACACTTCCGCCAACCCTGATCTGTTCCGGTCCGTCCTTGAACGCGCCGCACTGCAGCGCGAGGAAGCCAGCATTCTGCTCTCGCACGCACCCCACGCCCTTCCGATTCCCGAACAGGCTGGCATCTCGCTCCAACTTTCAGGGCACACCCACGGAGGTCAGTTCTTCCCCTTCACTTGGTTCACCCGGCGTATCTTCGGCGAATACACCTACGGCCTGAAGCGGTTCGGAAACATGATGGTCTACACCACAACCGGCGCCGGAACCTGGGGCCCACCGATGCGGCTCGGTACACAGCCCGAGATCGTATTGATTCAGTTCGAGTGAAGAGAGTTTCCCGCGACCCAGGCTCTCCAGAACAAACGACTCGAAGGTCCAGTATGAAATTGGCTGTACCTTCGCCCAATTTCAGGCAAGAACTAATACTTCTGCCAGTCGTACTTGTTTCCAGGCTGACTTATTGTTGGTGGCGGACGGCAAAGTCCCGCTGTAAAACGAAGCCGAGATAAGTCCCAACGAGACAAGTCCAGAGTGGAGTGAGGACCATGACTAAAAGCAGGAGCGGAAGAATCGCCTTAAGTGCCGGCGGGTTATTGCTAGCACTCATTCTGGGTAGTGGCGTTGCTATGGCACAAAACCTACAAGGAGTAATCAACGGACGAAGCGGCGCCACCATGACGCTGCAGACTCAGGATTCCGGAAACGTGGTGGTGATCCTCACGCTCTCCACTGAGGTCGACGAAGTTGAAGGGTTGCTCCATGCTCGCAAGAAAGAGATGGGCGTGACTGCTCTTGTGCCGGGTCTCCCGGTGCAGGTGCAGGGGTCTTACAATGCCCAGAACCAACTGGTGGCGGACACGGTCAAATTTAAAGGCTCCGACCTCAAGGCCGCGGAAGATATGCAGGCAGGCTTAGCTCCGACCGAGCAACAAGTCCAGGCGAACCAGCAACAAATCCAGCAAAGCGAACAGCAAATTCAGGCCCAGAAGCAGGCGCTTCAGCAACAGCAGCAAGAGCTCCAGGCAGAACAGGCGAAGACTGCCGCAAACGCTGCGGCGATCGCCGCGAACAAGGCAGCAATCGCCGCCGACAACAAGCGCTTCGGTGAGCTGGCTGATTACAATATCCTGGGGGAAGTGACGGTTTACTTCGGCAACGGCAGCACTGTGGTGGAATCGCAATACAAACCACAATTGCTGAATCTGGCGCAGAAGGCCAAGGGCATCACTGCCTACATCATTCAGGTGCAGGGATATGCCTCGAAGGTGGGCAGCGCCGCATTGAACCAACGGCTGAGCATGGAACGCGCAGATCACGTGCTCGAGTTCTTGGAACAGCAGGGCAACATTCCATTGACGAATGTACTCGCTCCGGGCGCAATGGGTACGAGCACGCAGGTAGCTCCCGATGCAACCGCGGAGGGTCAAGCCGAGAATCGTCGGGTGGTGGTCAGGATCCTCCAGAACAAGGGCATTGCTGGCACATAACCGGACGACGCAAATCCGTCGCGAATCCCGAACCCGCCGCCGACATTAATGTGGGGGTTTGGTTGTGGTTGAAGTTGTCACTCGCAGATCTGCATGGGTTTGTCGCATTTGGTCCTCGGAAGTCGGCGTTCCTCAGCCGCATCGTCGACAGCAAACATGACGTCGACTCTAAGGAATCTCAAAGCATCAAGCGGGCCTTTTACGCGCTTCGCCTTGTGCCTGTTGTCTTTTACTTTCTGACGTTGAACGTGGCTCTATTTGCCGTCCTGGGTGGATTCGTTGGGGAACACCTCAAGCCTGTTTCGCCGCTGAAGGGATAGGGCATCAATCTCGCCGGTAGCCTACCCGCTTGCTGCTCGCTCGCGGGGACTTCGCCTTGGGTCTCGGCTCGCTCTGGCCCTTGAGATTCAGCGCCACGGCAGCGCGGATGAGATCCTTCAAAGCCGCCTCATCGACCTTGTCGCCTTCGTGGATGTCGATGGCGCGCCTGACATTCCCGTCGAGGCTGGAGTTGAACAGACCTGAAGGGTCCTTCAACGCAGCTCCCTTGGCAAAGGTTATCTTGACGACGTTCTTGTAGGTCTCTCCCGTGCAGACGATGCCGCCGTGGGAAAAGACGGGCGTCCCCGGCGTTGTCGGCTTCACCCACTTCCGCTCTTCGACGATCTCAGGGTCTGCCTCGTGAATGATTCCACGCACTTTCGCGAGCATCTTCCCGCGCCAGTCCCCAAGTTCCTTGATCTTTTCGTCTATGAATGCGGAAGCAGAGATCAATGCAGAGGCAGATTCCACCGGGTCGGGCCTTTTCATGTACACCTCCAACTCTCGCACCTAATTTAACCGCGCTCAGCCTAACCTGCAACCTCCGCCAATGTTGGGAGCATGGGGATATCGCAAATTGAGTGGGATGTGCTGATGGATTGCTCGTGTGGGGCAGGCGGCCCCGCCCGCCAACTCCTGGAATGTAACAGCTTGCTTTGAAATGTCTTCTATGTGGAGCACACTGTGGAATAGGTTCCACATACGCAAATCATTCAAATCTTGCTGGATAAAAAGCTGCTATACGCCGCCGACCAGCCGCGAAGCGCACTAAGCGAAACCGGTCCGCTCTGGTGCGCGACGCCCTGCGGGAACATCTCCGTCGGCGGGAACTGCGGGCCGGTTAAGAACGCGACCGCCAGGGCTACTCGCGACAGTCGCAAGCCGAAGCGCGGGGTTGGGAGTCGGAGACCACGTGGCTGCAAGAATGGCGCGGGGCCAGATAGCCAGAGGTGAGGTTCGGCTCTACCAGTTTGCCGCGGCCCGACAAGGCGCCCGCCAGGAAACGACCGGCCCTCGTGCTCACCCGCGACAGCGCCATCGCCTATTTATGAAGTGTGTGCTGCCCTGCGGAAAGTCTGAAACGTTTTCGGTCTTGAAATCACTACTATCATAGATTCTTCGTCTCGCAAGAAGAGAGGAATGAACTGTAACCCAGAGGAGTAAACCATGGAACGCAAAAACAAGAAGTCTGAACGGCCGGCGACGCACCCCGGCAACACCGCCGATCTGGACAAGACGGAGAAAGGGCCTGCGCGCTTGTTCGCTCCGGGAAAGCCTCACGAGGTAGAAGCCGGACCATCCCGCCTGCAAAGCGCTCTTCGCCGCCAACAAACTGGGACGCCACGTGGAGTCGGATTTACAGGTCCTGCAAGCAGAGGCCTTGTAGATACAGCCGAAGCCGGCCCCCCCCGGATCGTACGACACCGTCAATAAAAACAATCAGCCACCGAGAATTCACAATTATAAGGAGAATCGAAATGTACATCCTGCCGTCGATCATCGTGTTCAAGGACGCTAACTTCAACATCGATAATTCGAATCAACTCATTAGCCTGGCTCCTGGCTGGGGATATAGTTACGTGGGCGATGGATGGAACGACGTGATTTCGTCCGTAGTCGTCCTCTCCGGCACCTGGCAGTTCTTCGAGAACGCAGGTTTCAATGGCGCATTTGCGACTGTAGGCCCGGGCTGGTACAAATTCGTGGAGGACCCTCAATTCAACATGCAAAATGACACGATTTCGTCGATTCTTTGCATCTCAGACCAGCCCCAAGGTGATAATCCCGTCGTCGACATCTAAACAACGGGATCGTTTTAAGGAATACTTTGTGCCGGCTGCGGAACTGCCCCACTCAAGCCAAAACCTGGCTTGAGTGGGCCACCCGTCACGCCGCGCAGACCGAAGGTGCTTTTACGTATTGGCGATTTCAGCAGCCGTTTTTCTTGCCGACCAGCAACACACCGGAGTCGAACTCTTCCCCGCCGTAGACCTCCTCGTAGACGCCACTGCCGATGTTGCCTTTCGCGGCGGGAGCGACGAACACTAGGCCGGCGTTCTGCCCCGTCCCCCCTGGGTCTTCGAAAGTCACCGTGAGGAGGTGGTTGATGAGTTGAAATGTGCCGAAAAGCGGGGTACCGCCGACGACCACCGAGGCCCTGCCGCTGTGCGGCCAGCCCAGGCTGCTATCGTCGGTCAGCGTCACACAGTACTTGCCGTTGGAGTGCTGCGAGTGGGTCACGGTCAGCGGCCAGTTGCCGCTGTAGCTCTGCGCCGTGGCGGCGCTGGGCGTCAGCGCAAAGGCCAGAACTGCCAGCGCCGTTGCCATGAATGTACTAACGTTCTTGATCGTTTTCCAGCCTCCCAATGAAAATCGTAAGTGAAGGTACTACGAGATATTCACCGAAGAAGACTCAGCCCGTTGTCTTGAAGATGTAAAACAATTGTAAGAAACTCTGATGCCAACTCAAGCCTGGTTTTGGCTCGACTGGGCATGTCCCGATCTCCCCAACTCTGTCATCCCGACCGGAACAGATCACCGCAAAAGCGATGATCTGTGGAGTGGAGGGACCTTGCGTTGTTACGTCGCCCGGTTGTAAGGGATGGGCGGGGATCGAGTGGGAATTGACAGCTCGAAAACACGAAAGAGCGACAGGAAGACTCCGTCCAGCAGCGGAACTGCCCGACTCAAGCCAAAACCGGGCTTGAGTCGGCCACCGGCTCAGGGCGATGTCAGCCAAGAGCCCGCCCTCTTGCAAAAAACGCGGCAGGACACCCGCTTTGAGGGTGTGAGGCATGGGCCAGCCCCCCAATACCCATCGCCGCTCAAGGACTAAAGGTTGTGCTGCGATTCATCAGAATTTAACAAATCCTTGACAGGGACATGACACAGTTCCTGAGCGCTGAAGTAAGCTTCGGCAGCGGTGACTCAGTCCGCACCGCGAAAATCCAGACCCAATTGGAGTGATAGATGACATACAACAGCGCGTCGAATGGTCGGTTGTGCTCTGTTGCGGCATTGTTGCTTGGCCTGTCCTGCTTCACTGCTGCTCAAACCCCCTCAGACCTCCCGAAAGGTCCGGGGAAGGTAATCGTCCACCCAAAATTCGGCGGGGGGATTCTCGGCTTCGACATCGATCAGAACGGCAGTGAAGGCGTTCTGGCCGAGGCGCAACTGCTGAGCAACGGAAAGGTTTTGTCCGCGGTCGAAACATTCGATCAAAAGACTGGAAAAATCATTAAGCTTGTCGCCAAGACCGAAACCCAAGACGATGACGTTACCTTCGGCGTTGTAGGCACCTCAGTCGGGCTTATAGAACATGAGCACGTCGGCTCAAACGGATTCGTCGACAAGCGCATCTACCACGTTCTTAGTCCACTCAATTCGAATAAGTACACCAGTTTGTGGACGCCCAGCTTCGACGCCGATCACATCATCACGGGAGTCAGCCGGAACCAGGGCAGCCCCACCAACGCGTTCTTCGTCTACGACAACACTCTCAACAATCCTCATAACTTTCTTCTTGCCTCGAACGTGGCGCAGAACACCTTTGGGCCGAGAGTTGTGCTCAATGTTCCGCAATGGGGCTACGGTACTCCGCTTGCCTTCGATACTAAGACCAACCAGGCGGTCGTGGCCCAGGACTACGGCAGCCCGACCGACCAACCCATTGTCGGCATCATCGATCTCACTAAAGCAAGAGTGGCTACTTTCACCGGAGTGGGATTTGGATTTGTAAACGGAATCGCCGTCGATTCAGAGGACGGCATTTTTTGTACAACCACCGAAATCGACTCCAACGTCCAGTTCTACCATTTGAAGACAAAGACTGGGTTCACCGAATTACTGGCCGAATCCGAGGGACAGTTGAACAGCGGCGCGGACGTCGAATTCGATCCCATTCACAAACTCTTTCTTATCGCGCAGCCCATTTCAACCGCCGGCGGCAGCAGCATCCAGGTCTACGACACCAAAGGGAACCTGGTTGAATCACTCAACGGATTCAACTTTTCCAATGCCTCTAGCGTGATCCCTGTGCACATCGCCCTCAACCCAGCTCACCGCAGCGGATTCGTGGACGACCCTGCAGGAATCCGCTCGTTCACATACTAGCGGGTACCCCATCCTAACGTCGCGGACATAGCCCGATCCCATCCTCACTCTTGTTCTGCGACGTTAGGGTGGGGATTTTTGACCTTCCCCGTTTGGCTTGTGACCGAGGCTGGCCCGCCTTTGCGATTTCGCAAAAGTACGGACTAAATGCAGCCTGCGTCCCGATTTTCCACCGTGACCGCCGACCTCATCGTTCCCACCTTTACAAGGAATGTAAAGGTGGGCCAGCCCCCCAAAGCGGGCTTACGGGTTCCGCAGGAAGCCGTAATGCACGTTGCTCGCGTCAATATACTGTCCGGTGATCGCCCCAAACAGGTTGGGGGTCGCCGGAAGGGTGCCCTGACCAGAGGCCGTTCCCGCCCCCGGAGCGTCGAAGGTGGAGATGGCGCCCGACGGATGGCGAACGAAGCCGTGATTCGCGCCGTTCGAGTCGATGTATTGTCCTGTGATCCCCCCCCAAAAGTCGATGCCCTCGGGTACGGTGCCTTGGCCCGCGCCTGTGCCTGCGGCCTTGACGTTGAAGGTGGTGATTTCGCCGAACGGACCGCGCAAGAAGCCGTGATTCACGCCGCTCGAATCAATGTAGTTTGCCGTAACCGCCCCCAGGTCGTTGATGCTTGAAGCTGAGGTGCCCTGGCCGGAGCCCGTGCCTGCGCCCTTGACGTTGAATTCGGTGATGGTGCCGTTCGCAGCGCGCACGAAGCCGTGAAACGCGCCGCTCGCGTCAAGGTATGCTCCGTCGACCTCCCCCTCCAGGCTGAGGCCGCTTGCGACTGGCATAACCGTGGATACGGAGCCCTCAGGATCGAATGAGGTGAAGGTGCGGTAAGGCGGAGCGGTGACGAAGCCGTGAGATACACCGCTTGCATCAATGTAGGATCCGGCGATCTCTCCTCTCAGGTTGACGTTGCCCGCGAAAGTGCCCTGGCCGGGGCCTTGCCCGGCATCGGGATCGGTCAAGGTGACGAAGTTCGTGAACGGAGCAGCGGTCACGAAGCCGTGAGCCACGTTACTTGCGTCAATGTAGTATCCCGTAGTCACTCCGAACAGGTTGATGCTGAAAGTGATAGTGCCCTGGTTCGCGGCTGTGCCCGCGCCCGGAGCATTGAATGTGGTGAAGGTGCTGAGCGAACCACAGCCCGAAACGCACTGGTAGCCGTGAAACACGTTGCCATCGTCAAGGTAGGATCCCACGACAGTCCCCTGCGGGTTGATGCCGAAGCCCCCGGTGCCCTGGCCGGCGCCTGTGCCCGCACCCGGAGCACTAAATGAGGTGATGTGTTGAGCGCTTGCAAAACCACATGCAAGAAGTGCGACACTTACTACCTTCCAAAGCTGCAATCGATTCATAACTCCTCCTGAGTTGATTTGAAGTGAGTGGTCATGCTGGAACTCCTTTTAGAAGCAGTGGCTAGTGTTTAGTTGTTCTGTTATTGCCGTGGAGACGGAAGACATTACTGCAGCCAGCTCCGCTTACTTTGCGACACCGCTGAGTCTCTCCCGCATGGCCTTCCAGCCAGGCAGGAGAAGTTTCTCGTGTTAGCCCAGAGCTGTTGACATCAGATTCGTCTCTTCTTCTGTGCAACCGGCCAGTCGGTTTTGTTCGTCTCAAACAAAGACTTCAAGGCCGCAGGCTGTCCAGGTAGCCGTATGTGCAGATGCGCGATCTCGGCGATTCATGCCGCCCTACTTGGCGTAGTCCAACAGTTAATGTGCAATTCAGAGAGGAAGCATGTGGCGTTCCACTGGTTTTCCACCCGCAGAACAGTTATGTGAAACAACAGGCCAGGCATTTCGGACTGGGAGAGCAATAGAGTGACGAACTAACAGATTCCTGGGACGATCCCAAAACGGCTAGAGCGACTATTTCTGCAACTTTTCATACGCACACTGGCGAGAGGTTATGAAATTCGAGAACGCCGACCAGCCAAGAGTCAGTCCGATCAATTTCGGTTGACTTTAAAATCGTCAACATACATACTGGTCGGTATGAGTAGATGGGATTTGACACACCTCTGAGGGTTTTGCAAAGGTGGGAACGAATCCAGCCTGCGTCCCGATTTTCCGCTCGTGACCGCCGACCTCATCGTCCCACCTTCACAAGGAACGTAAATGTGGGCCACCCCGCCTAAGCTGCCTTGGCTTTAGCGGTGGCGGCCTCTTCGATAACAGCTGCGACGGCCTGAGGCTGCGACACGTAGATCGCGTGGCTGCCCTTGACTTCGACAACCTTGGACCCCGCCCGCCTGGACATGGCTCGTTGCGCGTCAGGTGGGATCATCTTGTCCTCAGTGACCACCAAATACCAACTCGGCTTCGTTCTCCATGCCGGTTCGCTGATCGCGCCATTAATGGCCTCTATTCCCCACGGAACCTGGGAATCGGCCATGAACGCGGCTTTTTCTGGCTCCACGTCCCCCGCAAAGGAGGCCAGGAACGCTTTCTTGTCCAGGAACAAAAAGCCGTCCTGCGGCGGTAGTATCGGCGGTACGGGCGCGCCGGGCGGTGGATCTTTAATGAGTGTGCCGACGGACTCACCCTTGTCCGGAGCAAAGGCGGTGATGTACACAAGGGCCGCAACGTTCGGATGAGTGCCCGCTTCGGTGATCACTGCTCCGCCATAGGAATGACCAACCAGGATTGCCGGACCATCTTGGGCCGCAAGGATACGCTTGGTTGCCTTTACGTCGTCTTGCAGCGAAATGGTTGGGTTTTGGACAACGCTGACGTTGTAGCCGCGCTTCTTGAGTATCTTGTAGACGCCTTCCCAGCCAGCGCCATCGACAAACCCACCGTGGACTAGAACGATATTCTTCATGATTGACTCCTTTCTAAATTGCATCCGATCAAGAGCAGGTTCGCACCATGACTGTCGAGAACGCATCACGAGATATAGGATATTCTTCCTGCCACTATTAGGTCGCTGGTGAGTACCTCGTTTGGGGTAGCGGACAACGACGCTGAGCGTCTTGCTATAAGCATCCGATCTCCCCCAATTCTGTCATCCCGACCGGAACAGATCATCGCAAAGCGATGATCTGTGCAGTGGAGGGACCTTGCGTTGTGACGTCACCCGGCTGTGAGGAACGGTGGGGATTGAGTCGAAATGGACGACGCGAGACCACGAAAGAGCGGCAGCAAGACTCCGTCCGGCTCTGAACCGCTCCACTCAAGCCAAAACCGTGCTTGAATGGGCCACCCGTCCGACACGACATTACCAGCGTAATTAGCGCTCTGCGGGGCGCCCGTGGTAGTTTCCGTTGAAAAGCAAATCGCGAGCTTGTGTCTGAGGAGAATGTGAGCACTGTACGGTTAGTTTCGCGGGTTGGGCTGGTGCTGCTACTCGTGTCCGGCCTGTGCGCCGGTCAGTCCCTGGGCGACGCTGCACGTCAGAACCGGCAGCAAAAGAAACCGAGCAGTACGACGGCCAAGAAGGTCTATACCACGGACAGCATGAGCGATCCCGCGCCTGCACCCGCCAACGGGCCTGGGGACTTGTCGGGCACTTGGAGCTTCACCCACTTTGACGATCGCTTCCAGGGGTGGATCACCCTAAGCCAGTCAGGATCGACGCTGCAAGGTACGTGGCATACCAGCAGCGGGAAATCCGAACCCGACACGTCGGTCACCGGTAGCGTCGATGGAGCGGCGGTGACGCTCTGCCGATCCCTCGGGGGCAACCAGCAGAACTACACTTTGACTCTCTCGTCGGATGGCAACCAGTTGGATGGTTTTGGCGAAGGTTTCTTTTTGCACCACACGAATCTGAACATGACGCGAAGTGGAACCGCTAAGCCCGCGACGGCTCCGCCCAGCACAACCCCGTAAGGCGCACGCGACACTTCACCGGCCATGGATGGGCCCCCTCAAGCTCGGCTGTGGGCTAGACCCTTAGCGAGCCACGGAACGCCCTGGCCGCATAGTAAGATTCCGCACCGTTGTGATAGACGAAAACAGTGTCGAAGCGGCGATCACAAAAGAGGGCGCCGCCGAGTTTTCTGATAGCAGAAGGTGTTTTCACCCAGCTCGACGTTTTTGTATCGAAAGTTCCAAGTTTCTGCAACTCTCGATATTGTTCTTCGGTTAAAAGCTCAACGCCCATGGCATCTGCCATATCCATGGCATTGTCTTTTGGTTTATTTTCTTTCCTTGACTCCAGCGCTTCGCGGTCGTAGCAAAGACTTCGGCGGGCTTTAGGACTCTCCGCTGAACAGTCATAAAAAATGTATTCGCCCGTCTTTTTATCGTGACCAATAACATCCGGTTCACCGCCAGTTCTTTCCATTTCGTTGATTGACCACAGTTTTTCAGGATTAGCTTCCAGCCTTGCGTGCGCGTCAGCCCATTCAAGACCTTTGTGGCGGTTCATGTTTTTTTCAAAACGTGCTTTCAATGCTCCAAGCAGTTCTTTATGTTGTTCTCGTGACAACTCCTTCTTCCTCTTGAGTGGTTGGTGCATTGTTTTGCGCTCCCCCTCATTTCACGACTTTTGAGCCGCCTGGGGCGGCCAGTTGGGCATTTCAATACCGAACTGCTTGGCGTACTCCGCGTTCAGCCGCTGCCAGCCGTCGAACTTCATAGCCTCGGGGCCAGCGATGCGGCCGATGGGAGTTCCGCTGAGCAGGTGATCCAGAACATCGAAACAAATGTGCCACCCGGCAGCGCCCATTGCGATGAAGCGGTGACCGATGTTGGTCCACAGCGTCAGGCGCGTGCCGCCACCAAAGGCTTCGAGTTCCCACCGCATATCGAAGCCACCCCAGTTGTACTCAAGCACCTCGGGAGCGTCGGCTCGCGTCACTCTTGTTTCGGTAACGCGCAGCGCGGGCGCTCCGACGGTGGTGAGCTTCACCGTGGCTCCAACCGTAGCCAGGCTCCCATCGGCGTCGAAGGGAGCCCACTCACGCAGATGCGCCGGGTCGGTTAGCGCCTGCCAGACTTTTTCCGGCGAGTGGCGCAGTTCCCGGACGAGAATGAGCGTCCACTTCTCTTCACCGTTTTGTCCCCGGTCCTTTTGTACCCGCGCCCCGCTTGCTGGGCCCGGTGTGTACTGCTCGCGATCAATCATCTTTTCCCTTGACGGCGGTCCTTACCAGCGTGCCAGCTGGGTGAGCTGAATGAGGTTGCCGCAGGTGTCGTTCAGCATCGCGATGGTCGAGCCGGTCACGTCGGTGGGCGGCATGGTGAACTCGGCGCCGCGGGCCTTGATCCGCTCGTAGTCGCCCTTGACGTCGTCAGTGAAAAACATGACAGCGGGCTGGCGCTGCTGAAAAATCGCCTGCTGATACGCTTTGGCTGCGGGATTGTTGTTCAGCGCGAGCTGCAGCTCAGTGCCGTCCGGCTCATCAGGCGAGGCCACGGTCAGCCACCGAAATGGGCCCTGACTGAAATCAGCCTTCTTGGCAAAGCCCAGCACCTCCGTATAGAAGCGCAGGGCCTTGTCCTGGTTGTCCACGTATACGCTGGTCAGTTTGATTTTCATTTCGTTTCTCCTTTATCACGTTCGCGGTTTCGGCGGCGTCGTCTTCTATTTTGTCTTCCGTTTCTTTGGTGGTTTCTGATCCTTGCGGTCGTGATCCATGCGGTCCCGATCCATACGATCAAGGTGGCGTTCGAGAGCATCCACGTGGGCGGACCAGAACCGGCGGAACTGAGCCAGCCAGGCATCCATCTCTCGAAGCGGTTCTGGCTTCAGCCGGTAGAGACGGCGCTGAGCGTCCACCGTGGATTCGACGAAACCGGCGTCGCGCAGCACGCGCAGGTGCTTTGACACGGCCGGCTGCGACATACGAAGCTGGCGCTCGATCTCTCCCACCGACTGTTGGGACGAGACCAGGAGGCTCAATATCGCGCGGCGGTTCGGCTCCGCAATGATTTCGAAGATAGACTCCATGCTTTGCGTATACTCCACAAAGCATATACGTGTCAAGGCATATAAAAGCTGGACTAGCGGAAGCGCACGAAATAGCGGCAGTTCCGCTGGGCAACAGTAGGGCCTTATGGCAAACGCATTCTATCGCACAGGGGTGATTGGCACAGTCTGCCAATATCCCGATCAGGATTCTGCCCGCCATCAGTCACCGTATTGCTGAGAGAAATCATTGCGCCGCGGTCGGAATTCAGAAGCGATTCGGATGGCATACGTTCCGCACACCTACTCAACTCTTCTGCTAAGCGTCGGAACACAGATCAAAGTGATGCAGGAGTTGCTGCGGCATTCCTCTTTGCGATCTACATTGGATGTTTACACCCAGGCGATCTCGCCCGCAAAACATGCGGCGCAAGCAGTCGTCCTCGCGCTGGTCTTCCCTCTGAAACCAACTCCATCGCAGTCGCGTAAACGCGATCAAATCGTCAAAGCCGCGCAGCTGAAACCGCTCTACATTGACAATGCGGATGCAAGAAGGGCGCAAAATTGCACTCTTTTGCACCCTCCTTGGTTTTCAAAGAAATCGATGCAAGCCATTGAAAGGAATGGCGGGGACGACGGGACTCGAACCCGCGGCCTCTGCCGTGACAGGGCAGCGTTCTAACCAACTGAACTACGTCCCCACTCGCCAAATCAACGAG
>Ga0308309_10001357_pt1 | contig 14609 bp, 16 predicted proteins | sample HubBroMetageWFT5_FD_192491 | JGI IMG/M metagenome (GOLD analysis project Ga0308309, IMG submission 192491) | Warmed and freeze-thawed soil microbial communities from the Hubbard Brook experimental Forest, New Hampshire - Hubbard Brook CCASE Soil... | ecosystem: Environmental > Terrestrial >...
AATATAAACCTCGGATGCTGCCACTTTGAAATTTTTTACAAGTCTCCGAGCGATAGAATCGGCGCAGGCTCCCGTCGTATAGCGTGCAGCTATGTGCGCCGTGGTATGGATTTTCATCTCGTTATTTTTGGCCAATAGCACCGCCATTTTGGTCAGGGCTGGTGTAACTATTAGTTTCTTGAACTTGCGACGCGAGACCCGGTAGGATTCGCGACTCGGAAAGTCGCGCGGTCGCGCCGTGCGACCATCTCCCTCCATGTAGCGCTCCCCTAATGGCACTCCCTGGCCCCCAAGCGCCGCGGCGGCGGCCTCCCAGGGAAGAGGCCATCGGGCTGCAGACCCGGCCGCGGCGAGCTTCCAATTTACTCGATCGCTAGATTCCCGCGGATTGGCACAACGTTGCGAGCGGCGGGTTCAGCTACGTCGAGCAACGCAACTCGCGCCAGCGCGTCGGAATGGTCGCCAATGTGCCGACTATATGTCCGCTCCAGCATCGCAATGCTGGTATCGTGGTTGACCGCGACCACGCGAATCGGCACTCCGGCGAGGATCTGGCGCACGATGTTCGAATGCCGCAGCGCATACATCGTGACCTGCTCCGGGTTTTGCCCGGCAGCTCTGACCGCGCGGGCGAACGGTCGCGAGTGATCCGATTTCTTCCACGGCGCACCGCTCTGCTTGATAAGGAGCGGCGCCGTCGCTGAGCGGTCAGCCGTCAGGGTGCACAGCTTTGCGGCAAGCCCGTTCGGGATCGGCACCGGGCGACGCTGCGTAAACTTTTTTCCCTTGCCCTTGCGCGAAGTCGGCATCATGAGCCGCGGTGCGGCGCCCTCCGCCTGAAGATCCTGCACCTCCATCTGGGCGAGTTGACTGACGCGCGCGCCGGTGACGGCCGCGATCTCGATCAGCAAACCAAACTCGCCACTTTGCTCTTGTGCCGCGGCGATGATCTGCCGCACGGCCACCTCGGATAAGATTACGTTGCGGGATTGTTCGGCATCCGGGATCGTCGCAAGGCCTGTTTCCCATGCTCTGCGATTGGTGATTCGCTCGTCATGCTCGGCCACAAGATTGAGCGCCGCCTTCAGTCCGGACGTGGTGCGGTTCACGGTCGCTGCGGCAAGCGTCTTCGTTAAGCCGTCCCGCCAGTTGCGCAACTCTCGCGATACCAGCAGAGCCACCGCCTTGTTGAAGAGTCCTCCGGGAAGGTGCGTGCGGACACGCGCGACGTTGCCGATGTCTCCGCTGCGGGTTTTTAAGTCAGCTTCGTAGCTGTCAAGCGCCTGCCCGACTGTCGCCGGCTTTGCCGATCCTGTATCGACACCGCGATCGTCGCGGCCAAGGGCGCGAGCCTTGTCTTGCGCTTGCCAGAAATTGAGAACTCTCTTGCCGTCCTCATCCTCGTGATCATCGGCAATGCCGATGGCCTTCGTCCAGTTGCCGCCTGCGCCATCGGCCTCGCGAACTACCCACGTGCCCGCGGTCGCGTTCCGACGATAGCCGAGCCCGAGCCCGGGGCCGATCTTCACGAAGATTGGTTTCTTAGCGATGGGTAATTTAAGGCGAGCGGAACGGGTCTCCAGATTCGAAGATCGGATGCTTCTCGCCATGAAAAGCCTCTCAGCCTTGGTGTCCCGGAGTGTCTCGGCGACGTGCGCGGATGGCTACGGATGGTCAGGGACACGATTAGCAACGTTTTGCTGTGAGATCAATAATTTGGAGGATGACCGCGGATGCTAGCGGACGCTAGCTTAGTGGCGTGATTGCCCTTTCACGGCGGTAACAGGGGTTCGAATCCCCTTGGGGACGCCATTAAAATCAACGAATTATAGTACTCGGGCCCTAGGCTTCCCACAAATTTCCTACAAAGACGCCGTTGGACGGTCCCGGATGGCGGCGGACGGAAAGTCACATTCGACGAGGTTGGGAGGTCGCCAGCTGCTACCCGCGCCAGCCAGGGTGAAGCATCGTATCGAAACCTGCCTCAGTTGCTTGCCGTGGCGAAACATCCGAACGTCGCGGTCAAGGCCACTGGCTAGGCGGGCTATGCGCTCGACGATTATCCGTTTCGCGGCATTCACCAGCCCCTTCGCGAGGTGTTCGACGGTTTCGGGGCGCGCCGGATGTTCTGGGGGACGGACATCACGCGCATGACCTGTAGCTGGCGGCAATGCATCACGCTGTGCACCGACGAACTGCCCTGGTTGACGGGGCAGGACTCGAACAGGTGATGGGGCAGGCCTTCTGCGACTGGATCGGCTGGGACGTGGCGGCTGGTTAGCGGAGGCAGCGATCCGGCGCCGGCGGCACGTCGCCGGCTCAGGCCACCGCTTGGCGCCGCATCATCTCGGCCACGCGCTCGGCGATCATGATCGTCGGGATGTTCGTGTTGGTGCGCGACACCTCCGGCATCACCGACGCATCGGCGATGAACAGATTCTCCGCCCCAACGACCTTTCCGCCCGGGTCCACCACCGTCTCCGCGTCTGCCGGATCGCCCATCCGGCACGTGCAGGACGCATGCCAGGCGGACTGCACGTTGTCGCGCACATGCCGTTCCAACATCACGGGATTGGCGAGCAATACCGCCAACGGCGGCGAATCGCTGATTACTTTGTCGAACAGAATCCGGCGCAGGCTCGCCGACGAATCCATCATCATCGCCGCCACATTCGTCAGAATGGCGTTGCGGAGATTTTTCCGTCCGACACCGCGCACACGCTGCGAGAATTTCGAGGCGAATAGGTTGGACATGTACCGAGGCACCGGATCGCGGTGCAGAATGCTCGCCATACGCCGGAACGCGTTCACCATCCGGTCCAGATCACGCTGGTCGCTGAGCCAGTTGAAATTCACATAGGGCTCGTCGTCCGGGTCGGGTGAGTTCAACCGCACCTCGCCCGTCGAGTACGATCGCCCAATATAGGACGACAGCGTTCCGATCCGAACCCCACGGCATGCCAGGCGGAACGGCATACAGCCATCATCACCATGTCGGCGGCCGGCACCCCGCGAGTCCGGACGACCAGCGAAGATAGGTGTGGTTCCGGTGTAGCACCATCTTGTGGCGCGCCACCGGCGGCAGGTAGCCCGAGATGTGGATCGCCGGATGATCCATCAGATTGCCGCCCACGCCAGGCCTATCCAGCAACACATCGATCCCATGCTGGCTTCATTGCCGAACAATTCGAAGCAGCCGACCATGACACCAGCGAGCAGCGTGACCGGCTCTCCGGCAGCGATCGTCATGACAAATTGCGACGCGTAAGCCAGGCTGATATTGACCTTGCCGCGCGCGACCGCCTCCGGTACGGCTGGCGCCGGCATATCCACATAGCAGATATCCGTGAACCCCTCCCCTCGCAGCAGCTCTTCGGCGGCAAACTGCGGGCAACGCAGATAGTAGGCTGCCGAGCAAGACGAATGGCAGTTGTTTCGGGCGGTCCCTCCGCTGCCAAAGCTCGTGGAGGGCGGACGAGGCTCGCAGCACCCGCCAGCAAAGCAGTAATCAAAAGGCGCCGTCGCGTGTGTATCATCGTCACTGAACTGCTCCTCTCAGGCCCTCAGCTCGCGTTTGACCTCGGCAAGGAAGCGCCAATCGGTATTCTCAGCGATGATCTTCTGCGGGCTCGACTTGAGCAAGCCGGCTTCGTGCAGCCTCAGCGCGTAGAAGCGAAGCGTATCCTCGGCGTCGTAGTCCCGCCATTTGTAGTAAGGGAGTTCGCTCAGGGCCTGACGCTCGTAATCGTATTGCCCTGTGAGGCCCCGACCGACAATGTTTTGCGCAACCCGTGCGGGCTCGTTGGCGCAGAGGTCGGTGGCCTTGAGGATGGCGCGCATCACCCGTCTGGTCGCGACCGGGTGCCTTTGGACGTATTCCCGGTTGCCAGCGAGCATGCAACAGAAATACTGCGACCACGGACGATCCACCGTCGTGTCCAGAATCACGTGACCGGCATGACGGGCGCGCAGTTCCTGTGGCTCGGGCGGGAAACCCAGGAAGGCATCGATGTTGCCCTCCGCGAACAGGTCGAGCGGCTTGACCTTGGGATCGACCACCCACTGGAAATCCTTTTCGGGGTCGAGTCCCACCTGGGCTGCCATCAGCTTCAGCAATGCGGGCGAGCCATTCTGCAGCCCGACCTGCTTTCCCTTCAGCTCAGTGATGCCGCCGAGGCCTTCGCGCGCAAACAGCTCGTAGCAGCCGGCATGGACGCCGGCGAGGATCGTGATAGGCGCCCCCGTGATCGATCGCCTGAATGTGATTGACCGCGAAGGTGACGGAGAAATCGACCGCGCCGTCGGCGAACGCCTGCGGCATCTCGCTTCGCGGGACTCCGATTTAGGCGATTTCCTTGAAGCCCTCTGCGCGCAACAGCTCCTCGGCGGCATATTGCGGCGCGGCCGAGCAAATGAGGGAGCTCCTGAACAAGCGCACGGAGGTCGTTTCGAGAGGCCCTTCCTCAGCAAGGACTCGGGGGGCCCGGAACAGGCCCACGGCGCCGGCCCCTGACAGGGCAGTCAGAAACCCGCGTCGTGTCTGCTTTATCGCATCGGAAGCCTCCGCTCCTCTGCGTGCTCACGCCTTCAGCTCGCGCTTGACTTCATTCAAGAAGCGCCAGTCTGTGCCATTGGCGATGATCTTCTGCGGACTGTTTTTAATCATCCCCAGCTCGTGCAGCCGCAGCGCATAGAAGCGTAAGGTGTCCTCGGCGTCGTATTCCCGCCAGGCGCCGTACGGTTTCTCGGTCAGTGTCTGCAGCGCATAATCGTAGCGTTCGGTGAAGCCCCCCTCGACAATCAGACGCGCCGCCACTTCGGGCTCGCCGACGCACAGATCGGCGGCTTTCAGGACGGCGCGGATCACGCGCTTCGTCGCCACCGGGTATCGTGCGGCATACTCCCGGTTCGCCGCCAGCATGCAGCAGAAATACTGCGACCAGGGCCGGTCCACAGCGGTCCGGAGGATTACATGGCCAGCCTTGCGCGCGTGCAATTCCTGGTTTTCGGGCGGAAACGCCAGATACGCGTCGAGCTTGCCCTCGGCGAAGAGCTCCAGAGGTTTGGCGGCGCGGTCGTCGACCAGGTCGAGGTCCCTCTTCGGAATCGAGCCCGACATAGGCAGCCATCAGCGAGAGCAAGATTGATTCCGCGCCTATGCGCTTCCCTTTCAGGTCGGCGATGCTGCCGATGCCGCCGTGGGCGAACAGCTCATAGCAGCCGGCGTGCACGCCGGTGACGATGGTGATCGGCAGCCCGCGATCGATCGCGATGGCGTGGTCGAGCGTCAAGTGCGATTGGAAATCGAACTTGCCGCTGCCGAGGTCTTCATCCACCGTTGGGACGGTCGTATTTACGTATCGCACATCAGTGAACCCCTCGGCGCGCAGCAAAGCCTCGCAGATATATTGCGGGGCGAAACAGATGACCGGCGCTTTGCCGAACCGGACAGTGGTGGTCTCCAGCGCCGGCTCGTCCGCCCACCCGCACCGCGGCGAAAGGAGACCGGCGGCGCCGGCCAGTGACAGGGTGGTCAAAAAGCCGCGTCGGGTCTGCGTGTTTGACATCGGAATCCTCCCTTTGCTTTATGGTCACGCCTTCAGCTCGCGTTTGAGCTCGTCGAGAAAACGCCAGTCCGTGCCGTCGGCAATGATCTTCTGTGGGCTGGATTTGACGAAACCCAATTCATGCAGCCGCAGTGCGTAATACCGGATCGTGTCCTCGGCGTCGTATTCTCGCCATTTATCGTAGGGGACGTCGCGCATGGTCTGCAGCGCATAGTCGTAGCGTGCGGTGAAATCGGCGTCGACCAGCCGCCTCGCGGCGCGCGCCGGCTCACCAGCGCAGAAATCGACGCCTTTCAGGATCGCGCGCACGACGCGTTTGGTTGCGACCGGATATTTCCGCACAAACTCCCGGTTGCCCGCCAGCATGCAGCAGAAATATTGCGACCACGGGCGATCCATTGCGCTGTTAAGGACGACGTGGCCGACATGACGGGCGCGAAGATCTTGCGGCACGGGCGGGAGGCCAAGGCAGGCGTCAATCTTGCCCTCAGCGAACAGCTCGGCCGGTGCCGGAGACTGACTGGTGATCCAGCGGATGTCGTTGGCAGGGTCGAGCCCGATATGAGCAGCCATAACCGACACGAACAGGTGGTCGCTCGATCCGAGAGCCGCGATGCCGACCGTCTTGCCTTTGAGGTCGGCGATGCTGCGGATGCCGTCCTTCCCAAACAGTTCGAAACAGCCGACATGCACGCCTGACAAGACCGTCACCGCACCGCCGGCGTCGACAACCGACACCCATTGGGGGGCGAAGTGCGTATTGAAGTCCACCTTGCCGCCTACGACCGCCTCATTGATCTCGGCGCTCGATGCCCCATAGACATATTGGACATCGGTGAAGCCTTCCGCCCGCAGCAGATCCTCGACGACAAATTGGGGGGCGTGGCAGATTGAAGGCGTCCGCATAAAGCGCACTGAAGTCGTTTCCGGGGGCTGCTCGCCCGCGACTGCCGGCGCATGGAGGAGCCCGGCGGCACCGGCCAATGAAAGACTAGTCAGGAAGCGGCGCCTGGTCTGCATCGTCGGCATTGGAAACCTCGCTCACATCTTCAGCTCGCGCCTAAGCTCGTTCAAAAAACGCCAATCGGTATTCTCGGCAATGATCTTTTGCGGGGTCGACTTTATCAGGCCGGCCTCGTGCAGGCGGAGCGCATAGAAGCGGATCGTATCTTCCGGCGCGTACTCTCGCCACCTGTCGTAAGGCAGCTCGCTGAGTGTTTGCCGGGCATAGTCGTATCGGTCAGTCAGACCGTTCTCGACCACCTGCCGCGCGGCGCGCGCGGGATCGGCAGCGCAAATATCCGCGGCTTTGAGAATGGCACGCATCGCGCGCTTTGTCGCGATCGGGTATTTGCGGACGTAATCGCGGTTGTCCAATACCTTGCAGCAGAAATATTGCGACCAGGGTTGATCCACCGCTGTGCTGAAGATCACGTGGCCGGCATGCCGAGCTCGCAGCTCGTGGGGCTCCGGAGGAAACCCCAAGAAGGCATCGATCTTACCCTCTGTGAAAAGGTCGAGGGGCTTGACCGACGGGTCGGTGATCCAGTGAATGTCTTTGGCCGAGTCCAGCCCGACCTGCCCAGCCATCAGCCCGAACAGCGCCGGCGGACTCGCCGCGAGACCTACGCTCTTCCCCCTCAGATCCGCAATGCTGCGGATACCATCCCTCGCAAACAACTCAAAGCAGCCGACATGGATGCCAGCCACTACCGTGATCGGTTTGCCGATGTCGATCCCGGGGAGGAAGAGTACTGGAAAATCCAGAGCGAAATCGACTTTGCGTCCGGCGATTGCAGCGGAAAGGTCGTCTGCCGCCGCATCCACATAGCGCACATCGGTAAAGCCTTCGGCTCGCAGCAACTCATCCGCGACATAGAGAGGCGCCTCGCAGATCGCGAGGTCCTTCGAAATCCGGACTGTGGTCGCACACCTCGATGTCCCGCATCTGGGACGTGCCACCAGTACACCGCCATATGGGAATAATCGCAGACCATCATTTTCTCCTGTGATTGACGCTCGAGCCGCCGCAGTCTACGCGTTTCAGCCGCGCGTCAGCAAAGCGATGGCTTGACGACCCTGAATCGCACAGTCGAGAAATTCGTCCGATCATCTGGCTGGCCATCCCTCGGGGGTTACCAATGCCGACAGGTTGTCAGGATCGATAAAGCGCAGGAGTGGGCGATGGAATACTTTGTCAGGGAAGTCGAGCGGAATGTGAGGTGAAACAATTTTCTTTGGCGGTAGCCAGCTTCGAACCGCTGCCAGGTTGTCTGGACTGGAAACCGGGCAGTAGTCGCCCTAGCTCAATTCCGCTGCCGCCGTGCCGCCAATGTCGCGTCGATATGTGCCCTCGCTGCCGCCACCGCGCGCGGATAGGTCTTCACCGCATCCGATTTCGGATAGGCCTGAGCGAGCGCGCTCTGCAGGTCGCGTAGCGACTCGCTCAGATCGACGCCGGCGGTTTCCGCCATTTTCTTCGAAACCGCGAGCGCGGCCGCAGGTGCTCCGCAAACCATGCGCGGCCTGGCGCAGCCGCTAACCCATCGGCCCGAACCCCCACGGGCCGCTGAAGAGGAGATCAACATAGCGTTACGCACCTAAATTCGGCTCGGCACACCGCCTCACATTTGCCGCGCTAGGTGGTCCCGAGGCTTGGACGTCGGTTGCCGGCCGAGGCCGCTACTTATCCCTTGCAGACGAAAAGCGGTCGCACAAATCCTGAGCCTCCGCATGCCAATCGCTAACAGGTGACGAAGGAAATGCGATGTCGCGACCACTGATCGTTTCGATCCCGCAGCAGCTTGGTCGGCAGGAAGCGAGGCGACGGCTTGACAGCGGCATCAGCCGCCTGCAGCCCGAGCTCAGCGCTATCCTCAGCGGGCTCGATTACCACTGGGAGAATGACACCCTGCATTTTATCGCATCGGCAATGTGGCAACGAATAACTGGCCGGATCGAGGTGCTCGACGACACAGTGCGCATCGAGATCGACCTGCCGTGGGTCATGCAGCTTCTCGCCGACACCGTCGCAAGACGCGTACGCAGCCGCGGTATCGCACTACTCCAGGGGCCGCGGGACCGCGCCTAAGAAAACTTTTCTATTCCGCCTTTCTCCGCAGTATCCGAGTCAGTGATTATGTGAACGGCCGCAGCCGCGAATTAAAACCACGCACGAGGTGCGATTTTGCGGGCGTCCGCGACGGCAGTCGCCGCCGCTTCGCACAACTCTACTTGCCGCTGTTGAAAACTCACCCGTTCCCAGTGTCTTCGCTGGGGAGCGTTATCCCGCCCGAAAGGGACGTGTCACGCCCACTTGAACCTCGCAGCTGCGTAACATAGTGTCTAAGCCGACACCGCGCGGCTTCGCTAATCTTGCTGTCCGAGCAATATCGCGGTCATGGAGGACTGGCAGTCATGCCGACATTGGATGCACAGGTTCACGCCTATGAACGCAACCACCCGGGCCGCCCGTGGGTCGGCACCCTCTACGGGCCGGCGGAGGTCACCGGAGACCAGATGGTGGCCGCCATGGACGCGGTCAGGGTCGACGGCGCGATATAGATTTCACCGTTCAGGATGTATCGCTACGACGCCAGCTACGCCCTTGAGGTTTATGCGGCGTATCCGGATCGGTTCAGGCTGGTCAAACCCGTCGATCCCACCGACCCCGCCGTGGTCGATACGATCGCCGAGTGGGCTAGCACCAAGGGCGCGGTGGGGATCCGGATTTTTTTAAGAGATAACGCTTCGACCGATCCCGCCGACCCCGCCATCAACCGTGTTCTCGCGACGGCGGCGCGCCATTCCTTGCCGGTCAACCTGGCCTGTACCGGTCGTCTCGACCAGGCCCGGCAACTGGCGGCACGAAACCCCAGCACACGGCTGGTGATCGACCATCTTGGCTTGCCGCAACCGCACGAGCCCCCGCCCCCTGCGCAGCCTTTTGCCGATCTGCCAAGGCTGCTGGCTTTGGCTCCCCACGATAATATCGCCGTAAAAATCAGCGGTGCCTGCACGCTGTCGCACCGACCTTTCCCTTATGACGACATCTGGGATCCGCTCGGCCGCGTCTTCGATGCCTTCGGCTTCGGCCACTGCATGTGGGGCACCGATTGGACCCGCGCGGTCGGAATGTTGACCTACGAGCAAGGGGTCGAAGCGTTTCGGGTTTCCGACCGCCTCTCGGACAGCGACCGAGCCGCAATTATGGGTGAAACTCTCCAGCGGATTTATAGCTGGCCGCCGGCTCAAACCTGATCCGCGCTGGAGCTTTTATAGGACAGGTCAAGGACAGCGGCGCCGGCAGACCCGAGACCCGGTTCTGTCAGATCCCCAGGCGAACAAGGTGGTTTTCTGGGTATCGCAGTCCGCTAGCCGCTTCTGGTGTGAACACGTTGAGCAGCCTGTCTTGGGTATCGGCCGAGATTTTAAGCGATACCGCGGCGGCGTTTTCCTCGAGCCGGTGGCGATGGCTGGTGCCAGGAATCGGCACGACATAGGGCGCCCGCGACAAAACCCAGGCAATCGCCAGCTGGGCTGGGGTGCACTTCTCGACTGTGGCAAGCTTCTTGAGCTCCTCGACCAGCTCGAGGTTACGGCGCACATTGTCGGCTTGAAAGCGCGGCATGTTGCGTCGTGCGTCGCCCACGCCCAGCGCCGCGATATCGCCGACCTTGCCAGTCAAGAAACCTCGGCCCAGGGGGCTGTAGGCGACAAAGCCGATGTTGAGTTCCTCGCAAAGTGGCAGGATCTCGGCCTCGACATCGCGGGTCCACAGTGAATACTCGATCTGCACGGCGCTGAGGGGGTGCGTGGCGTGGGCCCGTCGGATGGTCGCCGCGCCAGCCTCGCAGATGCCGAGGTGGCGAACTTTGCCTTGGCGCACGAACTCGCTCATCGCCCCGACCGTGTCCTCGATCGGCACGGTCCGATCGACACGATGGATGTAGTAGAGGTCAATGACATCGGTTTGGAGCCGCTTCAGGCTGCGCTCGCAGCACGCCTTAACGTATTCTGGCCGGCCGTCCGATGTTGGCGAGCCGTCGGGTGCGCGCAGATTGCCGAACTTGCTGGCGATCACGTACTCGTCGCGATGGCCCTTCACCGCGCGAGCGATCAGTTCCTCGTTACGGCCCAGACCATAGGCGTCCGAGCTGTCAAGAAAATCCACGCCGATCTCGCGCGAGCGGCGCAAAGTGTCAATCGCCACATTTTCATCGGGCTCATCGTAGAACGGCGTCATTGTTGCGCAGCCGAGACCGACCGCGGAAACCTCAAGCCCGTCAAGCCTCCGCCGTTCCATCCCTCTACCCCGGTTCAGGTTACCTCGCGGTAAAGCTTGGGGCGTGCACGCACGGGGTCGAGCAACGACCAGTCGCCCTGCTCGACCTCGAAACCCTCCGGAAATGGTGGCCGGACCTCCAGTCCCAGCGATCGCATGACGCGATCGTCCCGGTAGTAGCATTGCAGGACGATCCGCTCGAGATACATCAGCGACTCGCCGCCGCTTTCCTGCAGCCGAGCAGCGGCGGCCTTGCGCTGCGCCGGCTCCAGATCGGCAAACACGCCGCCGGCCGTCTGGTCGAGCGTTCGCAGCACTGCCAAAACATGCTCTGCATCACGCCCGAAGCTTCGCAGGATATCGGCGAAGATCGCATCGTCTCCGGCACTCGGCACGCCGTATTCGGCGCTCGCCGGAATCATGATCTCGGCAAGGGATCGCAAGGAACGGCATTGATCTGCTTTCAACATCGTCGCCTCAATCAAACAAAGTAGCCAATCGCTGCTTGATGCTGTCCGCGATATACAACGCCAGCGCCTGGATCGTACGCGTCGGGTTCACACCGCCCGAGGTCACGAAGATGCTGCCATCGACGATGAACAGGTTCTTCACGTCATGGCTGCGGCCCCACTCGTTCACCACGGATCGGGCCGGATCGGTGCCCGTACGGGCAGTCCCCATCAGATGCCAGCCGCCCTCCGGTATCGGCGCCTCGGACCAGACGTCGTGCGCACCGGCGGCGCGCAGGATCTCCGTGGCCCGCGCGACCGCGTGATCCAGCATGCGGCGGCTGTTCTCGCTCAGCGTGTACATGATCTTCGGCGCCGGAATGCCGTTGGAGTCCTTCAGCACCGGATCGAGCGTGACGGTGTTGTGCTCCTCGGGCAGGTCCTCGCAGATCGCCACCATGCCGGTGCGGTGGCAGAACAGCTTACGATAGGCGCCCTGGTGCTCGGCACCCAAGGCAAGCGACCGATCTGCATGCCGTGCACGGCGCCCGTCACCGGCCCCTGACCGCGGGAGAATTCGAACGTATAGCCCCGCACGAACCCGCGGGAGCGGTCGGTCTCATAGAATTCCTGGCTCCAGATGCAGTTCCCCGGGCCGCGATAGCCGTCGAGTGCTTCGTCGAAATAGCCGGCGATTCGCGCATAGGGATGGAACATGAGGTTCTTGCCGACTAGGCCGCTGGAATTGGCGAGGCCGCTGGGGAACCGCGCGGGCGCGGAATTCAGCAAAATGCGCGCCGTGCCGACGGCGTTGCAGGCGAGGATGACGACTTCGGCAGGCTGGAAATGCTCGACCCCATCGGCGTCGTAGTAAACCACACCGGACGCCATGCCGTGTTCGTTGGTGGTGATCTCGCGCACCCGGCAGCGCGTGCGCAGCTTGACGCCGGCGCGGATGGCAGCGGGCCAGTAGGTGATGTCGGTGCTCGCCTTGGCGCCCTGCGCAGCAGCCCGAAGTGCAATGGCCGAGATTGATGCACTTCGCCCGGCCCTCGTAATCCACCGACGCGATCGCGCTATCCGACGGCCACCAGTGCCAGCCAAGCTTGTTGAGCCCCCGCGCCAACGTCGCACCCGACTTGCCGAGCGGCAGCGGCGGCATCATCGGTTCATGCGGCGGATAGGCGGGATCGCCGGCCAGGCCGGACACGCCCATCATCCGGTCGTTCTCGGCGTAGAACGGCTCCAGCGTCGCGTAGTCGATCGGCCAGTCATCGGCGACGCCGTCCAGCGCGCGCACGCGGAAGTCCGATGGATGGAAGCGCGGGAAGTGACCCGCATACAGCACGGTGCCGCCGCCGACGCCATTAAAGTTGGCGATCTTGATCGGCGAGTCGGCGTCGTTGATTGGGTAGTCGGTATCGCGAGCGCGACGATTCGGGCTGATGTGGAAATCGTTGAACTGACGCGCCTCCCAATCGCGAGCGGTGCTGGGATATTCTGACGGCTTCATCCAGTCGCCTTGCTCGAGGCAGAGGATGTGCATCTTCGTCTCGGCGAGGCTCCAGGCCACGGCCGCGCCGGAGGCACCGGCGCCAATGATCAGAACGTCAACGGGGTTGGTCATCGGTGAGGGTCCGCCTTGAATGCAGGCCGGCGAGTCGATGGTGGTTGGCCAGGATTGTCAATGGCATCCTGCTCCTCGGTGAGGATAGCGTATCGATTCGCGTTCCAGCCATCCAAGTTGTAAGTAAGACAATGGCTCACTGATGTCCGCTCTACCCACGAATACGCCCACGAGCGGGCATCGATTTGGATGAACGCGACAGCCGCAATTCGCCGCCTCACTCCCAGCAGATCACTCCTTCAGAGGTCGTTGTTAGCAGGATTTCCTGTCGTAGCAGCCGCTACTCGCCGGCGCGCTGAGCCCTGTGTTCGGGTCCTATTCGGGGAACGGGATGCCAGAGATCCGGCCGCATTCAGACAACAGCTCGTCCTGGATCTTTACGTCCCGAGCGATCGGATTAGGCTCGCGAAGCTTCTGACGGTAGAAATATTCGCCGGTCGACCGCGCCACCGGATCGTCGCTGGTGGCGAGCCAAGCCTGGGTAACATGCGCTTTTGCATGTCACCGCGCGCCGACGGTCCACCCATCTCGGTCGGCACCCAACCAGGCTCCAGCGCATTGGATAAAACATTTTTCCAACGCCGAGCGACCGCGAAAGCGAGCAATACGTCGCAGAGCTTGCTCTCGGCATAGGCAGACGCACCGCTCCAGGAGCGCTTCGTCCAAAGGAGATCGTCCATCTGTGGTCGCACGCCCTGGTGCATGCCGGAACTCACATAGATCAGTCGATCCGGTCTTTCGATCAGAGCAGTCAGAATATACAGCGCCAATACATTGACGGCGAATACGTTCGGCACGCCGGATGCCATGTCAGCTCGTCGCGGCTCGCGATAACCGATCCCTGCGTTTTGGATCACGGCGTTGAAGCGACCAAGGCTGTTGACCCCTTCTGCAACGGCCTTCGCGCCAGCGATGGTGGAGAAGTCGCCCAAAACGGCGTCCTTGGCGCCTGGCGCTGCCGCAAGCGCATCGCGACAACGCTTGTCATTTCGTCCGTGCAAGACGACGTCATGACGCTGCTCGATAAGGAGCTTGGCCGCCATCATTCCAAGGCCGTCCGATGATCCCGTAATGAAAACCCGCGCCATCACCGTTACTCCCCAGAAGCGTGTGCCCATACCAGCCCAGATTCGCCACTGGAGGAAAGGAGATTTGAGCCCTCGGACCCTCTGTCGCAGGTCGTGGCGGTGGACGCTCGGGTCACTCTGCCGACACCGGTGATCCAAATCTTAGTGGCGATGCCCTTCTCCCCCGTCTTCAACGATGGGGACAGCATTCTTGGCGGCCCCCTCGTAAGGGGGCAAAAGGCCCCGACACTGGCAGCTCCGGCCGGTTCTCTCTCGCGCAGCCAGCCTCAAGATTGCCTCACCGCCAAGGAATGTGCTGCTATCCGTGCCCTACGTTTCGCAGTGCATCGGGAGCGGCACATGAGGGTGAATGCGACGGAGTACCTCTTCTCGGTGAATACCCGCACCCCGCCGACGATGGCCGTCGGTTCAGGCGAAGAGTTTACGATTGAGGTACGTGGCGCTTTCGATGACATCGAAGACATCCGCGCCGTCCCAACGCCGTTCACGCCGGCTTGCCCGTCGCGATCACGTCGACCTTGCGGTCGACGAGGTCGGCGGCCAACGCGGGCAAGCGGTCATAGCGGGTCTCAGCCCACCCCGATTGTCTTCAGT